>Ga0209499_1002326_pt1 | contig 12226 bp, 8 predicted proteins | sample C_130208_EF_Meta_FD_187306 | JGI IMG/M metagenome (GOLD analysis project Ga0209499, IMG submission 187306) | Freshwater microbial communities from Lake Croche, Canada to study carbon cycling - C_130208_EF_MetaG (SPAdes) (version 2) | ecosystem: Environmental > Aquatic > Freshwater > Lake | place...
AAAACAGGCTGTTGCCGCCGCGGAACACTTCCATGCGCTCAACCATATGCGGATCGATCGTCGTGGAGCTCCAGATGTCTTCTAGGGCAGGGCCGCGATCGTAGAGGGGCACGCCATCGCGGATGACCAAGGTGTCGCGGTCGCCGCCGCCGTCTAGACGGATCGTATATTCCCCTTCATCGGGCGAATAACCGATATTGACGCCCTTGACGAGGAACTGGGCCATTTCAGCCATGTTCGATGCGCCGCTGGCGCGGATGTCATCGGCCGACACGATCTGGACCGCATTGCCATACTTTACGGCCTCAACAGCCTTAACGCTGGCAAAGACCTTCTTTTCAGCGGTGACGATAACCTCTTCGTCGCGTGCCGTTTTGGTCGGGGCATCGGCATCTGCCGCACTGATTTCTGCGAAGGCTAGGCTTGGAATGGCACAAGAGACCATGAGCAAGGCATAGAACCGCCGATGACGTCGCGCTGTGTTATTACTCATTTTTCCCTCGTTTGGCGATGACTTATGTTCATCATGAGACCGCGACCTGCGATCGGCAGCCCGCATGAAATCACTGATAAAGGCCAGATAGGCGCAATTGATGACGCGAGATTACAATTCCCATGACATTTAAATGAAAATATTTCAATTTGACGTGACGAATAATTGAATATTTAAGGGCACCACAGATTGATTTTGAACCGACCTGATTGAGGCTGGAATCCCGTAATGGCTGAGCCTACTGAACCCTATCTTCAGACCCTGTCGCAGGCTCAGGCCATCTTGCTCGACTGGGATGGGTGCCTGGCCTATGCCAATCGCCCGCATGCGGCTGCGCTTGAATTCATTAGGCAATATAATCGGCGGGTTGTGATTGTTTCGAATAATTCGACCCTACTGCCCGGCGATATTTCTGAAATCCTTGCCCGGTCGGGCGTTGATCTCGACGAGGGACGGATATTGCTTGCTGGCGCTGAAGCCTTGCGGCTTGTCGCAAGGGCTCGCCCTGGACCCACATTGGTCTTAGGGCCACCCCGCATGAAGGCCCTAGCCCATCGGTTGGCTATTGAACTGGTCCGAGATCGCGCCGAAATCATTGTCCTGTTGCGCGACACACACTTTTCATATTCCAAGCTCGAGCGCACAGTGAAGGCCTTGGCCAATGGCGCGCGGTTGGTGGTTGCAAATCCAGACCTGTCTCATCCAGGCTTGGAGGGGGAGCCCATACCCGAGACAGGCGCTTTGCTTGCCGCGATTTCGGCCTGTGTCGATCTTTCCACCGTCGACATGACTGTCATTGGAAAGCCGAACCCGCACCTCTTTCTAAGGGCGTGCGAAACCCTTGGGGCCCAGCCGGAACGGTCGGTGATGATCGGTGATAATCCGGCGACCGATATTGTCGGCGCCGAGAGGCTAGGCATGGCCTCAATCCTCGTTGAGCCTGGCTCTGACGTTTGCCTCAGTGATCTGATCGCCCCCCAAGATGGGCGATCGCTTTAGGGTCAAAACCGCTTGATCGACAGGACCTCAAAGGTCTGCTGGAGGGTCTCCGTGGCGCGATCATAGTCGGCAAGGGCAAGGGCTGCGATCAAGGCATCGATGACGCAAAGTTGGGCGATCCGGCTGGTCATGGCCTCTGTGCGAAACTTAGTTTCCCTAGCCATCGTAAAGAGCGTCACATCGGCGCTGGCTTGAATGGGCGAGCGGGCGAAATTGGTAATGACAACCGTCTTGGCGCCCGCCTCTTTGGCCAGCTGTGTCGAGATTACAGTCTCATGGGTCGCGCCAGAATGCGAAATGGTCAGGACCGCGACGTCAGGTCCCGTTCGGGAGGCGCTAATGGCTTGGATGTGGCTATCGGTGACAACCTTAACGTCCAGGCCGATCCTGAGCATGCGATAGTGGGCGTCTTCGGCAATGGGCGCAGAAGAGCCTATCCCGTAAATCTCAATGCGCTTGGCCGACCGCAAAATATCGACCGCGAGCTGAATTTGCTTGGGATCCAATACCGAAAGGGTGTCTCGCAAGGCCTGGATGCCGGAGTGGAATATCTTTCGGCAGACCAGTTCTAGATCATCGTCCCGCGTCAGATCCTCATGAATATATTGGACGGGCTGTACGACCTCTTGGGCCAGGCTGAGCTTGAGCTGCTGAAAGCCAGACATGCCAATGGTCTGGCAAAAATTGATGACGCTGCCTTGGCTAACACCCGAGGCTTCGGCCAATTCGGTCACAGACAGCTTCACAACCTCTGAAGGCTCGAGAAGGATAAAGTCTGCAATGGCCTGGGCACTGGGCCCAAGGCTCTTATAGCGACTGCGGATCCGCGAAATGACGTGCTCGATCGGGGCCTGATCGGCCATTCGGGGACGGTATCTCGTCTTCTTATCGACCGGATTATCCAAAGTTCAAGTCCGCATCTGCAATTGGGTTTGAGTCGCAAAAAGCCGCTTCAGGCTCATCGATAGACCGGTTCGCAACAACTAACAGCCCTAACACTCAAAAGAGTCGTCGTCTGAGCCTAGCGGACAGTTGGTCGATCACAAACACGGTACAAAAAATGCCGACGAGGATGGTTGCGACATGGTGGTAATTGTACATGTCGAACCGGCCCTTAAGTTCTTGGCCAATGCCTCCTGCCCCAACCAGTCCAATCACCGTGGCCATGCGAAAGTTCCGGTCAAGAACATAGAGGGTGTAGGCTATATATTGCGCCATGACCTGGGGAAGGATCGCGAACCGAAGGACCTTAATTCGATTAGCGCCGACGGCTGTCAGCGCCTCTTGGGGTTTGGTGTCGGCATTTTCTATATCTTCGGCGTAGAATTTGCCCAGAAAGCCTGCCGCATGCAGGGCTAAGGCCAAAACCCCCGCGATGGGGCCAAACCCGTAAGCTAGGACAAGAAAAAGCGCGCTAACCAGTTCGGGGATAGCGCGTAGGAAACTGACGATGCTTCTGGCGACCGTATAGGCCAGTCGGTTCGGGGCCATATTGGAGGCGGAGAAAAAGGCCAGCGGCAGACTGATCAAGATCGCAATGACCGTGCCCCAAAGCGCAATCTCTAGGGTCTCGACCAGCTTGACCGCGACATGGCCCACATAGCCTAAAGGCTCGACCAGATATTCAGCGGTCTCTGGGACTGAGTCCATCTGCAGGGTGTCAGGATTGAGCGTTTGGGTCTGTTTTGTGCGCGTCTCGATATGGGCGAGCCAAGGCAGCCGAGCGCGATCAAAACTCTCAATCCGGCCGATTTCCGTCGTCTCAGAAATCTGTAAGGGCCACAGTGAAGAGCCGATCTTGGCTAGGCCATCGGCCACTTGCGATTGGCCTTGCCCAGTTGCAGTCACCCTTACCGCTGACGCCGTCAGTTGGACCATCCGGCCCATTTCCACATTGCGCCCCGTCACCAGCAAGATGGCAATGATAGCGCAAAATAATCCTATGCCTTTTGGGCTTAGGGCCTTTGGATAGGTCCATTGCGCGTCTTGGGCGAGGCCTAGAGGTGACGGGTTCACGCGCAGGGCTCCTGATCATAGATGTCAGAAAAGTCGCCATCAAACAGATTTCCAACGGGCGCATCAAAGATCAAAACACCGCGCTGAAGACCGACAATCTGGTCAGCGTGCTCCCGTGCTAACGCAACCTGATGCAGGCTACAAAGCACCGTAACGCCTCGCAGCCGTGCGGCTTGGCGCAAGAGCTCCATAATTTCCTGACTAATTCTGGGGTCCAAGCTGGCGACCGGTTCATCGGCGACAATGATCTGAGGGTCCAACATCAGGGCGCGCGCTATGCCCACACGTTGACGCTGACCCCCTGATAGGTCTCCGGCCCGGCGCTGGAGATGTTCTGGAGACAATCCCACAGACTGTAAAAGCGCGCAGGCCTTGGTTTTGAAATGGTCGGGATAGAGCCCCAGCAGAGCCCGCCAAGTCGGTATCTCGGCCAAGGCCCCGCCCATCATATTTTCCGCAACACTGGCCCGGTCCACCAATCCGAACTGTTGATGGATCATGCTGACCTTTCGTCTGATGTCGGGCAAAACCTTGTCCGTTACGGCTTGGCCGTCGATGAAAACCTCGCCGCTGGAAGGGGTCGCCAAACCATTGACGCAGCGCAGTAGGGTTGATTTGCCGCTGCCAGATGGTCCGAGCAGGACGCAAAAGGCTCCCCGTGCAACATCAAAACTGACACCCTTCAGCGCCTGGGTTCCATCAGGAAACGTCTTGCTAACCGCCCTAAAGACGACGTGGGCGGGTTGTGTGGCCGTCAAGGTTTTGACGCCTTTTTGAGAATTTCGCCCTTCAAGCCATCATCGATCTGGGCCATCAGTTGCGCGGCCACCGCATATTTCTTTTCGGGAAAGGCGGTATCATAGCCATCGACCGTCTTGCCGCCATAGCCTCGGATCATGTCGGGCGAGATACCGGGCGCGTGGGCCACATTGGCAAAGGCGGCCTTTAGTTTGAGCTTCATGGCGCTGGGCAAGCGATTGCTCATCCCCAAGGGTGGGTTGGGGATTGGAATGCTCCTGGCAACAACCCGATATTGGCTGGACGCTATCGTGCCCTGATTGACGGCCTTTTCGTAGGAATCGAAGGACAGGCTCGCAGCGTCGACCTGTCCTTGGGTCAAGGCGGCTAGGCTGTTTGCGTGACTGCCGGTCATCCTGATCGCGGCAAGATCGCGAATGGGGTCTAGTTTGGCCTGCAGGATCATCGCCATGGGGAAGACGAACGAAGACCCTGAATTGATGTCGCCAAAGGCGACCCTTTTACCCTTGAGGTCTTTGATGGTCTTGATCGACGAGGACGCCTTGACGAAAATACCGGCAAAATAGCTGGAAGAGCCCTTTTCAACCGCAACGGCCAGAAGGTCCGCGCAACCGCGTTGATGGGCCTGCACGTAGGAAACAGGCCCGAAAAATGCGATATCGGCTGACCCATTACACATGGCCTCGACGACGGCGTTGTAGGACTGCCCAACGCGGAGTTTGAACTGCAGGCCCGTTGTCTTGGTGACCGCATTAAAAACGGGCAGGAAGTCCGCCTTGGTTCCGTCTTCTGTGCCGCCATCGGCCGGGATCAAGATCACGGTAAGGGGACGCTCTACAGATCCGATAGCTGCTGGGCCCGCAAAGGCGTAGGCAGGAGCCAATCCTATTGCAGCGATGATTGCGATACGGCGCATCATGTCCCTAACCCTTTGTTTTTCGTGACCTGAGGGCCTCCCGATAGACGCTAACCGTGTCAATCGTGTGATGATATTCAGAATATTGTCATAGATAAGATGAATTTTGTTCAATTTCTTTTCCGTCATGTTCCCTTAGCGGCTCAACTCGGGCTATTGGGGCCGGCGCCCATCGGCAACAAATGTGGTGCCAATCGACGGGCGGCTTTGGGTATTTCACTTAAATGTCACGTGGTTTCGGTAGTTTGTCGATCAATGGGCTCTGTGGACGGTGAATACGGCCCGTCTCAGATCATCGATGAGTTGAACTAAATTCATTTTTGACGCACCCAGAAACATTTCCTGAAGCAGCCGCCATGAGATCGCGGGTGGGGGCGTAACGAAAAGGCTGACATGACTTTTTCGGACGGGTCGTTCGTTTTCGACGATCTCTCGGCCCCTGATCTCTCGCTGTTCGCTTTGAAACTGAATTCTATGACCGCTTCGTCTGATCAACATTCAACGGAAAGATCCTGAAATGACCCGCATCCTGTCATCCTGTTGCCTCGCCTTGGCCCTGCTCACCAGTGGATCGGTTTCGGCCTTGGCCCAGTCGATCGATCAGCCCCTTCGTTCGGTAACCGATCCTGGCGTCATCACCACCCGCCAGGCCATTACGCCGGCCGGTGTGCAGACCGTTTTTAAAGGTCGGGTCCAGGGCGTTCAGTTTGGCAAGGCTGGCGAACTCTTTGTCATCACCAGAACCCATCTCTATCAACTGGATTGGTTGGAAAACCGGGTCATCGCGAGCCATGAACTTGGCAAGGGCGGTGTGGCGGGCCTTCGAGGCCTTGCCTATGATCGCCAGAGCGACCAGAGCCTTGTGACCTATGTCGAAGGTGCGACCTCGCTCGACAAGGGGCGTGTGCGCGTGGCTCAGGTCGGTACCGGTGGCTTGGTTGCGATCGGCACTCCCCTTGGGCGTGGTAATGTTGGGGAGGTGAGCCTTGCTGAGGGCAAGGCCATCGTGCCTTTGATGTTCGACAATCGCCTGGCTATCATAGATCGCGCCACCGGTGCCCGGACCGATGTCGATGTCGGCATTGCCCCCTTCGCGAGCCTGATCTCAGACGGCGTGGCCTATGTGTCGAACTGGGGCGGCCAAAAGCCTGTCAAGGGTCAGGCCAGCGCGCCAACTGGCCTAGAAGCCGATGCCGATCTGGTACGCATTGATGCCAAAGGTGTAGCCCTGGCGGGCACCGTTTCGGTGATCGACCTAAAGACCAATCGGTTGGTGGCGACTATCCCCACCGGTCGGCACCCAACAGGTCTGGCTCTCAATCGCAAAACCGGCCTTCTTTACGTCGCAAATGCCAACGACGAGTCCATCTCCGTCATCGACGTCAAGACCCGCCAAGTTCAATCCACCATTGCCCTGCAGCCCTTTGTGCGGGCAGCCAAGGGGATTGCCCCGAACAGTCTTGTCGTCGATCAAGACCGCCAACGTCTCTATGTGACCTGCGGCGGCATCAATGCCGTGATCGTCTATGATCTGGTCAAGGAACAGATCTTGGGGATGATCCCAACCGGTTGGTATCCAGCGTCTATAGCGCTGGACGAAAGCGGGAAATCAATCGTCGTCGGCACGCTCCTTGGCGTCGGATCGGGCCAGAACGAAGGTGCCAACAAGCGGTTTGTCCATGCCAATCGCGGCACAGTGCACGTCATTGCCTTGCCTGATGAAGCCCAATTGGCGAGCTATTCGGCGGCTGTAAGCGAAAATAACCGCATGGCCTTTGTCAGCGCCCAAGCGCCGAAGCCTGATCTCGCTGCTCAGCCCAAGGCCGTGCCCAGCCGGTCTGGTGAGCCATCCTTGATCGAGCATGTGGTTTATATTGTTAAAGAAAACCGCACCTATGATCAGCTCTTTGGCGATCTTCCGCGCGGCAAGGGTGAGCCTTCCTTCGTGCTCTATGGTGCAGATGTCACGCCAAACCAGCGCAAGCTCGCGATGGAGTTTGGCCTGCTGGATAACTTCTTCTCGTCTGGCGGCAACAGTGCCGATGGCCACCAGTGGGTGACCCAAGCCAATGAGGCGAGCTACACCCTGTGGCCTGGCTATTCGGGACGCTCATACCCCTTTGATGGCAGCGATCCTTTGGCCTACGCCTCGAGCGGGTTTATCTGGGACGCGGCTCTGGCTCAGAAAAAATCTGTCGCGGTCTTTGGTGAATTTGCGCCTCGGGTGGGAGACCTCTCGGCCGTTCCTGCCATGGCCCGCGTCGATTTGATGGGCCGTTGGCAAGCTGGCGAGACTTTCAAGACCACTTGGAACACGCACTCGCCCATCCCGCCGCTGGATGGTGTTTTAGTGCGTAATTTTCCAGGCTATTCCACCAACATCCCAGATGTCATCCGCTCGTCCCTCTTTATCGATCAACTCAAGACCTACGAAGCCAATGGGTCGATGCCCAACCTGACCATCGTTCAACTTCCCTCTGATCATACCAATGGCACGAGTCCAAAAACCCACACGCCCAAGGCTATGGTCGCCGATAATGATTTCGCGCTGGGACAAATTGTTGAAGCCCTGACCAAATCGCCATTTTGGTCCAAGATGGCGATCTTTGTGGTCGAAGATGACAGTCAAAACGGCGTTGACCATGTGGATGGGCATCGCACCATCGCCCTGACCATCAGTCCCTATTCAAAGCGCGGCAGCGTCGACAGCACCTTCTATTCCCACCAGTCGATGCTCAAGACCATTGAGCAGATTCTGGCGCTCCCAACCCTTTCGATGTTTGACCTGATCGCCAACGATATGAGGGCCAGCTTCCAAGACACGCCTGATCTGCGTGGTTTTACCGCGATCCGTCCCAAGCAGAGCCTGCAGGAACTCAATGCTGATCCGGTTGCCCTGTCTAAAACCCAGCGCCGAGATGCGCTGGCCTCAGCCGCCATGCGCTGGGATGTGCCTGATGCGGTCCCAAGCGAGACCTTGAACCGTATCCTTTGGCACAAGGAAAAGGGCTACAACGTCCCCTATCCTCAAGTGAATAAGGCCGTCTTTAGTCCCTTCCAAGTCGGCCTAGAGGACGATGAGGAAGAGGGCGGCGAATAGGTCCTTTAAGGATGTGAGCGCTGAACAATTTAGAAGGGTAGGGCGCAATAGCGTCCGACCCGTCTAATGATCGAATAGACGGCGATCGGCGTTAGGCGACGCTGCTCTATTTGTCTTGGGCGGATGTGAAGCCCCTGCAGCCCTTGACCGTCTATGGCCTCACTGACAAGGTCAGATGAACCGATCGACCGGCACCGACATTGACGTGATTGTCGTCCAGCCCGTCATAGTAGCGATTGTCCAGCAGGTTCTGCAGGTTCAGTTGTAGACTGACGCCTGGCCTGACCTGGATGCGAGCAAGTGCTGAGACGGTCGTAAACCCTGGAACCCTCTGTCGGTAGCCATTGGGGTCAGCAAAGGAACTTGGCGCTCGCCCTGACGAGGCGTTCAGGCTGCCACCAACGGTGAGTGTGGGCGTCAGGTCATAGGTGGAGAATAGGCGCACACTATTATGCGGAGCATTCTGAAGCGGCTGGTGAAGGTCGCTGTTCGGAGATGCGATGATTTGAGCGTCTAGGTAGGTATAGCCCGTGAGCAACAGCCAGCGCGGTGTTACACGCCCTTGGGCCAGAAGCTCCAGCCCTTGGCTTCGGGCCGTACCGGCGATGGTTGTCACCGTCGGATCGAGCGGTGAGGGTTCGCGATAGTTGGTCTTAACGGTTCTGAAAATGGCCGCTGAGAGCAGTGCAGAGCGGTGCAGTTCCCATTTGACGCCAGCCTCAGTGGCCTGGTTGCGCTCGGGAACCAGATTGACGTTCGCAACGCTCAGGGAAAGTCCTTCCGCAGACGGGTCGAACGACGTACCCCACATGGCATATAATCTGCCACCCGGCGCAAGCTTATAGATGAAGGCCGCACGGTAGGAGGGCTCTTGGTCTGTATGGTCTAGCTTAAGGATCTTAGGAACCGAATTGGTATAGTGCGCATCAAAGCGGTCCCAGCGAACGACCCCTTCGACCTCGAAGATTTTCCCGAACTCCAACGTATCTCCGACATAGGCTCCCAGTGTGTCGGCGGAGAAGCGCACTGCCGATTTGGTTGTGACGATCCCGCTAAATAGGCCGGTCTCATCGGGCGCGATCAAACTCGCGCTGGGGACACGTGTATATCGTCTTGTGGTTGGATTTGAGGTCTGCTGACCGATTTCGCCGCCGATAACGACCTTATGGGTGATGCCGCCGAGGTCAAACCGGCCAGACAGGCTTGCCTGGTTTGATAGGAGGCTTTCTGACGAGGTGACGCCGCGCACTGTACGGGTAACAGAAATGGACGCATCCGGCGTACCTGCAGCGACCAAGGGTACCACGCTTGGCGCGGTGGCGCGGAAACTTCGGTTGAACCAAGCATAGCGAAGCTGGTCGCGGAACTGCCAGCCCGAAGCGAGTTGATGGCGTACCTCAGCCGTGGCCATGTCCGCGTTACCGCGGTAATAGTCATCCTTGAACCCATAGAAATAGGGCCAAGTTCCTCTGGCTGGATGGCTAATTCGGTCCGTAGCCACAATATCGATCCAGGGCACGCCATAGTCTGGACGCCCCCAGTCGGACTGATGAAGAAAGCCGATGGTGGCCTGGGTCGACGTTCCAAGCCCAAGGCCGACGACGGCCGATACACCGCCACGCTGGCTATAGACCTGGTCGCGCCCCGCAGTTCCAGCTGTGTGGACCATGGCGTTGATGCGAATGGCTGAACTGGGCGACAGAGGCGCGTTTACGTCCCCAACGATCCGGGCCAGCCCATCGCTTCCAAGGCTCACATCACCCGACCGAAAGGGGGAAAGACTAGGCTTTTTGCTGACCGAGTTAATGGCGCCGCCCGTCGAGCCTCTGCCAAAAAGAACGGATGATGGGCCGGTCAGCACCGCTACGGTTTCAGTATCGAACGGGTCGCGGTAGTAGCGACCGATGTCAAGTTGGCCGTCGCGATAGAGATCATTGCGGGCGCTGAAGCCGCGAATCTGAACATTTGTCCCTTGGCCGCTGTCTTCGTCAGCGTGGGCGCTGACACTGGGATCAAACCGCAAAACGTCCCTCAGATCGGTCAATGCCGCGAGGTAGATCATCTGTTTTGTGATCAATGTTATGGTCTGCGGTGTCTCGGCCACCGGCTCTGTGAGTAGCGGCAAATCGAGCTTGCGCGGCGCGCGGACGATGACACTCTCTAAATTTGAGCGATCGCCGCTGCCTTGGGCCTTCGCTGCCTCTTCACCAATCGCCACTTGGGGCGTGCAGAGGGCAGCAAGGGTCAGAAAGATGCCAGCCGGGTAAATGACGGGTGAAGCGCTATATCTGTTGAGCCCCGCCAGTTCACGCATGTTCGAGACCTCTGTTCATCCTCGAGGCCTTAACGGACGGATGTGAAATCGCGATGACACTCATTGTTCAATTGCTCATATGTGCACCTAGATCGCGATATTGGCGAAAACCGCAAAGTCTTAACCAACGGGCTAATTTAGGGGTTCGATCTTGTTGATCAGGCCTGTCTTTAAACAGCCCTGCAGAACCTATGGCCTTGCGGCTTGGCCCATCTTTAGATGAGGCCCCGGGTCTCAAGATCGGCCAATTGACTCGCCGTCAGGCCCAAGATGGAGCCATAGACCTCGGCATTGTCTTGACCAACGGTTTGCGGTGCGATGGAGCGCACATTGCCCGGAGTTGCAGACAGTTTTGGAAAGACATTCTGCATTTTGAGCGTGCCCCAGCGGGGGTGCTCCACATCAATGATCGCCTCGCGGGCCGCAAAATGCGGATCGGCCAGCATTTCGGGTGCGCGATAGATCTTTCCAGCAGGCACGCCCGCCTTGATCATCAGGGCTTCCAACTCATCGACCGTCAGGGTCTTGGTCCAGTCCTCAATCAGAGCGTCCAGTTCAAGCTGGTTTTTGCCCCGGTTGATATGGTCGATATAGCGCGGATCTTTGGCCAGTTCGGGACGTTCCATGGCGGTGCAAAGACGGCTAAAGACGGTGTCCTGATTGGCACCGATCAGATAGTCGCCGTCCTTGCATTTATAGACGTTGGACGGCGCGATGCCGGGCAAGAACGAGCCTGAGCGTTCGCGGATATGGCCTGAGGTGGTATAGTCCGGGATCATGCTTTCCATGACCTGTAGGACCGATTCATAGAGCGAGGAATCAACCACCTGGCCCTGACCGGTCTGGTCCCGGTGACGCAAGGCCGCCAGTGCGCCTAAGCAGCCATAGGTGGCCGCCAAACTGTCGCCAATCGAGATGCCCATGCGCGAGGGCGCACGATCAGGATCGCCGACAATATGGCGCCAGCCCCCCATGGCCTCGCCAATACCGCCAAAGCCGGCCCGGTCCGAATAGGGGCCGGTCTGACCATAGCCAGAGACTCGCACGATAATCAGGCCCGGTTGGTCCTTCATCAGGTCTTGCGGCGACAGGCCCCACTTTTCGAGCGTGCCGGGGCGAAAGTTCTCGATCAGAATATCGGCTGTGGCGATCAGGCGGCGGGCAAGGTCTTGGCCTTCAGGGACCCGAAGGTCTGCTGACACCGATTTTTTGTTGCGGGCCACGACTTCCCACCAAAGCGGATAGTCGCCGCGGCCCCAAGCGCGCATGGGATCGCCGATCTTGGGGGGTTCGATCTTGATGATCTCTGCCCCCATATCGCCAAGCAATTGGCCGCAAAAGGGACCGGCAATGAGCTGGCCCATTTCGACAACACGCAGGCCCTTGAGAGGGCCGGTGTTTGCGACAACGGCGTCTTGTTTCACTTCAGACACGGTAGTGAGACCCTATTCTGCGGCCCTGCGCGAATGCCGCACTCGCCAGACCGGCTGGATAGGAGCGGCAAGTTCATCTTCAACCAAGCTTAAGGTACAAGGATCGTCCATCGCGGTCTTCCCTAAATTACAATATCAGGCACATCTAAAAACTATTCCGAACCGGTTTTTAACGAAGAATGCTATCAATTGGGCT
>Ga0209499_1002327_pt1 | contig 12225 bp, 9 predicted proteins | sample C_130208_EF_Meta_FD_187306 | JGI IMG/M metagenome (GOLD analysis project Ga0209499, IMG submission 187306) | Freshwater microbial communities from Lake Croche, Canada to study carbon cycling - C_130208_EF_MetaG (SPAdes) (version 2) | ecosystem: Environmental > Aquatic > Freshwater > Lake | place...
GTTTGAACAAAAATATGGTAGAATTGAAGCTCGTATCAAAATGCCTTGGGGTAAAGGATTATGGCCAGCTTTTTGGATGCTTGGTGCTAATTCTGAATCTGTTTCTTGGCCACAATGTGGAGAAGTAGATATTATGGAATATCTTGGTAACAATCCCACTTCAATGTTTGGAACTGTTCATGGACCTGGTTACTCTGGAGCAAATGCTATTTCTAAAATTTATACTTTGACTAATAATCGATTCGATACTGATTTTCATGTTTTTGGAGTTGAATGGGGAGAAAATTATATTAACTATTATGTAGATAATGTATTGTATAACCAAATTACTCCTAAAGATGTAACTGGAGATTGGGTTTTTAACCATCCTTTTTACATAATTCTAAATCTTGCTGTAGGAGGAAATTATCCGGGATCACCAAATAGTCAAACCGTTTTCCCGCAAACAATGTTAGTTGATTACGTTAGGGTTTACCAATAAATCGAGATGCTTACTAAAACTAAAATTAGACTTTAAATCAAGAGGTCTAATTTTAGATTTAACATAAAAAAAACAGAATCTTTTATAGAAAATGATAAGTCAAATCCCAAATAATACAACAATCATTGATAATGAAATAAAAAACAAATCCGTTTCGATGGAATTTGTAACTATTGAAGGAGAGGAATTTTATAAAATTGCCAACAATGATTTAATGCGTCCTTTTTTTATGAGTATCGTTAGTGATTCCAATCATTGGATGTTTATTTCAAGTAATGGAGGTCTTACAGCTGGAAGAAAAAATGCTGAATACGCACTTTTTCCTTATTATACTGATGATAAAATAACGGAGTTCGCCGATATCACTGGTAGTAAGTCTATTTTTAGAATCAATCACGACAATCAAATTCACATTTGGGAACCTTTTTCAGAACGATTTAACGATAAGTATTTCATAACTAGAAACATTTACAAAAATATATACGGTAACAAAATCATATTTGAAGAAATTCTAAGCGATTTTAATATATCTTTCCAATACGAATGGAATTCTAGTAATGAATTCGGATTTATTAAAAAATCCAAAATCACGAATCATTCCGAAAAGGATTACCAAATTACATTACTTGATGGAATTCAAAATATTATGCCTCATGGCGTAAGTAGTGACTTGCAAGTAACTACCAGTAACTTGGTTGATGCCTATAAAAGAAGTGAAATCGACTCGCAAAGTGGATTAGGAATTTATGCATTAAGTGCCATTATCGTTGATAAAGCAGAACCAAGCGAAGCATTGAAAGCCAATATTGCTTGGTCTTTGGGATTGGATAATCCTACTTATTTACTTTCGTCTTTGCAACTTGCTGTTTTTAGAAAAAATCAAAAGTTGCAACCTGAAACCGATGTTAAAGGGGAAAAAGGCGCCTATTTTGTTTCAACGGATATTAATTTAAATAAAAACAGCTCTAAAAGTTGGAAAATCATCGCAAACGTAAATCAAAATCAAGCGCAAGTAGTACAACTTTGTGATAATATTTTGAATGATGAATCACTAGAAAGTATGTTGATCGCAGATATTGAATTAGGAAAACAAAACCTAATTGCTCTCAACGCCAACGCTGATGGATTACAATTTACCGCAGATAAACGAAAAGATACCCGTCATTTTTCAAATGTGCTTTTTAATAGTATGCGTGGTGGAATTTTTGATCATAATTATCAAATTGAGAAAAGCGATTTTTTCAGTTATTTACTAAAAGCTAATAAAGAAATTTTTAAAAAAAATACATCATTCTTAAATAATATAAATGATATTTTCTCTTATTCCGATTTAAAAAAAGAGCTTTTTAAGGTTGGTGATGTTGATTTAATTCGTTTAGCAACAGAATACTTGCCGCTAAAATTTAGTAGAAGACACGGAGACCCAAGTCGTCCATGGAATAAATTTTCAATCAATACACAAAGTGAGGTTGATGGTTCCAAAATACTTGATTATCAAGGAAATTGGCGCGATATTTTTCAAAATTGGGAAGCATTAGCTTATTCCTATCCCGAATTTATTGAGGGTATGATTTTTAAATTTTTGAATGCTTCTACATTTGACGGTTACAATCCGTATCGAGTGACTAAAGACGGTTTCGATTGGGAAGCTATTGAACCAGATAATCCTTGGTCGTATATCGGATATTGGGGCGATCATCAGATTATTTATTTATTAAAATTCCTAGAGTTTATTGAAAAATATGCTCCCGGAAAATTAGACTTTTATTTCGATAAGGATTGTTTTGTGTATGCTGCTGTTCCATATACTATTAAATCGTATCAAGATATTTTAAAAAATCCAAAAGATACTATTGAATACTGCCACAATTGGGAGAAGAAAATCAACATTCGTCGCGAACATATCGGAGCCGATGGTGCTTTATTACGAGATAATAATGACTCCATTTATCACGTAAATTTTATTGAAAAAATATTATCTACAGTACTGTCCAAAATGTCCAACTTTATTCCAGAAGCAGGAATTTGGATGAATACACAAAGACCCGAATGGAACGATGCGAATAACGCTTTAGTGGGTAATGGTGTTTCAATGGTAACACTCTATTATTTGCACCGATTCTTGAAATTTTTCCAAAAATTACTAGAAAATTCCAATCAAGAAACCATCAAAATTTCTAATGAAATGGTAGAATTCTATCATGCTATTAGGGAAAATTTAATACAATTCAAACCTTTACTTGAAGGTTCCATCAACAATCAAGATAGAAAAAAAATATTGGATGCACTTGGAAAAGCAGCTTCTGAATATCGAATTCAAATATACAATAGCGGATTTTGGGGTAAAAAACGAACTCATTCGATGGAGGGCCTGAAAAATTTCACTCAAATAAGTATTGATTTTATTGAGCATTCTATTAAAGCCAATCAACGAGAAGATAAGTTATATCATGCTTATAATTTAATGTCTTCTACAGAAGATGAAGTTTCCATTTCAAATCTTTCAGAAATGTTAGAAGGTCAAGTGGCTGCTATTAGTTCTGGGTTTTTAGGTGCAAATGAAACTCTAGAAATCTTAAATAGTTTACGAAATAGTGACTTGTATAGAGCAGATCAGAATAGCTATATTTTATATCCAAATAAACAATTACCGAAGTTTTTAGAAAAAAATATTCTACCCAAGCATAAAGTACAACATTCTTTATTGTTAAATAAATTACTTCAAAAACAAAATTTTACAATACTCAATCAAGACATCAAAGGCAATTATCATTTTAATGGTAATTTCCATAATGCGAATGACTTAAATACAGCTTTAGAACAACTTAAATCAAGTGATGACTATAAAATTTTAGTTGAAAAAGAGGGATCTGTAATTTTGCAAATTTTTGAAGAGGTGTTTAATCACAAAGCTTTTACTGGACGTTCTGGAACATTTTATGGTTATGAAGGATTGGGTTCTATCTATTGGCACATGGTTTCTAAATTGCATGTCGCTGTTCAAGAAGTTTGTATTAAAGCCATTAATGCTAATGAGGATGCTACTGTAATTAAAGGTTTATTATCACATTATCAAGAAATTGGAAGAGGAATTGGCGTACATAAATCACCATCTGTTTATGGTGCATTTCCAACAGATCCTTACTCACATACACCACTGTTTAGAAAAGCACAACAACCAGGAATGACAGGTCAGGTTAAAGAAGATATTTTGACTCGAATTGGAGAATTGGGCGTAAAAATAAACGAAGGAAAACTTCAATTCCAGCCTTCTATTTTAGATAAAAATGAGTTTTTAACTCAAGGTCAAGAAGTAGTTTTTATTAATGTTGAAGGTTCAAAAAACAAAATCGTACTAGAAAAAGACAGTTTGGCATTTACTTATTGTCAAGTTCCAATTATCTATATAAAATCAACCTCCAATCAAATGGAGTTGTTTTATAAAAACGGAACTATTCAACGATTGGATTCTTTAGAATTGGATGTAGAAAATAGCCAAAAAATATTTCTACGAACCGCTGAAATAGTGAAAATTAAAGTATCAATCAATGAGGGTTTAGTACCGTAATGAAAAAAAACTACTACATACTTTTAATTTTGCTACTATCTTTTGATAATGTGACACTTTATGCGCAAAATTCAAAAGATGTAACGGCCAAAATGATTTTAGGAAATCCGAAATATCAGGGTATTTGCTATGGTGGCTACCGAACAAATACTAGAGATGTGGAGCCAACAGTATTTGAAGTTATGGAGGATTTGAAAATTCTAGCTGCTTTAAATATTAAAATAATCAGAACCTATAATCTGCATCATGAAGAAATATTAAATGTGTTAAAAGCCATCACTGAATTAAAAAAGGAGAATCCAAAATTTGAAATGTATGTGATGTTGGGTGCTTGGATTGATTGCAAAAATGCTTGGACCGAAATTGCTCCCATTCATGATGAAGAAAGTCAACGAAATACCATTGAAATTCAAAAAGCGGTTGAATTATCCAATCAATATCCTGAGATTATTAAGATTATTTCTGTCGGAAATGAAGCAATGGTTAAATGGGCAACCAGTTATTATGTGACTCCCGCTATAATTTTAAAATGGGTCAATCATTTACAAGAGTTAAAAAAACAAGGTCAATTACCCAAAAATATTTGGATTACAAGCTCTGATAATTATCTGTCATGGGGAGGAGGTGATGCTCAATATCACATTGATGACCTTAATAAATTAATAAAAGCAGTTGATTATATTTCAATGCATACCTATCCAATTCATGACGAACGTTTCTTTCCAGAAATATGGGGAATTAAAGAAAATGAAGCAAATCTATCCGATAAAATGAAAATAGATAAGGCACTTTTGAGAGCCAGAGATTATGCTATTTCGCAATATAATGGTGTATTGAAATACATGAAGTCGATAGGTGTTACTAAACCAATTGAAATTGGGGAGACGGGTTGGACTAGTATTGATAATATATATTATGGAGTTGAAGGTTCTAATGCAGCCGATGAATACAAGGTAGCTCAATATTATAAATTAATGTGCGAATGGTCTAACAAAGAAAAAATTACTTGTTTTTATTTTGAAGCTTTTGATGAAAGTTGGAAAGATGGCAAAAATCCCAATGGGTATGAAAATCATTTCGGATTGATCAATTTGCAAAACCAAGCCAAATTTGCGCTTTGGGATAAAATTGATAAAGGCATTTTCAAAGGTTTAACTCGAAACGGAAAACCAATTACAAAAACATACAAAGGCAATGAAAAAGCCTTATGGCAAGATGTTAAAGTTCCAAGATTAATTAAAAATAATAATTAATTTATGAAAAAAAAATATCTTAACAAAATCTTTTTTAAACTATTGATAATTTGTGTTTTATTATCATTATTGAGTTGCGGAAGCGCTAGAGAAATGAATGTACAAGTATATGAAACTTCGGCAAACGGGAATTCTTTAAAACAGATAACCAATTTTTTTAATAATTCCTCTTCAATACTAATAACATTAAATCCAGAAGAGCAATACCAAACAATAACTGGTTTTGGTGGCGCTTTTACCGAATCATCTGCTTTTTTAGTTAATAAATTAAGCGAATCAAACCGTAAAAAGATAATGAACGCCTATTTCAGTGAAGACGGAGCCAATTATTCATTGACTAGAACTCATATTAATTCTTGTGATTTTTCTCTGAAACATTATGCTTATGATCTTGTGGATGGCGACAAAAATTTAGATCATTTTTCTATCGATGAAGATAAAAAAAACAATCTGATTCCAATGATTTTACAAGCCAAAGCGATATCCAAAGAAGGATTTAAAATCATTGCTTCACCTTGGACTTCTCCACCATGGATGAAGGACAATAAAAATTGGGTGGGTGGAAAATTATTACACGAATATTACGATACATGGGCATTGTATTTTTTAAAATACATTGATGCTTATAAAAAAGAAGGAATTGATATTTGGGGAATAACAGTTGAAAACGAACCTCACGGAAACGGAAATAATTGGGAAAGCATGCTGTATTCACCTCAAGAAATGACCAACTTTGTTCAAAATCATTTAGGTCCAACATTGAAAAAAGAAGGTAAATCCGAAATTAAAATTCTAGGTTACGACCAAAACAGAGCTGGAATAAAAGAATGGGTAAATGAAATGTATAAAGAAGAGAAATCTTCAAACTATTATTCGGGAACTGCCATTCATTGGTATGAAAGCACCTATGAAGTTTTTCCTGAAGATTTACAATATGCTCACAAAAAAGCACCCCATAAATATCTAATTCAAACAGAAGCATGCATAGATTCTGAAGTGCCCCACTGGCAAGATGATGCCTGGTATTGGAAAAAAGAAGCTACCGATTGGGGTTGGGATTGGGCATCAGAAAAAGAAAAATATTTACACCCAAAATATGCTCCTGTTAATCGTTATGCAGTAGATATTATCGGATGTTTAAACAATTGGGTTGACGGTTGGGTTGACTGGAATATGGTTTTAGACACTAAAGGCGGTCCGAATTGGTTCAAAAATTGGTGCGTCGCTCCAGTTATCGTTGATACTGATAAAGACGAAGTTTATTTCACGCCTTTGTATTATGTCATGTCGCACTTTAGTAAATTCATGCGCCCGGGTGCATTGAAAATTGGTTGTAAAATCGATAATAAAGAATTGGTTGCAACGGCTGTAAAAAATCCAGACGGATCTATAGCATTGGTAGTATTCAACCCTACAGAAAAAAAACAAAACCTAGAAATAAAATTAACTAATCAAACAAAAATTATTTCCATTAATGCAAGTGCTTTGCAAACAATGGTTATTAGATAGAAATACTTTTCAATTATGTCAAAAAAATTAATTTCAACAGATAAGATTCCAACGGGGCAAAAAATTGCATTTGGACTAGGAATGTTAGCCAATCAAATGTTTCCTGCTGCTTTAGGAATTTTTATGGTAGTGCTTGTTGAAGATTTAAAATTTCCTGCTTGGATGTGGGGAATGTTATTTTTCTTACCAAGAATATTTGATGCATTTATCGATCCAATAATGGGTTTTATAACTGATAATACTCGATCTGTTTGGGGAAGAAGAAGACAATATGTTTTTGTGGGTGCCATAATTATGGGAATTTCGTTTGTTGTAATGTGGCAATTGCATCGCGAAAATGGCATCGATTATAATTTTTGGTATTTCCTTTTGTGGTCCTTTATTTTTTACATTGGACTTTCTGTTTTTAGTGTTCCTTATGTAGCAATGGGATATGAAATGAGTGACGACTTTCATGAACGAACAAGTATTATGGCTATTTCTCAATGGATTGGCCAATGGGCATGGGTAATTGCACCTTGGTTTTGGGTAATTATGTATGATCCAAAATGGTTTCCAAATGCCGATACTGCTACTAGAACTTTGGCGGTTTGGGTAGGTATTTCCTGTATGATTTTAGCAATGATACCCGCTATTTTTATTAAAAGTAAATCAACTGTTAATGAAGAAAGTTTTTCGCCTTTAACATTTAATACTATTGGCGGGAGTTTAAAAGAAATTTTTGATAGCTTCAAAGAAGCTTTTGTAAATAAACCTTTTAGAAAACTTTGTATTGCTACTTTTTTGATATTTAATGCGTTTAATACCGTAGCTGGTTTTACTTTTTTTATAGTAGTTTATTACCTTTTTAATGGAAATGCTGCAGAAGCGGGTATTTGGCCTACACTTTTTGGATGTATTGGTGCATTAGCAACTACTTTTATCGTAATTCCTATAGTAGCAATTATTTCCAAAAAAATGGGAAAAAGAGATGCCTTTTTGTTGTGCCAAGGAATTTCTGTTTTAGGTTATATTTTACTTTGGTTTCTTTTTATTCCGGGTAAACCTTATATGTTTTTGTTTGCTTTACCATTTTTCTCTTTTGGTATTGGAAGTCTTTTTACTTTAATGATGTCTATGACAGCAGATGTTTGCGACATGGATGAACTCTCCTCAGGAAAAAGAAGAGAAGGGATTTTTGGTGCTATCTATTGGTGGATGGTAAAATTTGGTTTCGCCATTGCCGGATTATTGACAGGAGTTATTATGTCTTCTGTAGGCTTTGATCCAAGTTCGCCTTCACAAACGGAGGGCGCAATTACTGGCCTAAGACTCTTTTTCTCTGGAATCCCAATTATGGGAACTTTAATAGCGATGTGGGTTATGAGAAATTATGATTTAACTGAAGACAAAGCTAAAGAGATTAAAGAGGAGTTGTTGGCTTTAAAAGGGGAATAATCTTCAAACTAATACTATTTAACCACTACAAAATTTAATTAATTATAAAATAAATCCAAATATGAAAAATAGTGCTATTAACAAAATAATGTTTTCCTTTTTTCTATGCTGTCAATTTGGATTTGCTCAGGTTGATGTAACCTACAATAATTTGGTTTGGTCTGACGAGTTCACTACCAACGGAGCAGTAAATTCTAGTAATTGGTTTCACCAAACTCAATTGCCAGCAGGAGGAAATTGGTTTAACAATGAAGTGCAACATTACACAAACCAAGTTTCCAACTCCTATGTTGATAATGGATATTTGAATATAGTTGCCAAAAAAGAACTTTATACCGACCAAGGAATAACAAAAGAATATACTTCAGCACGGTTGAACTCTAAATTTGCTTTTAAATACGGACGAGTTGATGTTCGTGCAAAGTTACCTTTAGATGCTGGTACTTGGCCAGCTATTTGGATGTTGGGTAAAAACGTAAATGAACCAGGTGGCTATTATGCTGCAACTTATGGAACAACTGATTGGCCTGCATGTGGTGAAATCGATATTATGGAGCATGGAATTTTTCCATCACAATCTAGTAATTATATTCAAAGTACTTTACATACACCTTCTTCTTTTGGGGGTTCTGTAAATAATGGTGGCATCAACGCCTCTGATTTAGCCAATAATTACCATGTTTATTCTCTGAATTGGTCGCCATTTGAAATGTCTTTCCTTCTTGATGGTGTAGTATTTTACACCTACAATCCTGCTGTCAAAGATGCTACTACTTGGCCATTTGATAAAGAGCAATATATATTATTAGATATTGCGATGGGCGGAACTGCTGGAACAATTAATTCAAATTACACGCAAAGTTCGATGTTAGTTGATTATGTTCGAGTTTATCAAAACACGCTTGTAGATACTCAGGCACCTACAAATTTTACGGCTAGTATTGGAGCAGTTACCTACAATTCGATTGAGTTACTGCTTAATGCCAACGATAATTCGAGTACTATTGCTTATAACATCACTTATGGAGCTACAACAATTTCTGTTGCAGGTACCGCCGGAGTTCAAAAATCGGTTGTAATTAATGGATTATCTCCAAGCACCAATTATGTTTTTTCAATTGCAGCAGGTGATTTATCTGGGAATAATGGTACCAATAACCCAATTATTCTTAATGCGACCACACCGGCAATTCCTACTGTAAACACCGAGTGTTTAGGTACTTCAACAGTCGCTTCTCAAGGTACTTTTTCAACGGGTTATCGCTATGGATTTCAAACGACTGGCACCGATGTTAAAATAACTTTTGAATTATTAGATACTGATAGAGTGGGAGTTGTCGCCTATCTGTGGAAACAAAGTCCTTTTTCAGAAGTACAAATGACAAACGTTACGGGAACTATTTTTACTAAAACTATTACGGGACAAACTGTCGGTTCTACAATCAATTACGCCGTTAAATTTGCTTATTCTGGCGGAATGTCTGTTACCAAATATTTTTCTTATGTAGTGGGTAATACTTGCGCCTTAAGTGTTCATTCCATTGTTGATTTAAATGATTTTTACTTTTCTAATCCGGCTAATGATTTTGTTTCTATTTATTCTAATGTAGCAATTGAAAAGGTTGAAATCTACAATCTTATCGGAAATATGGTTTTGAAAACTTCTGAAAATACCGACAAAATTGATGTTTCCAATTTAGCAAAAGGAATTTATTTAATTTCTGCTTATTCGGGAACTGAGAAATGCACCAAAAAAATAATAATAAAATAAATTAGAGATAATACTTTATTATTTCAAGCAAAACAAGACTAATTTACATTAAAAATGTTAAATTTTAAAGTTTTATTTGTTTGTAAAGAAAATATTATATTATATTTGGCTATAATTTAATCTAACTTTAACAGTCGCCTATACATTAAAATTACTTTTTTAGAAAATTCTTGTTTTTTTAACTTAAACTAAAAAGTAATTTTATGGCAACTACTCAACTCCTAGATGCTTTATTGGTAAAGAATTATATAGCTGGCGATGAAAACGCTTTAGTTATATTAATTAACAGACATCAGTCCAAAATTTATGGTTTTATTTATTCTAAAATAAACAACCGTGATTTAGCTGAAGATATTTTTCAAGATACTTTCATGAAAGTTATTAAGACTTTAAAGTCTAATTGCTATAACGAAGAAGGTAAGTTTTTACCATGGGTAATGCGAATTTCTCATAACCTAATTATGGATCACTACAGAAAAAATCAGAAAATGCCCATGCTAAGAGAAACGGACGAATTTTCTATCTTTTCTGTTTTGCAAGAAACTTCTCCTAATGTAGAAAAAAGAATTATTAGCGAATTGATTGAACAAGATTTACAAAAAATCATCAAGGAATTGCCAGATGACCAAAGGGAAGTTCTAGTCATGCGTATTTATCAAGATTACAGTTTCAACGAAATTGCAGAGATAACAGGGGTTAGCATCAACACGGCATTAGGTAGAATGCGCTATGCGTTATTAAACTTGAGAAAAGTAATTGAAAAAAATCAAATTATTTTAACCGATTAAACAATAAAGAGTTTGATAAAGCGTTATACGTATATAATTTAAAATGTACTATGGCAAAACTTTACTCTAAAAACGCATTAGCAACTTCTAAATTACTTCCAAAAAAAGAAACCATTAGTTTCTTACTTAAGTATTCAAAAGCTTTGAATATCGTTAAGATGGGCGGTATAAATTTTGAATTCATTGCTAATTAAGAAATATCCCGGTTATTATCGGGATATTTTTTTATCCAATTCTTTCAAAATAGTTTTTCTTCCAATGGTTTTGGTGATGATGTCTTTGTTAATATCCCAACCTCGTGCCGGTGAATATTCTCTACCATACCAGATGATTTGCAAATGCAACTCATTCCATAATTCTTCTGGAAAAATAGCTTTGGCATCTTTTTCAGTCTGAATTACATTTTTACCATTTGATAAATTCCAACGATACATCAATCGGTGAATGTGGGTATCAACAGGAAATGCTGGAACACCAAATGCCTGGCTCATAACGACACTCGCTGTTTTATGTCCAACTGCCGGTAATGCTTCCAGAGCTTCAAAACTCTGCGGCACCTCGCCATGGTATTTATCAATTAAGATGTGCGATAGACCGTGAATTCCTTTAGATTTCATAGGAGATAACCCACAAGGCCTTATGATTTCTTTAATTTCTTCAACGCTCATTTTAATCATGTCATACGGATTATCAGCTTTTGCAAATAAAATAGGGGTAATTTGGTTTACTCGAATATCGGTACATTGCGCCGAAAGCAAAACAGCAATCAATAACGTATATGGGTCTTTATGGTCTAACGGGATTGGAATTTCGGGATAAAAATCATTTAACGTATTTATAACAAACGTTGCACGCTCTTTTTTGGTCATTTTTAACTAATTTTGAATTGTAAAATAAGTCAATTAAAAGGACAATTCAAATATCATTAATTTAATATCTAAAATCTACTATTCAAAATGACAACATTAAAAAAAGGCGACAAAGCACCCGAATTTTCTGGAAAAGACCAAGACGGAATCGTTCATACTTTGTCAGATTATAAAGGAAAAAAATTAGTTGTTTTCTTTTATCCAAAAGCAAACACACCCGGTTGCACTTCCGAAGCATGCGATTTAAGAGACAATTTCGAACGCTTTCAAGCGGGTAATTATGCAATTCTTGGTGTAAGTGCTGATAGTGAAAAAGCACAATTAAAATTCAAAGAAAAATTTAGTTTTCAATATTCATTACTTGCCGATGAAGAGAAGTCGGTTATTCAAGCTTTTGGAGTTTGGGGTCCAAAAAAATTCATGGGAAAAGAATACGACGGAATTCACAGAACCACCTTCATCATTGATGAAAACGGCATTATTGAAGAAGTCATTTCCGATGTAAAAACCAAAGCCCATGCGGCTCAGATTTTGAAGTAACGTTTCGCA
>Ga0209499_1002328_pt1 | contig 12221 bp, 8 predicted proteins | sample C_130208_EF_Meta_FD_187306 | JGI IMG/M metagenome (GOLD analysis project Ga0209499, IMG submission 187306) | Freshwater microbial communities from Lake Croche, Canada to study carbon cycling - C_130208_EF_MetaG (SPAdes) (version 2) | ecosystem: Environmental > Aquatic > Freshwater > Lake | place...
CTTATAAACAAGATTCGGTAAAAAGCTAATGAAAATACTCGATTACTACATTTTAAAAAAGTTTCTGAAGACCTACGTTTTCGCGGTTTTTTTAATTGTTTTAATTGTTATGGTCATCGATTATACGGAAAAAATAGATGATTTCATTCGGAAGCAGGCTCCGATGCATGCCATTATTTTTGATTATTATTTGAATTTTATTCCTTATTGGGCCAACTATATTTCGCCGTTGATGGTATTTATTGCGACGGTTTTTTTTACGGCGAACTTAGCTGCGAAAACGGAAATAATAGCAATTTTGAGTTCTGGGGTTAGTTTTACTCGGTTAATGAGGCCTTATTTGATCGGTTCTTCCATCATCGCCATCGGCACTTTTGTTATGATTGGTTGGGTTGTCCCAAACGCCAATAAAATTCGTGTTCCTTTTGAGCATCAATACATCAACGGTACTTATTTTTTCGACAAGCGTGATGTGCATATCAAAATTGCCCCTGATGTGTATGCCTACATAGAAAGCTACGACAACAACACAAATACGGGCTATCGCTTCAGTTTGGAACGTATTTCAAACAATGAGATTAAAGAGAAACTGATGTCTGATCGCATAACATGGGATACCATTCGCAAAAAATGGACGATTCATGACTACCGAATTAGGAATTTAATGCCAGGAAAAACAGGAATTATATCGGGTCTAAAAATTGACACCACCTTAAATTTATTCCCCAAAGACTTTCAAAATAAACATCTATTGCACGAAACTTTTACCTTGCCAGAACTCAATCGGCACATCGATTTAGTTCGTTCTCGCGGCGCTGATGGAATAGAAGTCTTCTTAATTGAAAAATATTTACGCTTTGCTAATCCTATTTCCGTGATCATTTTAACGATCATTGGTTTCTTAGTTTCCGCACGCAAATCTCGCGGAGGCGTAGGATTTCAAATTGCGCTTGGCTTTAGTTTGGCCTTTATTTACATCTTGTTTTTCATGATGAGCAAGGGAATCGCTGAAGGGGGAGGAATGCCACCATTATTGGCCGTATGGCTGCCAAACATCGTTTTTGGTGCTGTAGGTGTTGGGCTTTATTATACATTACCGCGATAAGATGAAAACCGCTCCTCGCCTACTAGACTATTTCAAAATCCATTTCATTGTCATCATTTATGCTTTCACGGCCATTTTAGGAAACGCGACTCGGGCAAATGCGCTAACCATTGTATTTGTTAGGTGTGTCATCACGGCCATTAGTTTAAGCCTGATTATTCGTTTTACTAAAAAAAGTTTTCGAGTGAGCTCCGCTGTATTATGGGTTTGGGTCTTAAATGGGGTTTTTATCGCGCTGCATTGGTTATTGTTTTTCGGTGCGGCGAAGGTTTCTACGGTGGCCATGTGTCTCGCAGGCTTATCTACACAAACTTTTTGGACCTCTTTGTTGGAACCCATTGCGAAAAAAGTACGTATTTCGATGATTGAGGTTTTTTTAGGATTACTGGTGATTGCGGCCTTGGTCATTATCTTTTCGGTCCAACAAACACAATGGCTTGGTCTGCTCATGGGCATAGGTTCAGGTTTTTTTGGTGCCCTCTTCTCGGTGGTCAATGGCCAATTTACCCATACACATGACCCCAAATTAATCACCCTATATGAAATGATCGCCGCCGGATTCATGACAGGAATTGTTTGGAGCTTTGGTGCTTTTGATGGGCTTACAGAATATTTTCCTGTAGGACTTGATTGGCTTTGGATAGGGATTTTAGCCCTGGTTTGTACCGTGTATGCCTATACGGAAACCATCCATTTATATAAAGTTTTCTCTGTGTTCTCCATCAACTTAGTGATTACATTAGAGCCAGTTTATGGAATTATATTAGCGATTTATATTTTTGGTAGCAAGGAAATTATGCATCCAGGCTTTTATTTAGGTACTGTTTTACTGGTTCTTACCGTCATGGCACACCCTTTTTTAAAAAAATCCAAGAAATTGGATTAAAAAATCACTATTCTCTTCCCCTTTGTCAAAAAGCTTTTTTAGCTTTACTAACTTTTGAAAAGTTAGTAAAGCTGGAAAAAGCTAATTCGAAAATTAAGACTATTAAGCATCAAAAAATAAATTACCCTATTGAATTTAAACCTATTAATTAAATGAAAAAGTACAACTTTGCCATTGTGGGCCTAGGTTTTGGGGCTGAATTTATCCCTATTTATTTAAAACATCCTTTGGCAAATATGTATGCCATTTGTCAGCGAAACGCTGAAAAGTTGCAGGCTATTGGTGATGCATATGGAATTGAGAAGCGTTATACAGATTTTGAAGAATTAATAAAAGACCCTGAGGTCGATGTGGTTCATATCAATTCTCCGATTCATTTACATGCTGAACAAACCCTTAAAGCTTTGCTTGCTGGGAAACATGTAGCCTGTACCGTTCCCATGGCCACGAGTGTTGAAGAATGCAAGGCCATTGTCGAAGCTTCGCGTAAAATGGGCAAAAAATACATGATGATGGAAACGGTGGTTTATTCCAGAGAGTTTTTATACATCAAAGAACTTTACGAAAAAGGAGAGTTGGGGAAAATACAGTTTTTAAAAGCCTCACACCAACAAGAAATGGACGGTTGGCCTGATTACTGGCCGGGACTTCCTCCGATGCATTATGCCACCCATTGCGTGGGTCCAGTAGCGGGATTATTGCGTTTGGAGGCGGAATATGTTTCATGTTTTGGATCGGGAACGATTCGCGAAGAATTGATCGCCCATTATAATTCTCCTTTTGCCGTTGAGTCTGCACATATCAAATTCAGAGATTCAGATTTAAGCGCGATGGTCTATCGCTCATTGTTTGACGTAGCACGTCAATATCGTGAAAGTTTTGAGGTTTATGGATCAAAAAAATCAGTGGAATGGCCTCTGATAGAAGGAGAAGAATTAGTTATTCACACGGCCAAAAAACCAGAGCCAGAAATTCCAGAAAAGGTCCCTACACCAGATTTCGCACATTATTTACCCGAAGAAATTCAGCGATTTACGACCAAAGGTGTATATGACGAAGGTGAAAATCAACACCTTTCTTTTACTCAAGGGGGAGGACATGGTGGATCACATCCGCATTTAGTCAATGAATTTTTGCAGGCATTAGCCGCAGATCGCGATCCATTCCCTAACGCTCCGCAGTCGGCCAACTGGACTTCAGTGGGTATATTAGCGCATGAATCTGCTTTACAAGGAGGAAAGATTATTGAAATACCAAAATTCTAATAGCCGAAAAATGGCGGCAAACAAAACCTATTTTAAATGAAAAAATTATTAATTGTATTGTTTTCAATTTGTTCCATTGTGACGACTTTGGCGCAAAATACCTCGAAAGGCAGAAGACTCCAACTCCTATTTTTAGGGGATAAAGGACATCATAAGCCATTTGACAGATATCCTGCGCTACAATCAGCCGTGGGGGTTAAGGGGATGAACATCACCTATACCGAAAACTTAAAGGATCTTAACGATGACTATTTAAATAAATTTGATGCGTTAATTGTCTTTGCCAATCAGGATTCCATCGCCGCTCCGCAGGAAAAAGCCCTTTTAAAATATGTGGCTTCCGGACATGGATTAGTAGCCCTACATTGTGCTTCATGGTGTTTCAGAAATTCCCCTGAATTTGTCAAAATGGTGGGAGGCCAATTTTGGCGCCATAAAATGGATTCCATTCGCATCAAAAATGAAATGCCAGGACATCTCGTGCTAAAAGATTTTCCTGGAATCAAGACCGTGGACGAAACCTATTTGCACAGTAAATTACAGCCAGACAATATTGTTTTGCAGTCTAGAATTCTTGGCCCAGAACAAGCAAAAGATAAGCCAGGTGCCAGCACAGAACCATATACCTGGGTTCGCACCTATGGAAAAGGAAATGTTTTTTACACGGCCTATGGACACGATGAAAGAACTTGGGAAACAGAGGGGTTCCAACAATTAGTCACTCAAGGTATTTTATACGCAGTCGGTGAAGAAAAAAGAGCTTTGTTGGACCAATTAAAACTTGCGCCCCTAGCGTATCGCGAAGCTAGACTGCCCAACTATGAAAAGCGGCCTGGTGTACAATTTCAACAATTGCCCTTGAGCCCTGAAGAATCTGTGAAGTATATTCAAATCCCCGTTGATTTTAATTTACAAGTTTTTGCCTCTGAGCCTAATGTCATGCATCCGATTGCCATGGCTTGGGACGAAAAAGGATTGTTATACGTTTTAATTACCAAAGACTATCCCAATGAACGCAAAGCAAGTGGAGGAAGCGACTATATTTTACGTTGCGAAGACACTAATGGTGATGGAAAAGCAGATAAATTCACTCGGTTTGCGGAGGGTTTAAGCATCCCAACAGGCATGGTTTTTGCTAATGGAGGATTGGTCGTTTCCCAAGCGCCTCATATTTTATTCATCAAAGATACCAATGGAGATGGGGTTGCTGATCAGCAAAAAGTGTTAATCACGGGTTTTGGAACTGGTGATACGCATGCTGGACCGTCTAATTTACATTATGGATTTGACAATTGGATTTGGGGTTGTGTCGGTTATTCAGGATATAAAGGAAAAGTGGGCGCAGATTCTTTGCAATTTGCTCAGGCTTTTTTCAGGTTCAAACCGGATGGATCCAAAATGGAGCACATGACAACCACTTCCAATAATACTTGGGGTTTTGATTTCAATGAGGCGGGGGATGTATTTGGGTCGACGGCCAACAATGCGCATGGTTGGTACATGGCGATTCCCCATCGCAACATTTGGAATGCTCCATTCAGTTTAAATGGAAGTAAGAATATCGATACGCATAAAGACATGAAGACGATCACTAAAAAAGTGCGTCAAGTGGATGTTTTTGGGGGATATACGGCCGCTGCTGGTCATAATTTTTATTCTGCTAGGGCTTTCCCTAAAAAATATTGGAACCAAATTGCCTTTGTTTCAGAGCCAACGGGCCATGTGGTTCACCAAAATAGAACCGTGAAAACCGGATCCGATTTTAATGACCAGGAAGCATTTAATTTCTTGGCTGGCGCAGATGAATGGGTGTCTCCAGTATTTGCACAAGTAGGTCCAGATGGAGCTCTTTGGATTGCTGATTGGTACAGTTTCATTATCCAACATAATCCCACGCCAAAAGGTTGGACTAATGGTCTAGGAAATGCGTATGACCATGATTTGCGCGATTTTACACATGGTAGAATTTACCGTGTAGGCTATAATCAAGCACCTGCTTATACCCCAGTAAACTTAAATTCTCCAGAAAATTGTATCGCGGCTTTAAGTAATTCCAATTTATTTTGGCGCTTACAAGCGCAGCGATTGTTGGTAGAAAGAGGTAATAAAGATGTGGTTCCAGCACTTTTAAAAGTGTTGGCTACGGCTAAGACTGATGAAATAGGCTTAGCGGTAGGTGCCATTCACGCACTTAGAACGTTAGAGGGATTAGGGGCTTTAGACATGCCAACCGTCAAAATTGCGTTAAAAAATGCTTTATCGCACACAAGTGCTGCGGTAAGAAAACAAGCGGTACAAGTTTTGCCTAGAACTTCTGAGATGGCCAAATTATTGTTAGAAAAGAAATTATTGGCTGATAAAGATACGCTCGTTGTCTTAAACACAGTTTTAGCTTTCATCGAAATGCCTAACTCGTCGGAAGTCGAAAGTGCTATGTTGGCCAAAATTTCTACCGAACAACGCAATAAAGATCGCTGGCTTCCAGAGGCCTATTCCGCTTATATGATGGGTCACATGGGTTCGAGAAGAACGTCATTTATTGCCTCAGAAGGTTCTAAAAAGGTCCCAGTTGTCGCAGAATCATTGGGTAGAAATCTCGCAAATCCTACGACTGAAGGTTCCACTTCCGGAATAGATTTGGTCGTTCAAGAGGTTCAAATCAAAGGAGGAAATTTCAAACTTCGGGAAGGTTTACCCTTCACGGTTCGCGTAAAAAATAGAGGAAGTGTCGCCCTTCCAAAAGGAACTCCACTGCCTTTAAGTATTAAAATTGAAGGCATGGGAAGTCGGATTGATTATGAATCGTATACGTTTGTAGATGGCGTCGCTCCTGGAGAAACCGTTTCTGTGACTAAAAACAACAATGGTCCTTGGGTAGGAAATTTTGGCTGGACACCAGAAACTGCGGGTCAATATATGATGGAAATCCAACTAGATCGATCGGCCGTTTTAGGGGAAAAAGAACGGTCAAATAATATTTTCAGAAAGGCCATCGATGTATCACAATCAGCCGGATTAAACGTAATAATGATCGAAAAATTATTCCGTGCAGGCGCTGTATCATGGTCGGCAGATGAAATCGTACAAAATCTTAAAACGATGACTGAACCTTCGTCTCCAGCATTTGGGGCGGCATTAAAAGGGGCTTCGGCAACTTGGAATCCTAAAAGAGCTGCTAGTTTACTCGAGGAATCAAAGGCGTATTTAACTAGTTTGGCGCCAAAAGTTCGTACCGTTGATTTGGAATATTTGGATCGATTAGCCACTGTATGGAAGTTGGAAATACCCGCATTGAAGGTAGCCGGTGTGGTCGTAACCCGTGTCTTAAAAACGGTTCCTGAGGCCATGAAATATGACCAAAAAGAATTCACTGTTCCCGCTGGGTCGACGGTTGAATTGATTTTTGAAAATGCAGATGCCATGCCTCATAACTGGGTGTTAGGCGCATTAAAAAGTGAGGAAAAGATCGGATTAGCGGCGGACAAAATGATTACTGCTGCTGACGGAGTAGCTAAAAACTACATTCCTGCTTTACCTGAAATACTGGCTTATACGCCTTTGGTAGAGCCAAATGGCCGAGTAAAAGTGGTCTTTAAGGCGCCAACTGTTCCTGGAAATTATCCATTCTTGTGTACCTTCCCGGGTCACTGGAGAATTATGAACGGGATTATGAAAGTTGAGTAATTATGTGTGAATGGCAAACGATTTTCAATGCATTTGCCATTCATCCATTAATTTTTTGCCTAGCTTTGCCGAATGAAATTTGAAATAAGTCATACGGATCCAAGCTCTAAGGCGCGTGCAGGGGAATTAACAACAGATCATGGGACTATTCAAACGCCCATTTTCATGCCGGTAGGGACGGCCGGTACGGTAAAAGCAGTCCATATTTCAGAATTAAGTAAGCCCATTAATGCCCAAATAATTTTAGGAAATACCTACCATTTATACCTTCGGCCAGGCTTGGAAATCATTGAAGCGGCGGGTGGCCTTCATCGTTTCAACGGTTGGGATAAGCCCATACTAACCGATTCAGGAGGATACCAAGTGTATTCATTAGCAGGTACGGGACTAAAAATTGTCGAGGAGGGAGTAAAATTCAAGTCACATATTGACGGCAGCACCCACTTTTTTAGTCCCGAATATGTGATGGACATCCAGCGCACAATAGGTGCGGACATCATCATGGCTTTTGACGAATGTACTCCATATCCTTGCACGTATGAATACGCACGAAACTCGATGGACATGACGCATCGTTGGCTCGATCGTTGCATCACTCGTTTTAATGAAACGAGTCCTAAATACGGGTACCAACAAGCCCTTTTCCCGATTGTTCAAGGAAGTGTATATTCCGATTTACGCAAAGTTTCTGCGGAATATATTGCTTCAAAAAACGCCTTTGGTAATGCCATTGGAGGCCTTTCGGTCGGCGAACCCGTTGAAGATATGTACAAAATGGCGGATGAAGTGACCGATATTTTGCCCAAAGATAAGCCGCGATATTTGATGGGTGTGGGGACGCCTGCCAATATTTTAGAGGGAATCGCGCTAGGAATTGATATGTTTGACTGTGTGATGCCTACCAGAAATGCCCGAAATGGCATGATTTTCACAACGGAGGGAATCATCAATATCAAAAATGAGAAATGGAAGGCCGACTTTTCGGTCATTGATCCATTCTTTGCTGAAGACACGCATGGCCAATATACCAAAGCTTACTTGCGCCATTTGATTCGTTGCGAAGAGATGCTCGGCCCGATGATTGCCAGTGTTTTTAACCTTAGATTTTACCTCTGGTTGGTGGGCGAAGCCCGAAAAGAAATACTTGCGGGAACATTTATGGCTTGGAAAAATCGCATGTTGCCACAATTCATGAATCGCCTATAATTTATATCAAGGAATAGGTAAAACCTTGCTCTCTTTGAAGGTAGACAAGATTACCATGGTAGATGTGGCTGAAACCTCTTCGATTTCATTTATTCTTTCCAACATCAATTTTTGGTAGGTTGAAATATCTTTTGAAATAATTTTCAACATAAAATCTCCGGCGCCAGTGACATGATGGCATTCAATCACTTCTGGAATCTGATTGATTTGATTGACAAAAGATTCTGTCACTTGCTTCTTATGCCCCGTCAAAGTAACGGTCACAAAAGTAGTCACCCCTAAGCCCACTTTATCCCTATCTAACTGAGCATGATAACTTTGAATGATGCCAGTAGCCTCCAATTTCTTCACTCGCTCAAGCGTAGGTGCTGGCGAAAGCCCAACCTCCTTCGATAACTGAGCGTTCGTAATTTTGGCATTACTTTGAAGTATTTCAAGTAATTGATGGTCAATTTGGTCTAGCTTGTTGGCGCTCATGATAATTATCTAAAACACAAAATTAGATAATATTTCATTTAAATTTGCTTTCCTCTTGCATAAATGGGTCTAACCACTTAATTTTGCATCCACAAATTGCGAAAGTAGCTCAGCTGGTAGAGCGCGACCTTGCCAAGGTCGAGGTCGCGGGTTCGAACCCCGTCTTTCGCTCAAAACAAGAAGGCACCTTCCGGTGCTTTTGAGTTTTACAGGGACGCTTGGGTGGTGGAACTGGTAGACACGCAGGACTTAAAATCCTGTGAGCCGTAACGCTCGTGTGGGTTCGATTCCCATCCCAAGTACGATTAATCGACTAGAGACCTTCAAGCTTGCTTGAGGGTCTTTTTGTTTTAAAATTTATCGGCCACAATTATCTTTTGCTAAACGAGCTAGCCAAGCTCCAACAAGCTTTACTAACTTTTTAAAAGTTAGTAAAGCTAAAGTAACTACTAACGAATGCTCGCTTAGCAAGAACGTTTTTTAATTTGCATTTAGTACTTTTGTAACTGATCATTTTGAATATGCAAAAAATAGTCCTCACCATTTGTTCAATAAACTATTTGGCGCAAGCTAAAACCCTTGGTGATTCACTTAAAAAGCATAATCCAACTTATCGATATTTTATAGGACTTGTTGATCGACTTGATCAATCGGACATTCAAAAAGATCAGTTGCCGCCATATGAACTTATTGAATTGCATACCATAGGCATCGAAGATTTAGATGAACTATGCGAAAAATATAATATCACCGAATTAAATACCGCCGTTAAGCCCTTTTTCTTAGATCACATATACCATACCCATCCTGAGGCAGAATTTGTTCATTATTTTGACCCGGATATTGTGATTTATCAACCACTAACTGAGGTTGAAAAAGGTTTGGAAAATAATAGTCTGTTTTTAACGCCTCATACGCTCAAAGCTTACCCGGATGAATGCGAGCCCCAGGAAAGAGGTTTGCTTAATACAGGGCTCTACAATTTAGGTTTTATAGGCTCCAAAAGGTCGGCTACGACTCAATCATTTTTGGCATGGTGGAAAGATCGCCTAAGAGATCATTGTTACATTGATCTAGAAAAGGGCATGTTTGTGGACCAATTATGGGTAAACTTTGCCCCATTATATTATGAGGATGTGTATGCAAGTCGGCATTTAGGATTAAATATGGCTTATTGGAACCTGCATGAACGCGTCATTACCAATGATCATGAGCCTTATGAGATTAATGAAAAATACCCTTTGATATTCTTCCATTTCTCTGGATATAGCCCAGATAAACCTACTCAAATTTCAAAATACCAAAACCGATATACCTTTCAGGAAAAAGGCGATGTAGCATCCATATTTGATTTTTATGCCCAAGCATTACTAGCAAATGGCCATAATTTGTATAAACAATTTCCTTGTTTTTATATAAAACCGGCACCCATATTACCTCGAAAAAGATTCTTGCGGGTTCGTAAATACCTAAGCATGCCTTTTCGCTGGCTCCTAGACTTTATTGATTCAGTGAAATTGTAATAATTTTTGGTGTAACCCTTAAATTAGGCCATCATTCTATTTTAATCAGCAGTTGCTTTAAATCCTCAAAATATTCATCAGAAATATTATAGATGACAAATCGTTTGTCATCCTTTGAATTTTTTCTAACAATAATGGGATACATTTTATAATGAACCTTAAAATAATTATTAATAGAATTAATAAGTTTAGATCTGACTTGCCTTTGGGTTTCATAGGCATAATTGGAGAATCCCATTAATTCAGTGATTTGTTCAGAACTAAGTTCATGTCCTTTGGGATACAACAAAAATTCCTTTAAAAATTCAAAAGAACCCTGCGGCAATGCATCTACTAAGTTTGATTCATTCCGTTCGTTTGATTGAAAGTTAACTCGTTTACTTTTTTTCTTATTGAAAAAATAAATAGCTAAAATACACATAATCATCAGCCCTAAAATTAAATAGGGTAAAGACTCATTATTTTCTTTTAGGTAAAAATCACCCTTCGGAATTCCCATAGATTTCAATTTTTCAATGGAAATGGAATCCGCCTTTAGACGATTATTATTAAAATAACTTTGCTTAAAATAGCTATAAAAATACTCTCGATTTTCACTTATTTCATATAAATTGGAGTAAAATGGAAGGCTTTTTTCTATGATAAAAATTTTATTTTTTATTGGATCGCCAAGGATCATAAAATCACTCTCCATAAAGAAATAGATTCCATTTAAATAAATAGAATTCAAGCTTTTTACGCCTAACTTAAATAAGAGTTGGGAATTCACTTCTCCTAAAAGTTTCCACTCATTAGCTTTTATATTTTTTTCAAAGTACCGATAATGGAAATCCTTAATCGACTTGTGATAAAATGGAGGGGATTCAATGACCGAAACTATATCCCTTTTCTTATCATATCCACCAAATTGCTTAAGAATTTGTTGTGGAGCTACCTTGGCAGGCGGATGTAATAATTCCCAATCACGTTGTTTAGACAAGAAAAAGGTCTCGATGTTATTAATGTGCCAAAAGCCCGATCCCCCTAAGCTAAACAAGGTATCCTTTCTGATGAATTTGATGGATGAAAAATTATGCCCTCGAAAATAGGTACTGATTAAACTTGAGAAAGTTTGATTTTTAATATCCAATTCAAATAATTGCCCAGTGCCTTCTATAGAAACGAGGATTTTACCGTTTACGTCAAAGGTTTGATTCGTCAGAATTTTAAAATCTCTTAACTCAATATTTGAAAAACTTAATTTCCCTTGGTTCACCCAAATGCCGTCCTTTTGCTCCTTAAAAAGCTCCTTGGTATTCAGAGATATTCGATAATGCAAATAATCGTGAGGGTCTTTAATCACCAAATCCGATTCAGCTTCTAATCTTAGAAAAACAAAAACAAGCAATAAAAGCAAAATGTATTTTTTCACAGATAAAGATTACACAACTAATAACTAACCAAATATATGAGAATTATAATTTTCTAAATATAAAATATTATGTGTAATACGTATTTATCGTAATATCTCTAAAACCTAAATGAATGCCAGGCTAATATTGAAAAATTTAAGTTTTGATCCACCAAACCTAATTATACCAAGTTCATTATGACCATTAAAACTTCCACCTTACTCCTTTTTAATCTACTGTTAATTTTTAGTTGTAAAAAAGAGGAAAATGTCATCGTTAAGGAAAATCCTCCTACGGTAATCACCAAACTAGCTTCAGATATTACCTTAAAAAACGCTTCTTTGAATGGGGAAGTGACAGATGAAGGATTCACAGCAACAACGGATAGGGGATTTGTTTTAAGTGATAAGAATGTAAACCCTTCAGTAAGTGATACAAAGATCCAATCAGGATATGGAAAGGGCGTTTATTCCGTTGTATTAGATAAACTACCCGTAAATACAAAATACTACTTCAAGGCATACGCAACCAATACCAAAGGGACTTCTTATGGCGAAGTTCAAAGTTTTACTACGGCTGATTATAAGCTACCGACTATCGTAACGGATGTGCCTAAAAATATTACGTATACTACTGTTGAATTAGGTGGTTCCGTTACTGACGAAGGTGGTGGTATAGTATCTG
>Ga0209499_1002330_pt1 | contig 12216 bp, 11 predicted proteins | sample C_130208_EF_Meta_FD_187306 | JGI IMG/M metagenome (GOLD analysis project Ga0209499, IMG submission 187306) | Freshwater microbial communities from Lake Croche, Canada to study carbon cycling - C_130208_EF_MetaG (SPAdes) (version 2) | ecosystem: Environmental > Aquatic > Freshwater > Lake...
ATGTCACATAAACATAAATGCCGTCTGGCTTTATATTCAAACCATCTACCGAAGCAAGAAGCAAAACCGGATTATGATATTCCATTGTCGTCGTTATTTATATTTCCCATTACTTCTTCGGCTAAATCCGCAAAATCAACATCTTGCCCGTCTATAGATTTTTCGTATAATTCTTTGTCCCAAATCTCAACAATATTTACTGCCGATGAGAAAACCACATCTTTAGAAATACTTGCAAAAGCAACCAAATCTTTTGGCACTAATAATCGTCCCAAAGCATCTACTTCGACTACTTTTACACCAGCTGTAAATCTTCGGATAAAGTCGTTGTTTTTCTTAACAAACCGATTCAGCTTGTTAATTTTTTGCATCATCAAATCCCATTCTTCCATCGGATACAACTCCAAACAAGATTGAAAAACAGAGCGCTTCAAAACAAAACCGTTTTGAAGAGTGGCAGCCAATTGCTTTTTTATAGGTGCAGGTAATAATAACCTTCCTTTAGCATCGACCTTACATTCATATGTTCCAACAATTGTATTCAAGAAAAATGTTTTAATGATATAAAGCAAAAATATAAAAATTATTACCACAATTTACCACTATATACCACTTTGTTGATAAGTTTTACCACTTTCAAAGCCGAAGCCTTAGTTTTTAGTCAATCAGAACATTAGCTAGTATTTAGCCACATGTTAAGAACTCCGTTGTTAACAGAAAGATTACCATAAAATAACGAAACCAAATAGCGAGGAAATTATAGTAATTGGGAATTGTAAATACAGATTGTAAGAATTAAATCCTTAAAATATTCCATCAAAAATTCATTTTTATTTTTTAAATTCTATATTTGTAGAAATTGAAAATTCCGAATAAAAACGCATGGAAAAATACTATAAAAAAGAAGGCAGATATAGCTATTACGAAGCAGGAGAAGGAACTCCAATAGTTGTATTACACGGTTTAATGGGCGGATTAAGTAATTTTGACGCCGTTGCTAGTTATTTTTCTGAAAAAGGATATAAAATTATTATTCCAAATTTACCAATATACACCCAAAGCATATTAAAAACCAATGTTAAAGCTTTTGCAAAATATGTGAAGGATTTTATCACTTTCAAAGGATTTGACAGAGTAATATTATTAGGAAATTCACTTGGAGGACATATCGCTTTGTATCATACTAAAATGTATCCAGAAAAAGTAGCAGGACTTGTGTTAACAGGAAGCTCAGGACTTTACGAAAGCGCCATGGGAGATAGTTACCCAAAAAGAGGCGACTACGAATATATCAAGAAAAAAGCTCAAGACGTTTTTTATGACCCAGAAATGGCCACCAAAGAACTTGTCGACGAAGTTTACGCATCTGTAAACGATCGAATAAAATTAATAAAAACGTTAACCATTGCCAAAAGTGCCATTCGTCATAATATGGCAAAAGATTTACCGAAAATGCATGTTCAAACATGTCTTATTTGGGGAAAAAACGACCATGTTACACCTCCAACTGTTGCGGAAGAATTCAGTAAATTATTACCTAATTCTACTTTATATTGGATTGACAAATGTGGCCACGCAGCTATGATGGAACATCCAGATGAGTTTAATCGTTTATTAGAAGATTGGTTGACGCATACCCATTTGAACGCTCATTAAACCTAAAAAAAATTGAATTCATAAAAATATATTATGAAAATTAATACCGCCGAATTTATTATAAGCAACTCCGATGTAACAAAATGTCCAAAGGATTTTTTGCCAGAATATGCTTTTATAGGCAGGTCGAATGTTGGAAAATCTTCTTTAATCAACATGCTAACCAATCAAAAGAAATTAGCAAAAACATCTGGAAGACCAGGAAAAACACAATTAATAAATCATTTTTTGATTAATAAGAATTGGTTTCTTGTGGATTTACCAGGTTATGGCTATGCCAAAGTATCAAAGAAAACAAAATCTGTTTTCCAACAATTTATTACCGATTATTTCGAAACACGGGAACAATTGGTTTGTGCCTTCGTTTTAATTGACATTCGTCTGGAAGCACAAACAATCGACATAGAATTCATGTCGTATATGGGGGAAAGCGAAATTCCGTTTTGTATCGTTTTTACTAAAGCCGATAAAATAAGTAAAGTAAAAATTGATTCTCATGTAGCTGCTTACAAAAAGAAAATGTTTGCTAACAATTGGGCCGAAATGCCTCATTATTTTGTTACATCAGCCACTGAATCAACAGGGAAAGAAGAGCTATTAAGTTACATAGACGAAGTAAACGAGGAAGTTTTCAAAAACAACAACCAGTTTTAGAAAGCTATATTTCATAAAAAAAAGCCCAAAATAAATAAATTTTGGGCTTTTTTTATGAAAATAAATTATGCTTTTAACTCCAGTTTTTCGGCAAAATAGTCGCAAAAATCTTTCATTGTTGCAGCCATTTTTTCATCCCCAGTTGCTCGTTGAAAAGTTTCAGTCATCGACATTAAAGTCTGGTGAAAAAATATTTTCATCTCATCAACTGGCATATCTTTTGTCCATAATTCAATACATTTTGTAGCTTTATCATCGCTATTCCATACCGAAAGCATAAAGGCTTTAGATTCTTCAGAATCCACACCACCTTCTACGGCTGACCAAAATAATTTTTCTGGTACTCGGTTATCATCTAATTTGATTTGAATTTTAATTTCTGACGTATTATTCGACATTCTTCTTAGGTTTATATTTAGATTTTACAAATATTTCTTTAGCATTCATTTTTAATAACTCAGGCAAAGTTACTTCATTATTTTCCATAAAAGAACGAACAATTTGCCATCCAATCCAAGTTCCAACTCTTCCTGGTGAATCATTATCGATTTCAAGATAAAATTTGGAAAACGGTGCGGGATTTATAAATCGGTTATTCAATTTTTGATCATTATTATAAAGCATTTCGTTTTCTAAAAAATAACGCCACATATAACTTTCATTTTCTTGACACCATTTTATTTGCTTTGGTTCATATCCAATTTTATCAGCATCGCTGTAATCAGGCAAAAGCACGTCTTTTACATACAATTGTTTTCCGAAGAAAATCATTTGAGACAATAAGTTTTTTTCCGAAATAGGCGTAATTTTTTTTAATAAAAAACTCGAAACCACATCCGGCATAATTTGCTTTTGCTCAAAATTTTGTTTTAAATACTTTGGAAATTGATAAAATTTATGGTCTTTTCCCAAATACAATTCAAGTGAAATTAGCAACAAACTATCGGTATAAATTACTTTATTATTATAATCCATTTCGGAAATAACAGTAATTACTTTTGGAGTTCTGGTTTTTGGAAAATAGTATTTTATGTGCTTAAATAAAGTGTTCAAATCTTTATGCACTGGCTCTATATTCGAATATTTTTTTTGAACTTCTGAATATAGTGCTCTCCAAAGTGGATCTTTCATTTTTTTTATCCAAACTCCATCGTCTACTCCAGTAGGAAAAAAAAAGGGAAAAGATTTTTTTAATGAACTTAAATCCTTTGGATTAGTTTCAAAAAATAGCTTGTCAAAACGTTCTATTTTAATATCTACTGGTATTACTTCAACCGCTTTTTCTACTTTTGTCTTGTTATTACAGGCGGTTAAAGAGAGTAACACTGTAATTGTAAAAATCATTATTCGTTTCATATATTTCATTTAGCCCTAATCAAAACAACATCTTTTTTTTCTTATTTTTTTCAAGAAAAAAGATACAGCAAAGAGTAGGAAATAGCTCCAAAAAAATTTATTTTTGCAAATATACAATTACTACTTTCAAAAAACTTAAAGTCTTATGACAAAAAACAATACTATTCAAGTTGACAAAGTAAATTCTTATATTGTAAATTGGCTGAAAACCTATGCAGAAAACGCAAAAGTAAATGGTTTTGTTGTAGGGATTTCTGGTGGAGTAGATTCAGCAGTAACTTCGACACTTTGTGCACAAACGGGTTTAACAACTTTATGTGTAGAAATGCCTATTCATCAAGCAGCAAGTCATGTGAGTCGTGGTCGAGAACATATTGAACAATTAAAAAAAAGGTTTCCTAATGTTACAAATGCAGAAGCAAATTTGACTTCCGTTTTTGAAACTTTTAAAAATGAAGTTCCAAATGATGCTAATCCTGAAAAAATATATTTATCTTTAGCCAACACACGAGCAAGATTGCGAATGACCACTTTATATTATTTTGCTGGAATTCGAGGGTTGCTAGTTGCCGGAACAGGAAATAAAGTAGAGGATTTTGGAGTCGGTTTTTATACTAAATATGGTGATGGAGGTGTTGATTTAAGTCCGATTGCCGATTTAATGAAATCTGAAGTTTACGCTTTGGGTGAATTTTTAAAAATTCCTACTTCAATTATAGAAGCTTCTCCAACGGATGGTTTATTTGGAGATGAAAGAACTGATGAAGATCAATTGGGAGCTTCTTATAACGAGTTAGAATGGGCAATGAAAGAAGATGAAAAAGAAAAAAGCGCACAAGATTTCTCAGGAAGAGAAAAAATAGTTTTCGAAATTTATAAAAGATTAAATAGCATTAACCAACATAAAATGGGCGAAATTCCAGTTTGTCTAATTTCAAACGAATTAAAGTAGTATTTTTCTATAAAAAAAATGATACGTAAATAAATTATAATTACCTTTACGTTTCTAAAAAAATTAACCACCCCCACCTAAAAACAATTATTATGATAAAAGTTTGTTTAGCAGATAATCATCCCGTCGTACATTTTGGAGTAAAATCTTACTTTAAAGACAACGATGAAATCTCAATTATTGCCAACGTTGGTAATTTCCTAATGGTAAGAGACATGCTCCTTACTAAGGAAATTGATGTATTAGTATTAGATTTGGAACTAGAAGGTCTTTCTAGCATTTTTGAAGTAAAGTCAATTTTGAAAACTTTTCCTAAAACTAAAATCATCATCTATAGTGACCTATCTGAACAGATTTATGCGCCAAACGCTATAAAAGCTGGTGTTTCCGGTTTTATTTCTAAAAAAGAAAAACTAGAAACTCTAGGTCAGGCAATTACCAAAGTGAATCAAGGAAAAATAATCATGAATGAAAACGTGAAGAAAAACCTTGCTCTAATTGCAAAACAAAACAAAAACGAACGTTTATATAGAAAACTATCTAATCGTGAAGTTGAAGTTTTACGTTATTTAAGTGATGGAAAGAAAAATAATGAAATTTCTAAAATCCTAGGACTTAATGAAAAAACAATTAGTACTTATAAATTAAGACTTTTGCAAAAATTAAACGTAACCAATTTGGTTGATTTAGTAAACAAAGCTAAAACATTAGAAATAGTTTAATTATTTCGAGACATTACTCTTCCCAATTTTTTGGAGAAAGAATTAATTAACTTGTAATAATCCATTGCCATAGACAATTGCTCCATATTATCAGAATCAGGTTCTGAGGATATGGAGTTTTTTATTTCTTCTATAATTTTATCAACAAGATACCATCGCATAGTCAATATTGTTTCAGAAACATATTGTGCAATGGTTTCGTTTTTAGATTTTGGAATAATATTTTGCCCTTCCCAATTATGCAAAACTACTCTTTCGTCCTCCATTAAAATATCAGTGACTTCTTGTGCAAATTCGGGCTTTAAATACATTAAATATTGCTCAATGCTAAAGTCTTCATTTTGATGAAAATAGTTAATTAAATTGACAAAAATATCCCGAAACAAAGGATTTGCCAATTCCACCTCATCTTCCTGTAAACTTAAAAATATTCTTTGATATACTTTATATTCATTCTTTTCGATTACATTTTCAATTTCACCTTCTTCGTTGGTTCTTAACAAAACATCTTCAAACTCCTCTGTTTTGTTGCCATATAACAAAAGAATTTCAATTATTTTACGTTCCAATCCATAAAGAATATCAACTTTTTGTATTTCAGGAGAAGCTTCGTTTTTAACAATTTCAAAAGATTTTTGATCTTGTTTTTGCTTTTTTCCAAGTTCAGAAACATCCTTTTTAACTAATTGAGCTAGAGTACTAATAAGTACTTGCTCAGAAATATCCATAATTCGGGAACATTCCTGAATGTAAATTTCTCTTTGAATTCTATCTGGAATTTTAGAAATACTCACCACCATATCCCGAATCAAATCTGCTTTTTTAATAGGATCATTTTTGGCCTCATTCATCAGCAAGGATGCTTTGAATTGGATAAAATCTTTAGAGTTGTTTTCTAAGTAAAGAACCAATTCTTCGTAAGGTGTTTTTTTGGCAAAACTATCGGGATCTTCTCCATCAGGGAAAGTACAAACTTTAACGTTCATTCCTTCCTCCAAAATTAGATCAATTCCACGAATTGAAGCACGCAAACCTGCAGCATCGCCATCAAAAAGAACGGTTATGTTTTTTGTCAATCGATTTATTAATCGGATTTGATCTGGAGACAAGGCTGTTCCAGAAGAAGAAACAACATTCTCGATTCCAGCTTGATTAAACTGAATTACATCGGTATATCCTTCTACTAAATAGCAATTGTTTTGCTTTGCAATAGATTGTTTCGCCTGGAAAATCCCATATAAAACTTTGCTTTTATGGTAAATATCACTTTCGGGCGAATTAAGATACTTAGCTGCTTTTTTATCATTGGTTAATATCCTACCACCAAAACCCAAAACCCTTCCGGACATACTTTGAATAGGAAACATAACACGTCCTTTGAATCGATCAAAAGGACGATCGTCTTTAGGAATTGTCAATCCGGTACTTTCAAGAAATTCTAACTTATATCCTTTTCCTAAAGCTTCTTTAGTAAATGCATCCCAAGCTTCTGGGGAATATCCAAGAGAATATTTCTTAATTGTTTCATTTGTAAAACCTCTCTCTTTAAAGTAGGAATACCCAATTGCTTTTCCTTCCTCCGAATTTAAAAGAATAGTATTAAAGTAATTTTTTGCAAATTCAGAAACAAGATACATACTTTCGCGAACGTCAGTTTTTCCCTTTTCTTCATCTGTTTGAACGGTTTCTTCTATTTCAATATTATATTTTTTTGCTAAATATCGAATTGCTTCTGGATACGTAAAGTGCTCATGTTCCATTAAAAAAGCAACAGAATTCCCTCCTTTTCCAGTACTAAAATCTTTCCAAATTTGTTTCACCGGAGATACCATAAACGAAGGAGAACGTTCGTCGGAAAATGGACTAAGTCCTTTAAAATTACTTCCTGCTCTTTTTAATTGGACAAAATCGCCGATAACCTCCTCTACTCGAGCAGTTTCGAAAACAGTATCTATAGTCGCCTTTGAAATCAAATTATTATTTTTTTGAAATTCAAAGTTACAAAGTTTAACTAGATTAAGTAATTTATGAGAGTAAAATAAAACAAACATTTGAAAATGTTTATTGTACAAAAATATTGTATTTAAACTCTTGCATTTATGGTGAATTGCTATAAAAAGGTAAAGTTTAAACAAAAAAATATATTAAAAATTTAATTAAGTACTTTATTCCCTATATTTATAAGAAATAAGGTTTTTATTTACAAACAAGTACTAATGCCTTATTTTCAAATTAATTCTATTTATAGGAGCCCCATTATTTAATGAAAGATACCCAAACCATTTCGTTTTTTGAAAATAAAAATTTTCAACAAGAATTCGAATCCATTCTAACATTTGTTTCCGAAACATGCGAGGTTACAAATGTATATATAACTCAAATTACACATAATAGCCATTCGATTATAGCAAAATTAGAATTAGATTTTATAAACAATGTTAAGGAAGATGATCAAGAATTATTTTTACACATTAATTATCTTATTGAAGAGAATAAAAAGTCACTATTACCAGATTCAAAGATTGCAGATGGTTTTATATTAAAAACCACAAACCCATTGCATTTTGATTTTTTTACGGGAATACCATTATTTAATTCAGAAAATTCAGCCATAGGAACCATTTGTATATTGGATGCAAAATCTAAAAAACTTTCTCCATTACAATTAAAAATAGTAAAAAATTCTGTAAGCCAAATTCAATCTATTTTAAATTTAATAAATCAAAATAATGAACTTCAAAAACTAACTACACATAATAAAAACCAATTACAATTGTATTTTGAAAATTCAAGAAACATTTCTTACGAACTTGATTTGGAAGGTATTTTTATATATGTTTCAAGTAATTGGTTAGTACTTTTAGGATATGAATCGAATGAAGTTGAAGGAAGAAGCTTTGTTAATTTTATTCACATTGAAGATATCAAAAAATATTTTTCTTTTATAAATGATGAAATAAAAACAAAAAAAAGTGAGGAAGAAAATGAGTTTAGAATATTACATAAAAAAGGGCATTATTTATGGTTTACCTCTTTTGGAAAATTACTTATCAAAAAAGAAAGATCTTCATACGTAGGAACTGCTAGAGAAATTACCGAATCTGTGGAATTAAGGAATACTATTTTATATCAAAAGGAATTTTACGAAAAAATATTAGATAGAATTCCAACCGATGTAGCAGTTTATGATGACGGTCATCGTTATGTATATTTAAATCCTTTTGCAATAAAAAACGAAAAACTTAGAAAATATATTATTGGAAAAGATGATTTTCAATATGCAAAATACACTGGAATCGACAATTTAATAGCAAAAGAGAGACGCGCCAAATTTTTAAAAGCCATTGAAACCAAAACCTTGATTGAATGGGAAGAAAGTTTAAAAACAGAAAATCAAGTATCATACCATAATAAGAAGTTTAACCCTGTTTTTCGTGAAGATGGAACTTTTGAAATGATGGTTGGGTTTGGAGTTGATATCACTGAAAAGAAAAAATTAGAGGATGAATTGCGACAAAGTGAAGAACAATTTAAAGGTGCTTTTGAACTTTCGTCTATTGGAATGGGATTGATGAACTTAGATGGTAATTGGAAAGAAGTAAATGACAAACTTTGTGATATTTTAGGGTATAGCAAAGACGAATTTAAATCACTTAGCATTAAAGATATAACATTCGGAAAAGATTTGAATGACGAATTACTTCTTATGAAGAAATTAATTTCGGGAGAAATACATAATTTCAATATTGAAAAAAGATATGTTCATAAAAACAAATCCTTAGTATGGGCATTTTTATCTGTTGCCTTGGTTAGAAATAACAAAGGGGAGGCCATAAATTTTGTTTCTCAAATTATTGATTTTAGTGAACGGAAAAAGGTCGAAAAAGAAAACAAACTATTAGTAGAAGAAAATAATAAAAACAAAACTATACAGCTTAATGAGGCTAAAAATCTATATCGATTATTAGCTGACAACACTGTTAATTTAGTTTGTTTACATAGTTTAGATGGCACCTTAAAATATGTATCCCCTTCCGTAAAAAACTTACTTGGATACGAGCCTGAATTTCTAATAGGTAAATCTCCAAAACACTTTATGAATAATGAAGATTTTGAAGGGTTTGAACATGGTTTATCTGAATTTCTAAATAAAGAAAAAAAAGAATCTCAAGAGTTTCAGTTCAAAAATAGCCGTGATGAATATATTTGGCTTGAAGTATCTTCAACTATTATTGAAGAAAATGGCATTGCAACTGGATTTCAGTCTAACGGAAGAGATATTACACATCAGAAAGAAGCTAAAAAAATTATTGAACAAGCGTTGCTAAAAGAAAAAGATTTAAATGAGTTAAGAACCAATTTAGTCTCAACTATTTCACATGAATTTAGAACACCAATGACGACTATTAGAACTAGTGCAGAACTTATAGAAATGTACTTGGAAGGTCAGAAATTTGAAACTAAAAAAAGAATTGACAAACAACTTGGCACCATTACAGGGGAGATTGACCGAATTACTGAATTAATGAATGCCGTACTTACAATTTCAAAAGATGATGCTGGAAAAACTAATTTCCACCCCATAACATTCGATTTAAAAAAACTCTGTCTTGACGTTATTGAAACTAGTTTTGATAATCAAAAAGACGGAAGAAAAGTACAAACGCTTTTTCAAGGAATTGAATTTAATGTTTTTGCAGATAGAAACTTAATGGAATATTCCCTTTTTAATTTATTCAACAATGCATTCAAATATTCCGAAAAATCAGGAGATATTATACTACATATTACATCAAAATTATCCAAAGTCATTTTAGAAATCATAGATTTCGGAATTGGCATCCCAAAAGAAGATCAACATAAATTATTCAACACCTTTTTTAGAGCGAGTAATACAAATGGAATTCAGGGAACAGGTTTAGGTTTGTATATTGTTAAAACATTTACAGAGAAAAATTTCGGAAAAATAAGATTAGAAAGTCAATTAAATAAGGGTACAAAAGTAACTTTAGAGTTTCCAGTAAAAAAACATTAAAGACCAATGGCTACACTATTAATTATTGATGACGAAACGGTACTAAGAGAAACAATCAGTGAACTGTTTACAATGGTAGGCCACAAAGTAATTGAGGCAGCAGATGGATTTGATGGTCTCGAAAAAGTAAAAGAATCAAAACCTGATCTAATTATTTGTGACATAATGATGCCAAAATTAGATGGATATGGCTTCTTAGAGCATCTAAAACTTAGCGCCTTCTCGAATATACCTGTTGTATTTATAACAGCTAGGACGGAGTTGTCTGATCAAGAAAAAGGAATTTTATTAGGCGCAACCGCTTATATTATAAAACCCTTTTCATTTCAAGAATTAAGATGGATAGTAGAATACAATCTGGAAAATAAATAGGAGGATTAAGGGATTTTGATTAACTAAAAAATTGAAGTTTTATTTTATAAAAACGATTAAAATTAATTTCTATTTTAAAGTTACAAAACAGATATGAAATGATTTTTTTTAATAGTCTTGTCAAAACAGCTTATATAAATACCTGATTCTTTTTGCCCCCAAAAACAATTGATTAAGCTGTTTGTAACAAGAATAATTTTAAATCTCTGGTGTAAATGTATAACACAAAACTAGTTCTCCTTCCATATAAATCTATGGTTTAAAAAAAAATACTCATGAGTTAATGTTTTGCGGAAAATTACCCTAAAATCTATTGAAAAATTCAAAATGAAAAATTTAATTATTAGAAAATTTAAAAAAAATAAATTAAATTAATGGAAATAAAATTGATTCTACTTTCAATGTTTTCGTCTTCAAATTTAGAATTAACGCCTATTTTTCTTCAAATTTATTTGTTTGTATGAAGGGATTTTATATAATCTCTGGTGGTAAGTCCATTAAAAGATTTGAAACTTGTTGAAAAATAAGACAGTGAATTAAATCCAGTTTCATCAACTAGAAATTGAATATTTCTCTCTCCCATATCAATAAGTTTAATGGCATATTCCAATTTAAATTCTCTTACATATTGAGTTATGTTTTTATTCGTGAGTTTTCTGATTTTTTTATCCAAGGTAGATTTGCTAATATAAAGTTGATTTGCTAAATCAAAAACAACAATTTTAGACCTCATATTTTTAATAATTATATCATTTACTAAAGTTAAAAAATCTTTTTCAGATAATTTTATAGTGACTTTTGAAAAAGGATCAGGTTTAAGTTTTTTTTCAACCCTTTTTTGAAAATTCAATAAATTCCTAATTTTCAAAATCAATTCTTTAGTTTTAAAAGGCTTCATTATATAATCATTTACACCGTTTTCTAATTGTCGATATTTAACTTCATCGTCCATATTAGCCGTGATAACAATAAAAGGAACCGTATTTAATTTTGACTTTTTTCTAATATTAATATACAATTCCTCTCCATCCATATTAGGCATCATCAAATCGCTTATGATAATATCTGGTGTTTCACTTAATAAATATTCTAATGCTTTAACACCATCCGTTTGCCAATTAACATTGAAATCGTTCAAACGTAACAATTCCGATATTGAGCTACCTAAAGCTATATCATCTTCAATTAAAAGAATTTCATTTTTTTGAATTGTCATCCTACGAAAATAAACATTCTATTTTAATTTAAAGATTTAAATTTTAAATTAATAGTCATAAAACAAAATGCTGATTTATAATAATAAGCTTATGGGCTCAATCAACAAATAAAGAATCAGTGATTCCAAAAAAAAAATAAGTAATTAAATCTAGTGTTGAATTATTCCTCATTTTTAAAATTTAAAAACTTGCTATTTTTGAATCAATATTCGAATAGAGACCGCTAAAAAGTACTTATCATAAAATTGCCTT
>Ga0209499_1002333_pt1 | contig 12200 bp, 10 predicted proteins | sample C_130208_EF_Meta_FD_187306 | JGI IMG/M metagenome (GOLD analysis project Ga0209499, IMG submission 187306) | Freshwater microbial communities from Lake Croche, Canada to study carbon cycling - C_130208_EF_MetaG (SPAdes) (version 2) | ecosystem: Environmental > Aquatic > Freshwater > Lake...
TTACCTGAGCCGAGAATTTTTTAATTCGATGCAGTCAGACATGCCTGGCAATTGGCTGCTTTTTGTGGCACTTCGTGAAGACCGGCCAATAGCTTGCAGTCTATTGGGGCTGGAGACGTCCAACTCTGCCTCTGACGCTGGAGGAATCGCATACGGTCGGTATTGGGGGGCCTTGGAACGCGTTGACTGCCTTCACTTTGAAGCTTGTTACTACCAGCCGATTGAATGGTGCATTGCCCATGGATTTATTCGGTTCGAAGGAGGCGCACAAGGTGAGCACAAAATGGCCCGTGCACTGCTGCCCGTTCAAACGAGCAGCGCGCACTGGCTGGCACACCCCGGATTTTCTGAAGCTGTGGCGCGATTTCTGGCCCAAGAAGGTCAAGGGGTGGAAGCCTACCTGCAAGACTTAAACCTTCGCACGCCTCTGCGCCAAGCCTAACTTAGGCCTTTGCCGATTGGTATGCGGCAATACCTTCTGTGATTTCTTTGCGGGCTGCGTCTGGGCCTTCCCAGCCCTTGATCTTGACCCATTTGCCCTCTTCCAAATCTTTGTAATGCTCAAAGAAATGGGCAATCTGACTCAAGCGCAATTTATTCATGTCTTCCGGTTTTTGCCAATGGGTATAAATGGGCAAAATTTTGTCGATAGGGACAGCCAAAACTTTGCCGTCTTGCCCGCCCTCGTCTTCCATCAGCAAGATACCAATGGGGCGGCACTTGACCACAACACCCGGAATCAAGGGGAAGGGCGTGATGACCAAAACATCTACCGGGTCACCATCTCCCGCAATGGTTTGAGGCACATAACCGTAGTTGGTCGGGTAGTGCATGGCGGTACCCATAAAACGGTCTACAAAAATGGCCCCCGTTTCTTTGTCCACCTCGTATTTGACCGGGTCAGCGTTCATCGGAATTTCAATGATGACATTGAAAGTATCGGGGGCATTTGTGCCGGGGGTCACGTTGTCAAGGGACATATTTCCAGTCGCAAGGGGGTTGAAGTAAGTCAGTTAATCTAAGGATTAACCCCCATTTTACTTTCACAGACCTTGCGCAAATTCGCAAGTGGCTTTTTAATCAGCGGGTTGGCCAATCGTGATCCTCAGTAAGGTCGCGAGGAAGCAACGCAGTGGAGGGCCTCCAACGCGTTGCCCTCCCTTCAGCGACATTACTTTCAGGAGATAGACATATGACAAGCAACTCAGCGCTGACATTGGCGCTTGTTTGCGGGCTGATCGCAGTGGCCTATGGCATTTGGGCCCGCAGTTGGATTCTTGCGCAAGAGCCGGGCAACGCCCGAATGCAAGAGATTTCTGCGGCAATTCAAGCTGGTGCCGCAGCTTATTTGGCTAGGCAATACAAAACGATCGCCATTGTTGGGGTGGTATTGGCCGTCCTGATGGGCGTATTTCTGGACGGTGTCACAGCCGTTGGGTTCGTCATTGGGGCAGTGCTGTCTGGCGCTTGCGGCTTCATTGGCATGAATGTGTCGGTTCGGGCCAATGTCAGAACCGCACAAGCAGCGACCAAGGGTATTGGCCCGGCACTGGACGTTGCCTTCAGGGGTGGCGCCATCACGGGCATGCTCGTGGTGGGCTTGGGCTTGCTGGGTGTGACCGGTTTCTATTGGTTCCTTGCCGGTAACGGTAACCTCACACCTGACAAGAATTTGGCCGCCGTTCTTAACCCCCTGATTGGCTTTGCTTTTGGTTCCTCTTTGATCTCCATTTTTGCCCGTCTCGGTGGGGGTATCTTCACCAAAGGCGCCGATGTAGGCGCTGACTTGGTTGGCAAGGTCGAAGCAGGTATTCCTGAAGACGACCCCCGCAACCCTGCCGTAATCGCTGACAACGTAGGCGACAACGTCGGTGACTGTGCCGGTATGGCCGCCGATTTGTTTGAAACCTATGCGGTCACACTGATTGCCACCATGGTGCTGGGCGCTCTTTTGATTTCTGCTGCGCCAGGTCAAGCGGTTTTGTACCCCTTGGCTTTGGGTGCCGTGTCCATTGTGGCCTCCATCATCGGTTGTTTTTTTGTGAAGGCCAGTCCGGGCATGACAAACGTGATGCCAGCGCTTTACAAAGGACTGGCCATCGCTGGACTGCTCTCTTTGGTCGCCTTTTACTTTGTCACAACCATGCTCATGCCTGACAACGCTTTGGGCGGCACTGGCGCACACATGAAACTGTTCGGTGCTTGCGCTGTGGGCTTGATCTTGACGGCTGCTTTGGTCTGGATCACCGAGTTCTACACCGGTACGCAATATGCCCCAGTCCAGCACATTGCCCAAGCTTCAACCACGGGTCACGGCACCAACATCATTGCCGGTTTGGGCGTGTCCATGCGTTCAACAGCTTGGCCAGTCATGTTCGTGTGCTTGGCCATTTGGACGGCTTATGCACTGGCTGGGCTTTATGGCATTGCGGTGGCCGCTACATCCATGCTGTCGATGGCGGGTATTGTGGTTGCACTCGATGCATATGGCCCTATCACTGACAATGCGGGTGGGATTGCTGAAATGGCCGAGCTGCCAAGCAGCGTGCGTGCTATCACCGACCCACTCGACGCGGTGGGCAACACCACCAAGGCCGTGACCAAAGGGTATGCCATTGGTTCTGCTGGCCTGGCTTCGTTGGTACTTTTCGCCGACTACACCCACAAGTTGGAAGCCTACGGAAAATCCATCACCTTTGACTTGTCTGACCCCTTGGTCATCATTGGCTTATTCATTGGCGGCCTGATTCCCTACCTGTTTGGTGCGATGGCCATGGAGGCCGTGGGCCGTGCGGCAGGTGCCGTGGTCGTTGAAGTACGTCGGCAGTTCAAAGAGATCCCCGGCATCATGGAAGGAACTGCCAAGCCAGAATATGGCAAAGCAGTGGACATGCTGACCAGTGCGGCCATCAAGGAAATGATCATTCCCAGCTTGTTGCCTGTCGTTGTACCCGTGCTGGTGGGTTTGATTTTGGGCCCCAAGGCTTTGGGCGGTTTATTGATGGGCACCATCATCACCGGTTTGTTTGTTGCCATCTCCATGTGTACAGGCGGCGGTGCTTGGGACAATGCCAAGAAATACATCGAAGATGGCCATCACGGCGGTAAGGGCTCCGAGGCCCATAAAGCAGCCGTGACGGGTGATACCGTGGGTGATCCTTACAAGGACACCGCAGGCCCGGCTATCAATCCTTTGATCAAGATCATCAACATTGTGGCCCTCCTGATCGTGCCTTTGGTGATGAAATTTCACGGCGGATAATCGTCAAGACCCGAAGCTCTTTGTTTGAGAACTTTGAGGAGTAAGAGGCCCGATTCGTCGGGCCTTTTCTATGGAAATTTCGTTCACTTGAATTTTTGATCTTATAAGTCTGAAGCACAATATCGCCATGCAATTGAATTTCATCGCCAACCAATCTATTCCCGCCGAGGGTGGGCAAACCATCGAAATGCTTGATCCGTCCAACGGGCAAGTCTTTGAACACATTCAACGCAGTCAAGCGGCAGACATCGATCAGGCTGTGCAAGCCGCGCGTGCCGCTTTCAAGGGCCCCTGGGGTCAGCTGAGCGCCATGGAACGCGGGCGGTTGCTGATGAGACTTTCACAAAAAATTACTGAACATGCGGCGGAGCTGACCGCGCTGGAGCAACGTGACTGCGGCAAGCCCACCAAGCAGGCGGCGGCCGACGCGGTGGCGTTGGCTCGGTATTTCGAGTTTTATGCAGGTGCCTGCGACAAGCTTCACGGCGAGACCCTGCCCTACCAAAATGGCTACAGCGTGCTGACCTGGCGCGAGCCGCATGGGGTTACAGGACATGTGATCCCCTGGAACTACCCGATGCAAATTTTTGGGCGCAGCGTCGGTGGTGCTTTGGCCGCAGGCAATGCCTGCGTGGTCAAGCCTGCAGAAGACGCTTGTCTGAGCCTGATCCGGGTCGCTCAGCTGTCCGCTGAAGTGGGCTTTCCACCTGGAGCCATCAACATCGTCACCGGCTTCGGACACGAAGTGGGCGACGCCCTGGCCCGCCACCCCGGCATTGACCACATCAGCTTCACCGGCAGTCCGCGGGTGGGCACGCTGATTCAGCAGGTGGCAGCCGAGCGGCATTGCCCGGTCACACTCGAACTGGGTGGCAAAAGCCCCCAAATCATTTTTGAAGACGCCGACTTGGATGCGGCCATCCCGGTGGTGGTCAACGCTATCGTGCAAAACGCGGGCCAAACTTGCAGCGCAGGTTCCAGGGTGCTGATTAAGCAATCGATTTACGAAGCCTTATTGCAACGATTGGGTGACGCTTTCGAACGCTTGCAGGTTGGATCTGCAGAAATGAACTTGGACCTGGGTCCATTGATCCGAGCCAGCCAAATGGATCGCGTCACAGAATTTTTGCGCCAAGCCCAAACGGATGGCATTGCTACAGTCGCCAAGGGATTCATCGCACAAGGCGTTCCCAACGGAGGTTTCTACCAAGCACCAGTTTTACTGCGCGACGTTCCGGTCATGCACCGCCTGGCGCAAGAAGAGGTGTTTGGGCCCGTGCTTTCAGCCATGGCCTTTTCGGACGAAGACCATGCTGTAGAAATGGCCAACGCTAGCGAATTTGGTCTTGTTGCAGGCATATGGACACGCGATGGAGGGCGCCAGTTCCGAATGGCAAAGCGCGTGCGCAGCGGTCAAATTTTTATCAATAATTATGGTGCCGGAGGTGGCGTGGAGCTCCCCTTTGGCGGCGTCAAATCTTCAGGCTATGGTCGAGAAAAAGGCTTTGAAGCCTTGCTAGGCTTCACGACACTCAAAACTGTGGCCATTCAACACGGCTGACGCGCCAAAGATTCGGACCGCGAGAGTCATGCACAATGGCAGCATGTCCGAACAAATCATCCCCATGGTTGACCTGCGCAATCAAAGCTTGCCGATTCCACCACTGTCACTGCCCTTGATCTTGTCTCAACCGACGCTGGATCTGCGCGGCCGCCTGTTGCGCGATTTGCGCATCAGCGTGACGGACCGCTGTAATTTTCGCTGCAGCTATTGCATGCCCAAAGAGGTGTTTCACAAAGACTACCCTTATCTGCCGCACAGTGCGCTACTGACTTTCGAAGAAATCACCCGGACCGCCCAATCCTTCGTGGCTTTGGGCGTGCGCAAAATCAGGCTGACGGGTGGCGAGCCCTTGCTGCGTAAAAATATAGAGATTCTGATTGAACAACTCGCTGCATTGCGAACACCAGAAGGCCTCCCTCTGGACATCACATTAACCACCAATGGCTCTTTGCTCGCGCGAAAAGCACAAGCCTTGAAAGACGCTGGGCTCCAGCGCGTCACGGTCAGTCTGGACGGTTTGGATGACACCGTCTTTAGAAAAATGAACGATGCAGACTTTCCGGTTGCAGATGTTTTGGCGGGCATTGAAGCCGCCCAATCCGCCGGTCTGAAGCACATCAAAGTGAACATGGTGGTTAAAAGAGGCACCAATGAAAATGAAATTCTGCCGATGGCCAAACACTTTCGAGGCACGGGAGTCACCCTGCGCTTCATTGAATACATGGATGTAGGCGCCACAAACGGATGGCGTATGGACGAAGTATTTGCCAGTGCACAAGTGATCGCTTTATTGCGAACCGAATTGCCTTTGGTCGAATTGGCAGCCTCCGCCCCAGGGGAAACTGCGCAACGCTGGGGCTACGCCAATGCGCTGGGTGAATTTGACCCTGCACTTGGGGAAATCGGAGTGATCAGCAGTGTCACCCAAGCCTTCTGCGGGGACTGCAACAGAGCTCGCTTGTCGACCGAAGGGCAACTTTATTTGTGTCTGTTCGCCTCCCAAGGCTACGATCTGCGTTCACTCATCCGCAGCGAGATCACACCCCAGGGATTGACCGAAAAATTGGCGGCTATTTGGCACGCAAGAGATGACCGTTACTCTGAACTGCGCAGTCTGATGCCCACCGACAGCAACGAGACGCCTGCCCGCAAACGGGTTGAAATGAGCTACATAGGCGGCTGAATATGGCATTGTTGAAGGCTCAGTTTCAAACGCCAGAAACACACGAGGCCGTGACCGGCTTGGTCCTTGCGGGTGGCCGTGGCGCCCGCATGGGGGGTGCTGACAAGGGCTTGCAAAACTTCAAGGGTCTGCCATTGGCGCTGTACACCTTGATGCGCTTGCAAATGCAACAAGGCCCCGCATTGGCTGAAATTTTAATCAATGCCAACCGCAACTTGTCGGCCTACGAAGCCTTTGGTGCGCCCGTTTGGCCAGACACACTCGACGGTTTTGCCGGCCCGCTGGCTGGTTTTTTAACCGGTCTGGAGCGCTGTGAAACACCCTTGCTGCTGACCGTGCCTTGCGACACCCCGCTGTTTCCGTTGGACTTGGTCGAGCGGCTGCACAATGCCCTTCTCGCTGAAAATTCAGACATGGCCATGGCGGCTGCCTGTGAAGAAGATGGCCAACTGCGGGCACAACCGGTGTTTTGCTTGATGCGCGTTGAAGTACTCGAAAGTCTGGTCGCCTTCACACACCAAGGAGGCCGAAAAATTGATGCATGGACAGCCCAACTCAAAACCGTCTTGGTGCCATTCAACACCCCCAGCGATGACCCTCGCGCCTTCTTCAACGCCAACACAGTTGAGCAGCTGCAAAGCCTGGAACAGGGCTGATCCCATGACTTGTGCATCCAGTGATTTACCGCCCATGGCCACACTGGCTGAAATTGGCGACAAGCTGTCAGGCTACGACCCCCAGGCACTGTCAGCCGATGCCGTCTTGGCCTTTTTAGAGAAAATGGTATCGCCTTTAATTGGCAAAGAAGACGTGGCTATTTTTCAGGCCCTGGACAGGGTGTTAGCGGATGATGTCATCTCACCTGTCAGTGTGCCACCGCATGACAACTCGGCTATGGACGGTTACGCATTCAACGGTCAAAGTCTTCCTGGCGGGCAAACACTTCAAGTCAAGGGTACAGCCTTTGCAGGCAAAGCTTGGCCAGGACATTTGTTGCAGGGTCAGTGCGTCAAAATCATGACCGGCGCCATCATGCCCGGAGGATCGGACACGGTGATCCCCCAGGAACTGGTTCATATCGATGGTGACACCGTTCACTTTCCTGCAGGCATTGTGCAAAGCGGCGACAACCGCCGACTGTGTGGCGAAGACCTCAAGGCGGGTCAATCCGCCTTGGCCAGTGGGACCCGTTTGGGGCCTGCTGCTTGTGGCCTGTTGGCCAGCTTGGGCCTACAGCAAGTCAGCGTCAAGCCTCGGTTGAGGGTGGCTTACTTTTCAACCGGTAACGAAATTCTGAGTGTGGGGCAAGCACCCCACGAGGGCTCGGTTTACGACAGCAACCGCTATACCGTGCACGGCATGTTGACCCGCATGGGTTGCGAAGTCATTGACATGGGTGTTGTCCATGACGAGCCGGCATTGCTAGAAGCCGCATTCCGCCAAGCTGCCATGCAATCCGACGTGATCATCACCAGCGGAGGTGTGAGCGTGGGTGAGGCGGATTTCACAAAAGCCATGATGAAAACATTAGGCGATGTAGCATTTTGGCGTATCGCGATGCGTCCGGGACGCCCTATGGCGGTGGGCCGAATTCCTCAAGGCGAGCGTTCTTGCGTGCTGTTCGGTTTGCCGGGCAATCCGGTGGCTGTGATGGTCACTTTTTTGGCATTTGTTCGCCCCACTCTAGAGCGCATGATGGGGATGCATCGACAACCCCTGCCCTTGCTCAAAGCCCGCAGTCAAGAAGTGTTGCGCAAGAAACCTGGGCGCACCGAATACCAAAGAGGCATTGTCAGCACCAGTCCAAAAGGCGAATTACAAGTGATCACCACAGGGAACCAAGGCTCCGGCGTGCTCAGCTCCATGGTTCAAGCCAATGGGTTGATCGTACTTCATCATGAACAAGAAACAACCCAGATTGGCGAATGGGTCGATGTCATGATGTTTGACGGCCACTTGTAGCCGCTTTATCCGCCCTGCGCAAGTACCTTCTCGACCCCTTGATTGGCCAGCGCATCGGCCCGCTCATTACCGGGGTCACCTGCATGGCCTTTGACCCATCGCCACTCAATGACATGCTTTGAAGTGACCACCGCGTCATCCAGTTGCTTCCACAAATCCACATTTTTGACGGGCTGCTTGGCCGCTGTAAGCCAGCCTTTGGCTTTCCAACCATGAATCCACTCGGTGATGCCTTTGCGAACGTATTCACTGTCTAGATACAGCACAACGTTGCAAGGTCGTTTGAGTGCGCCCAGGGCCTGAATAACGGCCATCAGTTCCATGCGGTTGTTGGTCGTCATTGGTTCACCGCCACACAACTCGCGAACATGTTGGCCTGATTTCATCAAGACGCCCCAACCGCCAGGCCCAGGGTTGCCTTTGCAGGCGCCGTCGGTGTGAATTTCTACATGATCCAAAATGACTTCTTTCTTGTTTCTTTCACCGCCACACCCTCTGTGTTCATAGGCGAGGAATGATGCCTGTGCGTAGCTGGAATGACCCGGCCAACCTGGGTTGGTGCTTTTTTCCAAGCGCGTCCAAGCAGACGAACACCCGGGACTCGTTTGACGGCAACCAACATGTAAGCCCCCCCCAAAATGGGCCACCAACGTGAGCCCCAGCGGTCCATCCAAGCAAAACGTGACAGCCATCGCGCGTTTTGTACGGCGGGTCGCCAGCAACCAAAACGACTGACTTGAACTTCAAAACCCAATAAACGCAGCCAATCGCGCATCCGCCAATAGCCGATCAATTGCCCGACCACTCCACTGTTTCCACGCCCCCATCCGAAACGTTGGTAAAGTGCAGTGCGACGCTGGTGCCATCCCCACAAACTGACTGGATTCATTCCTGTAATGACCAGATGCCCTTCAGGCACCAGGACGCGCTCCACCTCACGCAAGGTGGCATGCGGGTCTTGGCACAACTCCAAGGTATGTGGCAGCATGACCAAATCCAAACTGGCGGCCTCAAAGGGCAATGCTGCACTGTCGGCGAAAAGATCACATGGCATTAAATTGCGATCGACACCCGTCTGCATCGGATCAGTACATGAAAGAATATGCCACCGGTGCGGCATCCTGTTCGTTGCTAGGCCATTGATTTCAGGGGCGTCCAATTGCACTGCGTGATAACCAAAAATATCCACTACAGCAGCATCCAACTCGGACTGTTCCCACTCTTTCAAATAACGACCAAGAGGTGTTGAAAGCCATCGACTCCACAATTGAGGCACCTGACAAGCCTCATTGGCGAGCTCAAGGGGTATTTTTATAATAGGATTGCTCATGAACCTTATTCCGCTGCCCGCTTTTTCAGACAACTACATTTGGCTGTTGCACCACAACGGCCAGGCCTTGGTCGTAGATCCGGGGGATGCACAACCGGTTTTGGACGCACTCGCCGCCATGGACTTGGTATTGGACCTGATTTTAATCACGCACCATCACGCAGACCATATTGGTGGCCTTTCTGCCTTGACCGCGGCAACGAACGCCAAAGTGTATGGCCCCGCCAAGGAGAAAATGCCTCAAGGCGTTATTCCCCTGTCACAAGGCGAAACGGTCACATGGTGTGGCCTTACTTTTAAGGTTCATGATGTACCGGGTCACACCAGCGGCCACATTGCTTATTGGAGTCAGCCTGAGGGCATGGACCCCATCTTGTTCTGCGGGGACACCTTGTTTTCGGGTGGCTGTGGTCGTTTGTTCGAGGGTACGGCCGCCCAAATGCTCGACTCCTTGGACAGGCTGTCCTCCCTGCCCGGAGCCTCTCAAGTTTGTTGCGCCCATGAATACACCCTCAGTAATTTGAAGTTCGCTAAGCATGTTGAGCCCTCCAATCAGGCTCTGATTGATTACGATGCGCACTGCCAATCCCTGCGTTCCCAAGGTATTCCCACATTGCCTTCGCGTTTGGACATCGAATTAAAAATCAATCCTTTTTTGCGTAGCAGACACGAAAAAGTAAGGACTTCTGTGCAAAACTACCAAAGTACTTCACTTGAGGATGCGGCCGTTTTCGCTGCACTTCGTCAGTGGAAAAATGAATTTAAATGATTACAAAAATTTTCATGTCGCTTATAAGTCGCATTCAATGTGGGATCTCCCTGGTCCTTATCTCATTGGTTTTAGGGGGCTGCGCCAGCGTGGCGCCTCCCCAAGCTTCAGTACCTTCAGCAACAACTGAACCCAAAGTCCAAGCTCAACCGCCTGCACCAGCTGAAGCACCCGTAGTTTTTCAAGTGCCAATACCACCCAAAGTTGAAGCCATACCCTTGAGCAGTCCGGTTGCAGTGGTCAAACAAGTTCCACCTGCAGATATTTGGGAGCGCATTCGCCAAGGCTTTGCCATGCCCAATCTCGAAGGGAATTTGGTTCAAGACCGAGAGCAGTGGTACGCCTCTAAACCGGACTACATCTTGCGCATGACTGAACGATCACGCAAATATCTTTTTTACATTGTGGAAGAATTAGAAGGCCGCCGCATGCCCACTGAATTGGCGCTGCTGCCATTCATCGAGTCCGCTTTCAACCCGCAGGCCGTGTCCTCCGCCAAAGCGGCTGGCATGTGGCAATTCATGCCTGCAACAGGTAAATATTTTGAGTTAAAGCAAAACATCTTCCGCGATGACCGCAGAAGCATTCAAGAATCGACCAGAGCGGCGCTGGATTATTTGCAAAAACTCTATGGCATGTTTGGTGACTGGCATTTGGCTTTGGCCGCCTACAACTGGGGGGAGGGGAGTGTCAGCCGCGCACTGGCCAAAAACAAAGCGGCTGGATTGGGCTTGAGCTACAGCGAACTGAATATGCCAAATGAAACCCGCTACTACGTCCCGAAGTTGCAAGCGGTCAAAAATATCATCGATCAGCCCGAGAAGTTTGCTACCCGGCTGCCTTTGATCCAGAACCATCCTTACTTTCAAAGCGTCAAAATCACTCGGGATATCGATGTCAATTTAGCCGCCCGTTTGGCTGAAATCAGTTTGGAAGACTTCAAGGCACTGAACCCCTCGATGAGTCGCCCCGTCATTCTGGCGGCAGGCACCCCCGAGATCTTATTGCCTTGGGACAATGCCGATATTTTTCAACTCAATCTAAACAATCACCCTACTAACCGTCTGGCCACTTGGACCGCTTGGGTCTCACCGCAAACCATGAAAACTTCCGAGGCCGCGAGCCGTGTGGGCATGCCTGAAGACCAATTGCGAAACATGAACAACATTCCACTAAAGATGTTGATCAAAGCGGGGTCTACTTTGTTGGTACCTCGCAAAGTGGGACTTGACACAGACGTCACCGAGCATTTGGCCGACAATGGACAAGCGGCTTTCTCGCCCGAAGTGGTTCTTAAACGCATCATCCTCAAAGCGCGCAAAGGCGATACTTTGGAGCGGTTTGCCAGCAAGAACGGGGTCAGTGTCGCCAATTTGATGAGTTGGAACAAGCTCAGCGCGAATGCCCCCTTAAAGGCTGGGCAATCCATTGTTTTACTCATACCCACCACGCAAGGCCGATACATGGCCAAGGGATTGCACAACAAGCCGCATCAAGCCCAAACAGCCTCGAACACCAGCAAGGCTAAATCACAGCCCGTCAAAACAGGCAAGCATGCGTCTCATTCTGCCAAGCCTCAAGGTAAAGTCGTGATAGCGGCCCGTAAATAAATTCGTCAAGCGTTCTGCCGTTTCCTGATTTTTTTCACAGCAATATTCGTGTAAGCAGCCAGCAAGGCCGTCCTGTCTACCGCATTGATGCGTGGCAAACCCAAGCGCAATGCGCGACTGCGCCAAGCTGTTTGCAGCAATTCATCTGTAAACAAACCATCGGGTGAGTAGCTGTCGCGCACTTTATCAAACGTCCCCAAGTAAAAAGCGCGGTCTCCTATCCAAGCGTTGGAAGGAACGGCCCGAAGGATATCTGCGGGTCCAGCTGTCAGCAGCCAGCGCAAGGCCCGCACCACGCCATCGGTGATGCCCTGCATGTGCGCAGGCTTTTGGTTTAAGTAATCCGCTTTGGCATAAAGGCATGCCGCCGCCAAAGCACCGCCTAACCACAGAAAAGAACTTTGTACAGACCGGGTATCGGCCACCACGCGCAAGTCCCTTTTGTACTCCAACCAGCTCATAAGGGGGTCCATGTGGCACAACCCATCTACAGTGCCATTGCGCAACGCATCCATCGCTG
>Ga0209499_1002335_pt1 | contig 12192 bp, 12 predicted proteins | sample C_130208_EF_Meta_FD_187306 | JGI IMG/M metagenome (GOLD analysis project Ga0209499, IMG submission 187306) | Freshwater microbial communities from Lake Croche, Canada to study carbon cycling - C_130208_EF_MetaG (SPAdes) (version 2) | ecosystem: Environmental > Aquatic > Freshwater > Lake...
CAGCACATCTATGAAGGAGCATCACCATGGCAAGTAAGAGCGCGGACGTTCGTCCAAAGATCACCATGGCATGCGTAGATTGCAAAGAGCGCAATTACATTACTAAGAAGAACCGCCGCAACGATCCAGACCGCATGGAACTTAAGAAGTTCTGTCCACGTTGCAAGTCTTCAACTCTTCACCGCGAAACTCGCTAATGATCAGCCCCGATTCGGTCGGGCGCACCTACAACGGTGCAAAGTCAACAACTATTTCGCAAGTTGAAATCACCAATTTTGCTGCCGTCTTTGGCGAATCTGATTTTTCGGTTGCAACGCCTACTTATTCAATTCGCGTATCACTCGAGCAATTACAAGAAATTCTGACCGGCCCCGAAGTTGGCATTAATTGGGAGCGGGTTGTGCACGGTGATCAGAAATTTGAAATCCATCGCCCAATTGTTGCTGGCGATGTTTTAACTTGCGATGCCACGATTGAAAGTTATCGAGTTGCAGCTGGTAATGAATTTATTAACGTTAAGTCTGATTTACGCAATGGCGATGAACTAGTTTGCACAAACTGGTGCACGATTGTGGTGCGCGCATGATGCAAGAACGTATTTTCAAAATCGATCGCGAACTACTTAAGCGATATGCCGATGCTAGTGGCGATCAAAACCCAATTCACCAAGACGAGACTTTTGCTAAATCAGTTGGTTTGCCCGATGTAATCGCGCACGGAATGTTAACCATGGGCTTAGTTGGGCAATATGTCAGCGATTGGGCTGGCGGTTCGGCCAATGTAAAAGAGTATTCAGCTCGCTTTGTTAAGCCAGTTGTGGTGCCAGCTAATACCGTTGTTGACCTTGTAGTAAATGGTGTGGTCACTGAAGAGAACGGTTTATACCGACTTGAATTAACTGCCACAGTTGATGGCGTTAAAGTATTAGGAATGGCGAAGGCGTTGGTAAAAAAATAATGAGTACTCCTAATTCAGTGATCGAACTCGCAGAAGCGCGAAAAGCCGCTCGTGCTAATAAAGATTTTGCACTTGCCGATTCGCTGCGTGATCAGATTTTCGCCGCCGGCTATGAAGTTGCCGATGTTGAGGGTGGCTTTGAACTAACTGAAAAGGCCCGTTTCCCAATCATTGAAAAGTTGCGCGACCTAAGGCCCTTTAATTTACCAACTCACGAAATCACGATGCTATTGGTCATCGAGGGCTTTATTGACGATGCGATTACCTGCATAAATTCCATCAAAGCTAATAGCGATTGCAACATTGCAGTTCTTTCGATTGGCCCAGCTGGTGACTTAGTAGATGTAATTGATCAGCGAACAGCGTTAGTTGAAATCGCCGGAACTGGATGGGGCGAAGCAGTAAATGCGTTAATGAAAAACGTAGATTCTAAATATGTAATCGTGATGGATCCTTCAACAACTTTTACCGGTGATGCTATTTCGCCAGTACTTACCGAATTAAATAAGAGTGAATATGTTGCAGTTGGCTGGAAAGGTGGCTTAGTTAATTTAGCCGATGACTGGCGTAGTACTGAAGATAAAGGCGACGGCGAAGTTGACGTGCTCTTTAGTTACTTCATGGCGGTTGACCGAGTAGCAGCACTTGAAGTTGGTGGCATCCATGCTCGGGCAATTTATTATCGCAATGCTGATATGGAATTCGCTTTAAAGTTGCGACACGGTGGTGGTCGCTTACTGCAAATGACGTTACCGCTTGAACAAGGTCGCCATCATGGTTATCACGATGCCGATGAGACTTTTCGTGAAGTGCAATCAAAGAAGAATTACGATCGAATTCTCGAGCGCTTCCGCGGTAAAGAGGCAATCTTGAGCCCGCGTCGCTAATCTTTAGCCATGGCTGATCTATCCGATTTCACTAGCTTGCATGTCGGTGGCCCGGCGCGTGATTTTGTTGAAGTCGCAACTGAAGCCGAAATCATTACAGCCTTAGAAGCAGCTGGTGATTCGCCAATCTTAATTATCGGTGGTGGCACCAATATGTTAATTAGCGATTCGGGTTTTGCGGGTACCGTAATTCGCATTAGCAATAATCAAGTAAAAGAAGAGATCGATGCTTGCAGTGGCGCCACGCTAACTATTGGCGCTGGCGAAAACTGGGATGATTTTGTGGCTTCAACCATCGAACGCGGATTCGCTGGAATGGAAACCTTAAGCGGTATTCCAGGCACAGTTGGCGCTGCTCCAATTCAAAATATTGGTGCTTATGGCCACGAAGTTGGCGAGTTTATTACTCGGGTGCGCACTTATGATCAACAGAGCAAAGCGCTAAAGACTTTCACAAATAGCGAATGTAATTTTAGTTACCGCAATTCAATCTTTAAAACTGAACCAGGTCGCTATGTAGTTCTAGATGTGGCTTTCCAAATTCGCCAAGGTGAGATGTCAGAGCCAATCACTTATGCCGAACTTGCCACTAAATTAGGAATCGAAATTGGCGAGCGAGCACCTGTAAAAAGGGTGCGCGAAACTGTTTTAGAACTACGCGGCGCAAAAGGAATGTTGCTTTCGCCAACTGATAAAGATTCTTGGTCAGCTGGCTCGTTCTTTACTAACCCAATTGTTAGCCAAATTATTGCTGATCAACTTCCAGCAGATGCACCACGTTGGCCAACCAGCGATGGTCAGATAAAAACATCGGCTGCCTGGCTAATTCAACAATCCGGAATTGAAAAAGGTCAGTCACATGGTGGTGCGAAAGTTTCGACTAAACATGTATTGGCGCTAACAAATTCGGGCAATGCAACAGCTGCTGAAATTACTGAATTAGCAAAAATTGCCAGCGCTGCAGTTAAAGCAAAATTCGGAATTGAGCTACAACCAGAGGTAAATCTGGTCGGAATAACTTGGTAGTTAGTTAGCCTCTTCAATCAATTTCTTGATTCGCCCAATACCTTCAACGATATCTTCATCGCTTAACGCATAAGAGAAGCGCAAGTAACCCGATGGTCCAAATGCCTCACCTGGTACTGCGGCAACTTCAACTTCTTCCAGAATCAAGGTAGCTAATTCAGCTGAAGTTGTCGGTGTCTTACCGCGAATAGTTTTACCGAGCACACCTTTAACTGATGGATAAACATAGAACGCACCAGTTGGAGTTGGACAAGAGAAGCCAGGAATTTCATTAAGCAGCGAAACGATTAATTTACGGCGACGATTAAACGCCTCGCCCATCTTGTGAACTGCTGCTAAGTCACCCGTCACTGCAGCAATTGCAGCACGCTGTGAAACGTTTGAAACGTTACTTGTTAAGTGTGACTGTAAATTAGTGGCAGCTTTGATGACATCCTTAGGACCGATCATCCAACCTACCCGCCAACCAGTCATGGCATAAGTCTTTGCAACGCCATTGATAATAATTGTGGTGTCAGCTAAGCCCGGAACTACTACCGGCATGCTTGGTGCAGTTGCACCATCGTAAAGCAAGTGTTCATAAATTTCATCGGCGATGATCCAAATATTATTCTTTAGCGCCCATTCACCAATTGCTTTAACTTGCTCAACTGAGTAAACCGAACCAGTTGGATTACTTGGTGAGCCAAATAGCAACGCTTTTGTCTTTGGCGTGCGAGCTGCTTCAAGTTGTTCGACTGTTACTAAATAATTTTGAGTTTCATCAGCAAATACTTCAACCACTTTTCCGCCGGCTAATTTGATGCATTCTGGATAAGTAGTCCAGTACGGCGATGGCAATAGAACTTCATCGCCCTCTTCTACAATTGTGGCGAAAGCTTGGTAAACCGCTTGCTTTCCGCCATTAGTTACTAGAACTTGATCTGCTGTAATTTCATAATTTGAATCGCGCTTTGTTTTTGCAACGATCGCATCACGCAGATCAGGTAAACCCGGTGTTGGTGAATAGCGATGGTTTGCCGCAACTCTCGTTGCCGCAGCAGCTGCCTCAACGATGTAGTCAGGAGTTGGGAAATCAGGCTCACCTGCACCGAAGCCAATGACTGGGCGGCCAGCTGCTTTAAGCGCTTTCGCCTTCGCGTCTACGGCTAAGGTCGCAGATTCTGCGATTGCGGCAATTCGTGCGGAGATTCTGGTCATGGCATAAGTCTGCCGTATGCGAGGGTGTGCTGCGATCTAGGTTTCTGCTCAGAAATAGCCAGTTAGACCTAAGGCCCCTTGAGCCCCTACAATTCGACGCTCACGAGGGATTTGGTAAATCGTATGGTTTCGCCATGCCCGCGCGAAGGGCAGTAGCTCAATTGGCTAGAGTTGCCGTCTCCAAAGCGGCCGGTTGGGGGTTCGAGTCCCTCCTGCCCTGCAAAGTTCGAACCCTGTTTGCGAAAGTCGCACGCAGGAACATTAGTTAGTTAGGAATGCGAAAATGACTGAAGAAGTCAATGAAACCGAGAAACTCGGAATCTTCGCGCGCATTGGCTTGTTCTATCGCCAAGTCGTTTCTGAACTAACCAAAGTTGTTTGGCCAACTCGTAAAGAGTTGACCACATACACAGTCGTTGTATTAGTTTTCGTAACATTCATTATCGCAGTGGTATCGCTGCTCGACTTGGTACTTACCAAGATCGTTTTCTGGATCTTCGGGTAAAAGGTAAAAATAGATGACACTTGAAGAAACTCCAGACGCTTTCGAAGCAGCACTAGCGGCTAACGCTGCCGATGTCGCCGTTGAATCTGCCGTTGAAGAAATCGTAGAAGTTGAACAAGAGGAAGCTACTTCTGCAGTTGATTCATCAGTTGATTCGGATGAAGACCCAATTGATGGTCCAATCGAAACCGATGAAAATGATCCAAACGCTGAATTCCGCCGCACTCTTCGTGCTGCTATCGGTGATTGGTATGTGGTTCATTCATATGCCGGTTACGAGAAGAAGGTAAAGGGCAACCTTGCCAACCGCACAATTTCTTTGAACATGGAAGATTACATTTTCCAGATCGAAGTTCCTGAAGAAGAAGTTATGGAAATTAAAAATGGTCAGCGCAAGATGGTTAAGCGCAACATTTATCCTGGCTACGTTCTTGTACGTATGGAACTTTCTGATGAATCTTGGTCAGTAGTTCGCAATACTCCTGGCGTTACTGGCTTCGTTGGTAATGCTCACAATCCAAGCCCACTAAGCATGGATGAAGTTGAAAAGATTCTGGCTCCACGCCCAGTGAAGAAGTCAGATAAGCCAGAAATTCGCGTTGTTGATTTCGAAGTAGGCGAGTCAGTAACTGTTATGGATGGCCCATTCGCAACACTTCCAGCCTCGATTTCAGAGATCATGCCAGAGCAGGCAAAGCTCAAGGTATTGGTATCAATCTTCGGCCGCGAAACTCCAGTAGAACTTTCATTTGCCCAAGTACAGAAGCTCTAAGTCAGAACCAAGCAGAATTTAAAAAGAACCGAGAAAAGGAAAAAGCAAAATGGCCCCAAAGAAGAAGATCACTGCGCTAATTAAGTTGCAGATCCAGGCTGGCGCAGCAACACCTGCTCCACCAGTGGGTCCAGCTCTCGGTCAGCATGGCGTAAACATCATGGAGTTCGTTAAGGCATACAACGCTGCAACTGAATCTCAAAAAGGTCAGATCATTCCGGTCGAGATCAGCGTTTACGAAGATCGCTCATTCACATTCATCACCAAGACACCTCCTGCATCACGTTTGATCTTGAAGGCTGCTGGCGTTGAAAAGGGTTCAGCGATTCCTCACAAGACCAAGGTTGCAAACATCACCATGGCTCAGGTTCAGGAAATTGCAAAGGTCAAGATGGAAGATCTAAATGCAAATGACATTGATGCAGCTAGCAAGATCATCGCTGGTACTGCTCGTTCAATGGGAATCACAACTAACGGCTAATCACCAAAATAGAATTCTTAATTCACCCGAATTAAGAAGTGGGAGAACCGCGCTGGTTCGTTAACCACAAACCGAATAAGTTCGAATGAACTTAAGAAATGAAGGTCAGAAATGAAGCGCTCAAAGAAATATATCGAAGCTGCGGCAAAGGTAAAGAAAGATCACCTTTACACCCCGCTTCAAGCAGTTACCTTGGCGAAAGAAACATCAACTGTTTCATTTAACGCCTCAGTTGAAGTAGCACTTGTGCTCGGCGTAGATCCAAAGAAAGCCGATCAAGCAATTCGCTCAACTGTTAACTTGCCACACGGAACCGGTAAGACAGCCCGCGTTCTCGTATTCGCAAACGGTGACAAGGCTGATGCAGCTCGTGCTGCAGGTGCCGACATCGTTGGTGGCGATGAACTAATCGAAGAAGTTTCAAAGGGTCGTCTTGATTACGACGCTGTTGTTTCAACCCCAGATCTAATGGGTAAGGTCGGTCGCTTAGGTAAGGTGCTTGGACCTCGCGGTCTTATGCCAAACCCAAAGACAGGTACCGTAACAACAGATGTTGCCAAGGCTGTTACAGATATTAAGGGCGGAAAGATTGAGTTCCGTGTTGATAAGAACTCAAACCTGCACTTCCTAATTGGCAAGACTGGCTTTACCGCTGAGCAACTTGCTGAGAACTACGCAGCAGCGCTTGATGAAGTACTACGCGCAAAGCCAAACTCATCAAAGGGCCGCTACATTCAAAAGGCTGTTGTTTCAACAACGATGGGACCTGGTATTGCAGTAGATCCAAACCTAGTTCGCGAACCTTCAGCTAACTAAATATTTAGTTAAGAACCGGTAATCGGTAGGGAAACCTACTGGTTGCCGTTTTTTTATTTCCAAAGTTTTCTTATCAGGGCCGAATAGGACTAAATTGGAGTCATGAACTTAGTTGTTGATCTTGGTCAATCTGGTGCTCGCATCAAGATTGGCGAAGAAGTAACTTCGCTGGCTATTGCAAAAACTGCGGCCCTGACTGTGCTGGAAACTCTGGAACTGATTTTTCAAGAAGTGCCAAAACAAGATTTTGAAACCGTTTATTTAAGCCTGACTGGTTTATATGGCGCAGTTACCGAAGAACAAGCAATCGGTGAGCTTTGCGCTAAGTTTTTTAACGCAAAACATGTTGCAGTATTGGATGATGGAATTGCTGCTTTCGTTGGCGCTCTGGGTGATCAAAGTGGCGTGGTTTTAACTATTGGCGGCGGTGTTGTTGCCATTTCAGCACATGCTGGAAAATTTGGGCATGCCGATGGCAAAGGATCAATCTTCGGTGATTTAGGTGGGGGATTCTGGGTTGGACAAACTGCAATGCGTAGAGCGATCGCAACTTTAGATGGCCGTGACGATGCAACAGACTTAGTCGAAATATTACAAGCAGAATTAAGAGCACATGAAGAATTAGAAAGTAAGAATGGCGTAGACGCAGCGACACTTTGCATAAATGCGGCCAAAACAGTAATTGTCGGCGCTGAGGCAGGTGTCATTAATGCGATCGAAATCTTAACTGCGGGCGCGGATTACTTAGGAAAAACCGTAGCGGGGGTTTGGCAAAAGGTAAGCCAAAGTAACTCTGACATTCCAACTGTTTGCATCATGGGTGGTCCAAGTCGCAATCAGACTTATGTGGATCTAATTAAGCGATCCATTAATTCTCATCTGGAATGCAAGTTCACAAACGCAAATAGTGACCACTTAGTTGGCGCACCTTTAACAGCGCAGATGTATCCGGCTGGTGTTGATCCGCTATTTAAATGGTGGCACGCCTAGATTTCTTATTTGTGAGCAGGATTCACGCTCAATTTGACCCCATCGGTACGCTCACTTTAGAGTTACACCATAACCAAAGACCGCAGGTCTAGATCTTCCGCAAGGTTGATCTAATAAATGAGGAAATCTCATACCCGCCTAGGTGTTCACGTAAATCCGTGCGCGTCTACGCGTTACGGATTTTTTTATTGCCCGAAGTCGCCAATGAAACAGGAAAGGTGAACCTTATGGCTCGCCCAGATAAAGCAGCAGCAGTTGCTGAGCTAACGGAAGATTTCCGTACCGCTAATGCAACTGTGCTAACCGAGTATCGCGGTTTAACCGTGACAGCGATGAAGCAACTTCGTCGCGCTCTCGGCGCAGATACAAAATACTCAGTTGTGAAGAATACCCTTACCAAGATTGCTGCAAAAGATGCTGGCGTAGACATCGCTGATGATCTACTAGTTGGTCCATCTGCAGTCGCATTCATCAAGGGCGATCCAATCAATGCAGCTAAGAGCTTGCGCGATTTCCAGAAGGAAAATCCATTCCTAATTATTAAGGGTGGAATTTACGAAGGTAAGTCAGTTACTCCAGCAGAACTTATGGAACTAGCTAACCTCGAATCACGCGAAGTTCTATTGGCTAAGTTGGCTGGTGCTATGAAGGCTTCAATGGCTAAGGCCGCTGCAACCTTCGATGCACTTCGCGCCAAGATGGAACTTGGTGCACCAGCTACACCAGCACCAGTTGCTGACGCAGTAGTTGAGGCTCCAACAGATGCACCTGCAGAAGCAGTTGCTGCAACAGAGGAAACACCAGAAGTTGTCGCTGTGTCCGAACCGGTATCAGATGATGCTGTGGCAGAGGTTCCAGCTCAAGATGTGACTGCAGATGCAGTCGAAGTAACAGAACAACCAGCAGAGTAATCATCCAAGTCATAAGAAAAGGAATCAAATAAAATGGCAAAGCTAAATACTGAAGACCTATTGGGTCAGTTCAAGGAAATGACTTTGGTTGAACTTTCAGAGTTCGTAAAGTCTTTCGAGAAGGAATTCGATGTAACAGCAGCAGCTCCAGTAGCAGTTGCAGCAGCAGGTGGCGCAGCCGCTGGCGGCGCAGCAGATGCTGGTCAAGATGAGTTCACAGTTATTCTTGAATCAGCTGGCTCACAGAAGATCGCAGTGATCAAGGAAGTTCGTGGACTGAATTCAAGCCTTGGCTTGAAGGAAGCAAAGGACCTAGTTGATGCAACTCCTGCTGTACTTCTAGAGAAGGCAAGCAAGGAAGCTGCAGACAAGGCAAAGGCAGCTCTAGAGGCAGCTGGCGCAACAGTTACAGTCAAGTAATTTAAATAAGTTAAACCCCTTTAAGTCAGAAGGACCGGGGACTTGGTTCGTTAAAGTCCCCTTTCCTCCTTCTGGTCTTAAAGGGGTTTTTCTATGGGCTGATGTTTCGGGAGGCCTTATTTATTTGCGCTGAGCGCAAAAAGGCTTGGGCTTACCCAACAATGGTGGGTTATCCAGATATTTCGGCTAAGGGCTGACAATTTGCCCCATTTGGGGGTATAAGCAGTGGGTTGGACAAGCTCAACCTGAGCGCGATAGCCTACGCGTTCGCATAAAACTTCTAAGGTCAGGGCATATAGCGGCGCCGACCTTCTAGTAGTGCGTGTTTGAAGCATTTGTGATAAGTGTTTCAAGAAAGTTCTGTGCACATTCCTCTGGAAGGACATCTCTTGGCCGCGAAGAAAAGTTCAGTAGCCCCACGTCGTATCTCATTCGCAAAAATCCGTGAACCGCTTGAAGTTCCAAATCTATTAGCGCTGCAAGTTGAAAGCGTTGACTGGTTACTTGGAAATGAAAAATGGCGCTCACGTTTAGTCGCATCTGATGCAAATAATCGTGGTGAAATCCCATCAACCTCAGGTCTCGAAGAAATTTTCGAAGAGATCTCACCGATTGAAGACTTCCAAGGCACCATGAGTCTTTCATTCCGCGATCACCGCTTTGAGGATCCAAAGCATTCGATCGAAGATTGTAAAGAACGCGACATGACTTACTCGCAGCCATTATTCGTAACTGCTGAATTCACTAACAACATCACCGGTGAAATTAAGTCACAAACAGTTTTCATGGGCGACTTCCCAGTGATGACACCGCGCGGAACTTTCGTAATTAACGGAACCGAGCGCGTTGTTGTTTCACAATTAGTTCGTTCACCTGGTGTTTATTTCGAGCGCACAATCGAAAAAACTTCAGATAAAGATATTTACACAGCGAAGGTCATTCCAAGCCGCGGTGCTTGGCTTGAATTCGAAGTTGATAAGAAAGATTTGGTTGGTGTTCGTATCGACCGTAAGCGTAAGCAGTCAGTAACTGTTTTCCTTAAGGCACTTGGTTGGACAGCAGAACAAATTCGCGAAGAATTTGGCGAGTTCGAATCAATGATGGCAACTCTTGAAAAAGATACTGTTAATACTCAAGACGAAGCGCTTCTTGATATCTATCGCAAGATGCGTCCAGGTGAGCCTCCAACTAAAGAAGCAGCACAGAACTTAATTGAAAACCTGTACTTCAACGTAAAGCGTTATGACTTGGCAAAGGTTGGCCGCTTCAAGGTCAATAAAAAGCTAGGTCTAGAGCTTGAACTGAAGCAATCACTGCTAACTATTACTGACATTGTGGCCACAATCCGCTACTTAGTATCACTTCACAAGGGTGACCTAATCATGGATTACGGCCGCGAAGTTCGTGTTGAGAAAGACGATATCGATCACTTCGGTAACCGTCGTCTTCGCACAGTTGGTGAACTAATTCAGAACCAGGTTCGTACCGGTCTATCTCGTATGGAACGTGTTGTTCGCGAACGTATGACAACGCAAGATGTTGAAGCAATTACACCTCAGACGCTGATTAACATCCGTCCAGTTGTTGCATCAATTAAAGAGTTCTTCGGAACTTCTCAGTTGTCACAGTTCATGGATCAAACCAACCCACTTTCTGGCTTAACTCACAAGCGTCGTCTTTCCGCACTCGGACCCGGCGGTCTATCTCGTGACCGTGCCGGCTTCGAAGTTCGTGACGTTCACCCATCTCACTACGGTCGTATGTGCCCAATTGAAACTCCGGAAGGTCCAAACATTGGTCTGATCGGTTCACTTGCAACATATGGTCGCGTAACAGCATTCGGTTTCATCGAAACTCCTTATCGCAAAGTTGTTAAGGGTCGCGTTACTGATCAAGTTGATTACTTAACTGCTGACGAAGAAGATGAACACGTTATTGCACAGGCAAATGCGCCACTAACTGATGACAATCACTTTGCCGAAACACGCGTACTTGTACGTCGTCGTGGTGGCGAAGTTGAATACATCATTGGTGACGAAGTTGACTACATGGACGTTTCACCGCGCCAAATGGTTTCTGTTGCAACTGCGATGATTCCATTCCTTGAGCACGATGATGCTAACCGCGCACTTATGGGTTCTAACATGATGCGTCAGTCAGTACCTTTGATGCGCGCAGAAGCACCACTAATCGGTACCGGCATGGAATTCCGTGCAGCTGTCGATGCTGGCGATGTTGTAACTGCAACTGAGGCTGGCGTAGTTACTGAAGTTTCAGCTGATGAAGTTAAGGTCATGGGCGATGATGGTTCATACCAAACTTATTCACTTTCTAAGTTCCGTCGTTCAAACCAAGGTACTTCTTACAACCAGAAAGTGGTTGTATCTCTAGGCCAGAAGCTTGAAGTTGGTTCAGTTGTTGCCGATGGTCCATGTACCGATAACGGTGAAATGGCTCTCGGTAAGAACTTGCTCGTGGCATTTATGTCATGGGAAGGCCACAACTACGAAGATGCGATTATTTTGTCGCAGCGTCTAGTTCAAGACGATGTACTTACCTCTATTCACATTGAGGAATACGAAGTTGATGCTCGCGATACCAAACTTGGTGCCGAAGAAATCACTCGCGATATTCCAAACGTTTCTGAAGAAGTTCTTGCCGATCTAGATGAGCGCGGAATCATTCGCGTTGGCGCCGATGTAGTTCCAGGCGACATCTTGGTTGGAAAAGTAACTCCTAAGGGCGAAACTGAATTGACTCCTGAAGAGCGTTTGCTTCGTGCAATTTTCGGTGAGAAAGCTCGCGAAGTTCGCGATACCTCACTTAAGGTTCCACACGGTGAGTCAGGCAAAGTTATCGGCGTAAAGATTTTCGAATCTGAAGAAGGTTTCGAACTTCCAGCCGGTGTTAACCAATTGGTTCGCGTTTATGTTGCACAAAAGCGCAAGATCCAAGACGGTGACAAGCTTGCTGGTCGCCACGGTAACAAGGGTGTTATTTCAAAGATTCTCCCGCAAGAAGATATGCCATTCCTTGAAGATGGAACTCCAGTTGATGTAATTCTTAACCCACTTGGTGTGCCAGGACGTATGAACGTCGGTCAGGTACTCGAGATGCACTTAGGTTGGGTTGCTAAAACTGGTTGGGATCTTTCCGGCATTGATGAGCAATGGCAGAAGCACCTTAAGAACATTGGTGCCGAGAAGGGTGCGCCAGGAACTAACTTG
>Ga0209499_1002336_pt1 | contig 12190 bp, 10 predicted proteins | sample C_130208_EF_Meta_FD_187306 | JGI IMG/M metagenome (GOLD analysis project Ga0209499, IMG submission 187306) | Freshwater microbial communities from Lake Croche, Canada to study carbon cycling - C_130208_EF_MetaG (SPAdes) (version 2) | ecosystem: Environmental > Aquatic > Freshwater > Lake...
AGGCGCAAACCCGACAAGGGGAAAGCCCGCCCCTTCATCTTGGCCCAAATACTCCACGGGGGGTCTGGGGGGTGTGAAACCCCCCAGCCGGGGCCGCCGCGCGCCCTTGGGGTGGGTCAATCGCTGCGGGTGGGCCGGTCAAACACCTTGCGCCCCATCAGGCTGCCCACCAAATCAACCATCAGATTGGCCGTCTTGCCGCGTTCGTCCAAGAAGGGGTTGAGTTCCACCAAGTCTAACGATGTCACAAGCCCGCTTTCATGCAGCAATTCCATGACCAGATGCGCCTCGCGAAAGGTCGCACCGCCCGGAACGGTGGTGCCCACGGCAGGCGCAATGGCGGGGTCAAGAAAATCGACATCCAGCGACAGGTGCACCATCCCTTGGGCGGCTTTCACCGACTCTAGAAATTCGCGCAAAGGGGCGACCACGCCGCGTTCATCCAAGACGCGCATGTCGTTGATCGCGATGGCATGGGTCAAAAGGGCCGCATGTTCGGCAGGGTCAACCGAGCGGATGCCAAAAAGGCAAATGCGTTCGGCAGGGATCACCGCCGGAAAGGGCCCAAAGGCGTCAAACCCCGCGCGGCCCGCGGCATAGGCCACAGGCGTGCCGTGCAAATTGCCCGAGGTTGTGGTGAGCGGCGTGTGAAAATCCGAATGCGCATCCAGCCATAGCAAGAACAAGGGCCGACCCGCCTGTTGGGCATGCTCCGCAGCCCCCGCCACCGAGCCTAAGGCCAGCGCATGATCGCCGCCCAGCACCATGGGCAAAGCGCCGTCTTGCAAAGCCTGCGCCACCGCGGCCTTTGTCGCCTCTGCCCAAGCCACCACCTCGCCCAAGGCTTGCACCGCAGGGTTGGGGCAGGTGGCTGGCGGCACAGCGGAGGGCAGGGCCAGATCGCCCTGATCCATCACGCGGTGGCCAAGGCCCACCAAAGCCGCCACCAAACCCGCCACACGGTAGGCCGCTGGCCCCATCACGCAGCCCGCGCGGCGCTGGCCTGCATCCATCGGCACGCCGATCAAAGTCACCTGTGTCATCGGCCCATCCTGCCACATTGTTTGGGCACACTATCCCGCCAATCCAAGCGCGGGTCCATGCCAAAGGCGATGGGCGATCACAAGGTGGCGTGCAGCCCTCGCCCCCCATTGGAACGCCCGGCAATTCGTCCTATGACTGTGCAAACCATTGCCCAAAAGGACCACCCATGATCGTCGAGCTTGGACATTACGCCCTGATCCTTGCCTTTGTTGTGGCAAGCCTGCAGGCCATTTTGCCGATGATCGGGGCAGAGCGGCGCGACCCTGTGCTGATGGCGCTGGCAGGGCCTGCGGCAACGGCGCAATTCTTGCTGATCGCGGTCAGCTTTGGCGCTTTGACCTATGCCTTTGTGACCAACGATTTCAGCCTGCGGCTGGTGGTGAACAATTCCCACACGCTCAAACCCATGCTGTACAAAGTGGCGGGGGTTTGGGGCAACCATGAAGGATCGCTGCTGCTGTGGGTTCTGGCGCTAAGCTTTTACGGGGCGACAGCGCATTGGTTTGGCGACCAGTTGCCGATGGGGCTGAAGGCGCGGGTTCTGGCGGTGCAAGGCGCCATAGGGGCGGCCTTTTTGGCCTTCATGCTGTGGACATCCAACCCCTTCCTGCGGCTCGCCAGCCCGCCGATGAACGGCCATGACATGAACCCGCTGCTGCAAGACCCGGGGTTAGCCTTTCACCCGCCGTTTTTGTATTTAGGCTATGTCGGGCTTTCGATGGCCTTTGCCTTTGCCGTGGCGGCCTTGATCGAGGGGCGGGTGGATGCCGCGTGGGGCCGCTGGGTGCGACCTTGGACGCTGGCGGCGTGGTTGTTTTTGACCATCGGCATCACGATGGGCTCGCTTTGGGCCTATTACGAACTGGGCTGGGGCGGGTTTTGGTTCTGGGACCCTGTTGAAAACGCCAGCTTCATGCCGTGGTTGATTGCCACAGCCTTGCTGCATTCGGCGATTGTGGTGGAAAAGCGCGAGAGTTTAAAGGCTTGGACGATGCTGTTGGCGATCCTCGCCTTTGGCTTTTCGCTGGTTGGCACCTTTATCGTGCGCTCAGGCGTCATCACGTCGGTGCATGCCTTTGCCTCGGATCCGACGCGGGGCATGTTCGTGCTGGCGATTTTGGCGGTGTTTGTCGGCGGGGCGCTGACGCTCTTTGCGCTGCGCGCTGGCGCGCTAGAGGCGAAGGGCGTTTTCGCCATGGTCAGCCGCGAGACAGGGCTGGTGGTGAACAACCTTCTGCTGACGGTGGCGTGTTTTGTGGTGTTTATCGGCACGATCTGGCCCTTGGTGGCCGAGATTTTATGGAACCGCGCCCTGTCGGTCGGGGCGCCGTTCTTTAACGCGGCCTTCATGCCCTTTGCAATTGGCCTTGCGATTGTGCTGCCGATTGGCGCGGTCTTGCCATGGAAACGCGCCGATCTGGGCCGCGCGATGAAACCCTTTGCGGGGGCTTTGGCCCTGACGGTGGCGGCGGCCCTTTTGGCCTATGCGGTGACGGGCGGGGTTTCTACGCTTGGCCCCTTGGGCGTGGCTTTGGCGGTTTGGCTGGTGGCAGGGGTTGCGGTGGACCTGTTGCAACGCTGCGGGCGGGGAAGTGTCGGCCAAAGGCTGGGCCGGCTCCGCAGGCTGCCCCGTGCCGATTGGGGACGTGCTATGGCCCATGCGGGCTTTGGCGTGGCGATCTTTGGCATTGTGACGCTGACGACTTGGGCGGTCGAGGATATCCGCGTTCTTAAAATCGGCGAAAGCTATGATTTGGGGCCCTATAACGTGCAACTCATGGGCATATCGGATCAACCGGGGCCCAATTACACCGCCCGCGTGGCCGAAATGCGCGTGACCAAGGGCGGGGCCGAGGTGGCATTGATGCATCCGGCCAAGCGCACCTATCCCATAGCCGGCATGGCCACGACCGAGGCTGCCATTCGCCCGGGCATCTTTGGCGACATCTATCTGGTGGTGGGCGATCCGCAAGATGGGGGCGGCTATGCGGTGCGTTCGTATCTGAAACCCTTTGCCGATTGGCTGTGGCTGGGCGGGTTGATGATGGCTTTGGGCGGGATGCTCAGCCTATCGGACCGACGGTTTCGCGTGGCAGCGGGGGCGCGGCGGTCAACCCCTGTTGCGGTGGCCGCAGAATGAAGCGAATTGCCGCCGGTCTAGCCCTTGCCTTGCTGGCCACGCCGGTCTTCGCCGTGCGGCCCGATGAAATGCTGGCGGATCATGCGCTTGAAGCCCGTGCGCGCGCCCTGTCGCAGGGGCTGCGGTGTCTGGTCTGCCGCAACGAAAGCATCGACGATTCCGATGCCGAACTGGCGCATGACCTGCGCGTGTTGCTGCGCAGCCGCTTGACGGCGGGTGACAGCGACGAACAGGCCGTGGCCTATATCGTCGCGCGCTACGGCGAGTTTGTGCTGCTGAACCCCACGACCCGAGGCGCTAACCTTATCCTTTGGGGCGCTGGCCCCGCCGCCCTTCTGGCGGGCGCGGTTTTGGCCTTTAGCGTCACCCGCCGCCGGGCACGCGCACCCGAAGTGTCGGCACTTTCGGCGGAGGATCAGGCCAAGGTCAAAGCGCTGCTCGACAAGACGCCAAGCTAAAGCAGGGGGCCACAAAGCCCCCCACCGTCAAGCCCCGCGCGATAGCGCCGCCACACCCGTCCGCGCAATCTCGCGCAGACCCAAGGGGCGCATCAGGTCGGCGAAAGCGTCGATCTTCTCAGGCGTGCCCGTCATCTCGAACACAAAGCTTTCAAGAGTGGAATCCACCACATTGGCGCGGAAAATCTCGGCCAAACGCAGCGCTTCAATCCGCGCCTCGCCCTTGCCGGCCACTTTGAACAGCGCCAATTCGCGCTGCACCGAGGGGCCTTCGGCCGTCAAATCATGCACTTCGTGCACCGGCACCAAGCGGTCGAGCTGCGCCTTGATCTGGGCAATCACCGGCGGCGTGCCGCGGGTGACAACGGTGATGCGGCTCAGATGGCCTTCGTGGTCCACCTCGGCCACGGTCAGGCTGTCGATGTTGTACCCGCGCCCCGAAAACAACCCGATCACCCGCGCCAGAACGCCGCTTTCATTGTCCACCACCACGGCCAGCGTGTGGCTTTCAATCAAATCCCCGTTCGGGTCGCGCAACTCATAAGCCGAATGGCTGGAAGAGCCTTTTTTGATATTGAGAGCGCTCATTTTCGCCCCTTTCATACTTGTAAAAATATCCCACGGGGGTGCGGGGGTGTTCCCTCCCCCGCTCTTACGACCGGTGCGGGGGAGGGAACACCCGCTGGCGCAGCGGGTGCAGACCCGCCGCCCCCCTTACACCAGAACCGCGCCCTTCGCCTCGATCACTCCTTGGGTATCGGCATCGCCCAGCAGCATTTCGTTATGCGGCTTGCCCGAAGGGATCATGGGGAAACAGTTTTCGTGCTTTTCCACGCGGCAGTCGAAAATCACCGGGCCGTTATAGGCCAGCATTTCCTTGATCGCCTCGTCCAGATCGGCGGGGTCGTCGATGCGAATGCCTTTGCAGCCAAAGGCCTCGGCCAGTTTCACAAAGTCGGGCAAGGATTCGGACCAGCTGCTGGAATACCGCTCGCCGTGCAGCAATTCCTGCCACTGGCGCACCATGCCAAGACGTTCGTTGTTCAAGATGAACTGCTTGACGGGCGCGCGAAATTGCATCGCGGTGCCCATTTCTTGCATGTTCATCAGCCAGCTTGCTTCGCCTGCCACGTTAATCACCAAAGCGTCCGGATGGGCGATTTGCACGCCGATGCTGGCGGGCAGACCGTAGCCCATGGTGCCAAGCCCGCCCGAGGTCATCCAGCGGTTGGGGTCTTCAAAGCCCAAAAACTGCGCGGCCCACATCTGGTGTTGGCCGACTTCGGTGGTGATATAGCGGTCCATGCCCTTGGTCAGCGCTTCAAGCCGTTCCAGCGCGTGCTGCGGCTTGATAACGGTGGCAGAGTTCTTATAGGTCAGGCACTTGACCGCGCGCCATTCGGCAATCTGCGCCCACCATTTGGGCAGGGCGGCGCGGTTGGTCTTAGACCCGCGCGCGCGCCATTGGCGCAGCACCTCTTCCAAAACCAGCGTCACATCGCCGACAATGCCCACATCAACCCGCACCACCTTGTTGATCGACGAGGGGTCAATGTCGATATGCACCTTTTTGGAATGCGGGCTGAAATCTTTGATCCGGCCTGTGATCCGGTCATCAAAGCGCGCGCCGATGTTGATCATCACATCACAGCCGTGCATGGCCAGATTGGCCTCATAAAGCCCGTGCATCCCCAGCATGCCCAGCCAGTTCTTGCCCGAGGCCGGATAAGACCCAAGCCCCATCAGGGTCGAGGTGATGGGAAAATCCGTCTCGGCCACCAGCGTGCGCAGCAGGGTGGATGCCGTGCGGCCGGAATTGATCACGCCGCCGCCGGTATAAAACACCGGCCGTTCGGCGGTTTCGATCAGGTCGACCAGTTTGGCGATCTGGTCCTCATCGCCGCGCACACGCGGTTGGTAATGCGAGGTTTTCGCCTCTTCGCGCGGGGTATAGGGGGCTGTGGCGAATTGCACGTCCTTGGGAATGTCGATCAGCACCGGGCCGGGGCGGCCATGGGTTGCGACATGAAAGGCTTGGTGAAGGGTTTCGGCCAGTTTGGCGGTGTCTTTGACCAGCCAGTTCATCTTGGTGCAGGGGCGGGTGATGCCCACGGTATCTGCCTCTTGGAAGCCATCGGTGCCGATCATAAACGTGGGCACTTGGCCGGAAATCACGATCAGCGGGATGGAATCCATCAAGGCATCGGTCAGGCCCGTCACAGCATTCGTAGCCCCCGGACCCGAGGTCACCAAAGCCACCCCAGGCTTGCCGGTGGAACGGGCATAGCCCTCGGCCATGTGCACAGCGCCTTGTTCATGACGCACCAGAATGTGGCGGATGTCGCTTTGCTGGAAAATCTCGTCATAGATCGGCAGCACGGCCCCGCCGGGATAGCCAAAGACCACCTCGACGCCCTGATCCTTCAGCGCCTGCACCACCATTCTTGCTCCGGTCATCTGCCGCATCGTCTTATCCTTTATCTCAACAAAAAGCCCCCAGATCTGGTGGGGGCACGGCGTTCGTCTTTGGGTTGGTGCCCTTGGCATCCGCGCCAAGACCCAAGACCGATCAAAGACAAACCCCTTAGGTTTCGTAGCCATAACGAGGGGACACTAGGGTTGGGGTGCTGGGCCGTCAACCGCAAATCGACGCGAAAAATGTCGTGAGGCTGGGAAAATTTGTACTATTATTGCCAAAACGGGGATATCTGCGCAATTTTCGAAAAAAAAGGCCAGAGCGCTGCCCGAAAGGCCCAACGCAGGACGGCCCCATGACGTCTTTGTTTCATGTCAAGTCTGTAACAAGACCCTTGGCGCGGGCAAAGGTCCTTGCTAACGTGGCCAAAACATCTTTTCAGCAAAAGGCCGCCATGCGCCACACGCTTCCCATAGCGCCCCAGTTTTATGTGACAGCGCCCCATGGCTGTCCCTATCTGGACGACCGCTTTGAACGAAAGCTCTTTACGGCGCTGCAGGGCGAACATGCGCAAAAGCTGAATGATGCCTTGTCAAAGCAAGGGTTTCGCCGCAGCCAGAACGTGCTTTACCGGCCCTCTTGCCCGCAATGTTCGGCCTGTCTTTCAGCGCGGATCAATGTGGCAAAGTTTGTGCCCTCGCGCACGCAAAAGCGGGTGCTCAAAGGGGCTGGGCATTTGCAACGCAATGCCACCTCGCCTTGGGCCACCGAAGACCAGTTTGCGCTGTTTCGCCGCTATCTGGATAACCGCCACGCCAATGGCGGCATGGCGGATATGGATGTGTTTGAATTCGCCGCCATGATCGAAGAAACGCCGATCAAGTCGCGGGTGATCGAATATACCCGCGCGCCAAACCCCGGCGAAACGGGTCGCCCTTTGGCCTGTGTCAGCCTGACCGATGTGTTCGATGACGGGCTGTCGATGGTTTATTCGTTTTACGATCCCAATTTGCAAGACTTGTCCTTGGGCACTTTTGCCATCCTTGACCATATCGCCATCGCGCGCGAGGCGGGCCTGCCCTATGTCTACCTTGGCTATTGGGTGCCCGGGTCGCGCAAGATGGGCTATAAGGCCAATTTTTCAGCACTTGAGGTGTATAAGGGTGGTCAATGGGTGCCCGTCGGGGATCCGGCCGATCACGATGCGCAATTGCAGCCCCTTTCGATGGAACCCATCGCCGATCAGGTGGCCCATATCGCCCTGCCCGAAGCCGGGCCGGTATGAAACTCGCGGCCCTGTCGCTTCTTGTGCCCGATTATGACCCTGCCATCGAATTCTTTTGCCAAGGCTTGGGGTTCAGCCTGATCGAAGATATGGCCCAAGGGCCCAAACGCTGGGTCAGGATCAGCCCGCCCGGTCAAGGCGTCAGCCTGATCCTTGCGCGCGCCGACACTGACGCACAAAAGGCAGCCATAGGCCAGCAAGGCGGCGGACGGGTCTGGCTCTTTCTGCAATCCGATGATTTTGCAGGTGATGCCGCCAAAATCGCCGCCGCCGGGGGCGTGTTCGAAGAGCCGCCGCGCCACGAACCCTACGGCACCGTCGCGGTGTGGCGCGACCCTTTCGGCAACCGTTGGGATTTGATCCAACCCACGCCCTAACTGATCTTTGTGGCTTTCATCTTGGCCCAAATACTCCACGGGGGTGCGGGGGTGTGAAACCCCCGCTTTTGGGCGTACATGACGCCCCGCCCTGCGCATGTACCTCAAAGTCGCCTATTTCAAAGCTGCCGTGACGATCACCTCGACCAAGTAATCTGGCGTGGCCAGCTTGGCCTCGCCCGTGGCACGGGCGGGGGTGTGGCCGGCGGGCACCCATGTGTCCCAGACGGCGTTCATCTGGCCAAAGGTCGAAATATCGGCCAGCCAGATTTGCGTTGACAGGATGCGGGTCTTGTCGGTTCCGGCTTCCGCCAGAATACGGTCCACCTCGGCCAGACAGGTGCGCGTCTGATCGGCGACCGAATCGCCCGGATTGCCCACTTGCCCCGCCACCCAGACGATGCCGTTGTAGCACACGGCCTCTGACATGCGCGCCCCGGTGCCGATGCGTTTGATATTTGTGTTCATGAAAACCTCCCTTGGATGCGCTGTGCTAGCCTGCTTGGCGCGGATTGAAAAGCCGCTCGCACGCTTTGGTGCCACGGCAAGCTTGGGTTTATTCGTACCAAAGCCCGATCGCTTTCAGATGGGCATCGACGACCTCTTTGTCGGGATGTTCGGCAAAGAGCTCAAGCTGGCGTTTGACATCTTCCAGGTCGGCAATCTTGGCAGTGACCTGTTCGATCTGCGCCAACATCAAGGCGCGTCGTTCCGCGCGGGTGGTTTGGTCGTTGATGATCCCGTCCAACACCGCCGCAATCTCGCGCAGCGAAAACTGCATCCGTTTGCCCAAGGCGATCATGGCCAGCCGTTCCAGCGTTGTGGGGTCATAATCGCGGTAGCGGCGACTTCCGGCTTGAACCGGTTTGGAATGGATCAGGCCCATATCTTCATAGTAGCGCAATGTATCTTTCGACAACCCGCAGATTTTGACCAACTCGCCGATGAGCATCCCAATCTCTCCGCATCCCCGCCGCGTTTTGGCGATTTGCGCAATGTTTAAACCAGCCTGATCGGAAGGTGAAGGTCAGGAAATACACCCGACCCGCAGGTGCGGTCAGGCCGCACCCTATTTGGGGGCCCAACCAAGGTCTGGCAACTTTAGGCAGCCATAACGTCTTTTGCCGCCTGAAGGCCCGACAAATAGGCCCCATGCACCGTTGCGGGGTAGCGGGCATGGGTGGCCTCTCCGGCAAAGAATAGTTTTTTACCGACAGGCTTGGCCAAAACACCGCGCAGCGCTGATGTGCCTGCGACCTTCACAAAAGAATAAGCCCCCAAAGCGAAGGGATCTTTGCCCCAGCGCGTGATTTGAAAGCTGATCGGTTGGGGGATTGAGCCGCCATAAATCTTACGCAACGCAGCCATAGCGCTGTCAACGATCTGATCGTCGCGCAGGTCTTCCAATTGTCGGCCAAAATCACCGGCATTAAACCCGACGAGGATGGGTTTTCCCAAGGGCTTTGCCAGACTGATCCATTCTGACCACTGCCCCCCCGCCAAAGCGGTATAGCCGATCCAATCATAGTTTTCCGGCCAAAAACTGCGGTTAAATCGCAAAATACATTTGTTCAGGCTTCCCATGTCCAGCCCCGCCAAAGCTGATATCTTGCTGCTCGCAAGGGCGGGCACAAAGCTGACGCCGTTGGATTTTAAAACACCCAAGGGCAGGGTAACGATGACCGCGTCGCCCGTAAATGTGGCGGACTGGGTTGTAATGACCACACCTGCGGACGCGGTGTTGATTTGGGTGACGATTTGCCCGAACCTGATATCTAAACCGCTCGCCAGATACTCTGGAATGACGCCGTAGCCATTGGGAAATAAGACATCCGGTCCAGAATAGGCCTGATCGTCGTCAAACCACAAAGCCGACATCTGGCTATAACTGCCGCTATATTCCTGTTCATAGTCACTGTTCATCAAATAGCGCAAAGATATTTTGTCAGCAGCGCTGCGGTTTTGCCATGACAGGCCCGCTTCTAGCGCCTGTTGCAGGCTGATATCCTTTGTCAGGGTCGCTTGCGCCTGTGTCAGCGCTTTGTCCATGGCTGTGCGCAAGGTTTCAAGCCCACGGTAGCCCGCAGTGGTCAATTCTTTGCCCGCGGCGTCATAGACGATGTCTGAATCTGCCAGTGTTTGAACGGTTTTCGCTTGAACCGTCTGCGCCAAGGCGGTCAAAGGGTTGCCGCTTGTCCCATGAATCCACTGCGCTCCCAAATCCACTGGCTGATCGGTCCAAGTTTTGCTGGTGCTGACCCGCCCGCCAACCCGCAACCGCGCTTCAAGCAGGGTTACGCTGTAGCCACTCGCCACCAATGATTTTGCCGCCGCAAGGCCAGCCATGCCAGCGCCCACGACCACAATCCGCTTGCCCGTGCCAATCGCCGCCGCCGCAGGTTTTGACTGAGCGGCCATGGCCAGCAGGCCAAGCGCCATAAAGGCGCGCCTGTTCATCCTTGCAAGGTCAAAGGGGTGTGGGCCGGACATGGGCACAGTAAAGCGGCAATACGTGGCCGTTTCAAGACAGCGCTCTGACGCATCAGGAAAGATTTCTGTATGGAGCGGGTGAGGGGAATCGAACCCCCGTATTCAGCTTGGGAAGCTGCTGCTCTGCCATTGAGCTACACCCGCATGAGCGCACAGGTAATCGCTTGTATCGCTTGCGTCAAGCGTCCAAGACCTGCGCTGCCTCTGTCTTATCCGCGCCGCCGCTTACGCCCGCCCTCGCCGCCGGACCCTGCGGTGTTAAAGCTGACATCGGGCAGCGGGTCCAGATGCGGGAAGGCATCCACCGCGTTCGGGATGGCCGAGGCATTGACGAAATGCTCTTGAAAGCGCGGCTCGATGGCGGTTTCGACCTTGTGGATGTCATGCACCACGGCTTCGATCGTGTCACGCGCCGCGCGGTTGCATAGGGCAATGCGGGCACCCGTGCCTGCGGCATTGCCGGCCGAGATCACCTTATCCAAAGCGGCATCGGGGATCATGCCCAAGATCATCGCGTGTTTGGGCGAGATATGCGCCCCAAAGGCCCCGGCCAGCACCACACGGTCAACCGTTTCGACCCCCATTTCATCCATCAACAGCTTGGCACCCGCATAAAGCGCGGCCTTGGCCAGTTGAATGGCGCGGATGTCGCCTTGGGTGACCAGAATGCGCGGCCCGCCATCGGCTGTGCCGTCATGCAGAACGTAAGAATGGGTGCGACCTTCGGGCACCGACCGTGCGGTGCCGGTTTGATCCGGCCCGCCCATCAGCCCGCCTTGATCCACCAATCCCGCGCTGCGCAGTTCGGCCACAGCTTCGATGATGCCCGATCCGCAGATGCCCGTCACACCCGTCGTCCCCACGGCGTCAGCAAAGCCCGCATCGGTCGACCACAGGTCCGACCCGATCACCTTAAAGCGCGGCTCTTTGGTGATAGGATCAATCTCGACCCGTTCAATCGCGCCGGGGGCTGCGCGTTGGCCTGACGAAATTTGCGCCCCTTCAAAGGCTGGACCTGTCGGAGAGGAGCAGGCGAGAACCCGTGTCTTATTGCCCAAGAGCAGTTCGGCATTGGTGCCGACATCGACGATCAGCACCATGTCTTCGGATTTGTTCGGCTCTTCGGCCAAGGCCACAGCGGCGCAATCTGCGCCCACATGGCCAGCAATGCACGGCAGCACATAGACCCGCGCGGTGCGTGCCACAGCGGTTAGATCCAGCTCGCGGGCATCAAACGACAAAGCACCAGAGGTGGCCAAGGCAAAAGGCGCTTGGCCCAGTTCGACCGGATCAATCCCCAACAGCAGATGGTGCATCACGGGGTTGCAGACAAAGACCAGTTCGTAAATCGCGCTGGCATCCACCTTGGCCTCTGCCGCAATCTCGCCGACCAGCGTGTTGATCGAGGCGCGCACGGCGCTTGTCATCTCGACATCGCCGCCGGGGTTCATCATGGCGTAAGACACGCGGCTCATCAAATCTTCGCCAAAGCGGATTTGCGGGTTCATCACCCCGGCAGAGGCGAGCACCTTGCCATCGGTCAAATCGCACAGATGGGCTGCGATGGTGGTGGACCCAAGGTCAATCGCAAGGCCCAAAAGCGGGCCTTCATGATAGCCCGGCCACAGGTCAAGCAGATGGTAATCGGCGTCGTGGTTGCCCTTGTTCAAAGCGACCGTGATCTTCCATTCGCCCTTGCGCAAGGCCGGTTGCAGGCGGCGCAGCAGGGTCAGTTCGGCTTGCACGCCTTCAATCTGCCACTGCTCGGCCAAAGCCCGCTTGACGCGTTCAAAATCGCCCGTGGGTTCGTGCATATCGGGTTCGGCCACGTCGATGAAATACAGCCGCGTTGCAGGGTCCATCGCAATCACGCGGTCGGATGCGGATTTGCGGATCACCTGTTTGTGCACTTGGCTTTCGGGCGGCACATCGACGATCACATCGCCCATCACCTTGGCCTGACAGCCCAGACTCCGCCCG
>Ga0209499_1002338_pt1 | contig 12190 bp, 9 predicted proteins | sample C_130208_EF_Meta_FD_187306 | JGI IMG/M metagenome (GOLD analysis project Ga0209499, IMG submission 187306) | Freshwater microbial communities from Lake Croche, Canada to study carbon cycling - C_130208_EF_MetaG (SPAdes) (version 2) | ecosystem: Environmental > Aquatic > Freshwater > Lake | place...
CGTATTTGTTGCGTTAATTATCGTCAGCACTTTATTAACACCTGAAGTGCGAGAATATGCAATCACTGAATTATTATCCCCTGGCGTTGATATCAACTTGGCTGTTGAGTTATTCCATAGTGCGGCGTTCTTGTTCTTTAAAGAAACCAACTTGGTATAGAAAGCTGTAGTTGAGTTAGCGACTGTTAAGCCCGGAATAAAGTCTTTTTCAAAGAAAGCTAACCGCTTGGTATTGCCAACTTCTTGACCCGAATAAATCAACGGCATTCCTGGGTAAGTAAAAGTTAGCGCAGCCATAGCAGAGACTGCAGCGCCTAATCGATCGAACTCAGTTCCACTCCAACTATTCTCATCGTGGTTAGTAATAAAGTTCATTGGGAATGAACGTGTTGGGTAAGTAAATGATTGGTTTGTTGCCATTGCTTCTAGATCGGTACGACTTTTATTACCATCAGCAATAGCTTTAACTAAATCTTTAAGTTCCCAGTTGTAATTGGAAATAAATGCATCATCAAGCAAACTCTGTACACTTTGGTCTTCGGCCAGCATAAATAGTGGCTTTATCGCCTGTAGTTGGGTATTTGCAGCTTTCCAAAAATCTGTTGGCACGCCAGCAGCTACATCGGCACGGAAACCATCGACATCGAAAGTTTTAACCCAATAACTCATCGCATCAATCATGGCCCTGCGCATATCTTGATTCTTGTAATTCAACCAAGCAACATCAGTCCAGTCGTTATTAGGTGGAATGATGTTGCCGCCAGAATCTGTGTGATACCAAGACTTATTCGCAATCCATGGGTTGTCCCAACCAGAATGATTCGCAACCCAATCGAGAATTACTTTAAAACCAAGGGCATGGGCCTTGGTAATTAACGATCTGAAATCTGCTTCATTACCAAACTCTGGATTAATACCTTTGTAATTAGCGACCGAATATGGCGAACCCAAACTTCCCTTGCGGTTTAACTCTGAAATCGGGTGAATCGGCATCAACCACAAAATCTTCACGCCCAGTTTTTGCAAACGTGGCAAGTTTGCTTCGAAAGCTTTGAAAGTTCCGGCTTCGGTATATTGACGAATATTTACTTCATAAATTGTTGCACTATTGGCCCAGGTTGGTAATACCGAATTACTGTTGTAAGCAATTGCTGGCTGTAGACCTAAAGCGGTAATTGTAAAAAGCGCGGCTAGAAGTATGCGGAAACGTTTGGCAGTCATGCTTAATTCTATTGGCCATGACTAAGATTTACCTATGATCACGATTCCAGAGACCGATTTAGTAGTTCATCCACTTTGCCTTGGCACCAATGTATTTGGCTGGAGCGCCGATGAAACTGAGTCACATCAAGTACTTGATGTATATGCGGCCCACGGGGGAAATTTCCTTGATACCGCAGATGTTTATTCGCAATGGAAGCCAGGTAATCAAGGTGGCGAATCTGAAGCAATTATTGGTAAGTGGTTAACCAAGCGCGATCGTAGCAAAATTGTGGTGGCAACCAAAGTTTCAATGCTTAACACTCGCCCAGGGCTATCAGCAAAAAATATCCTGGCTGCTTGCGATGATTCATTACGTCGATTGCAGACTGATTATATTGATATCTACTACTCACACCGTGATGAGACTGAAACCCCGATGGAAGAAACTTTAGGCGCATACGCTGAATTGATCGCTGCCGGAAAGGTGCGCTACATAGCTGCTTCACAACATACTGGCGCTCGCTTGCAACAAGCACTCGATATCTCAGCAGCTAATGGCTTACCTTCTTATATCGGTCTACAAGATCAATACAACTTGATTTATCGCGAGCCATTTGAATCTGAACAACAACAAGTGCTGGCAAAAAACAATTTAAGTGCGATGCCTTTCTACGGTTTAGCGCGCGGATTTTTATCTGGAAAATATCGCCCTGGCGTTAAAGTTGAATCAGTTCGCGCTGAAGGTGTAGCTGAGTTTTACAACGATAAGAACTGGGCCGTTCTAGATCGAGTACGCGAAATAGCACAAGATCACAGCGTGCCAGTCGGTGCTATCTCACTAGCGTGGATCCGCTCAAACCCGCAGGTCAGTACACCTATCGCAAGCGCGCGCACGGTGGAACAACTCGAAGAGATTGTCCAGATTGTTGAGCTGAACGAAGCTGAGCTTGCGAGCCTGAATTCCCTTTCGGCCTAACTACTAATAGAGTTTGGCAACGTGAAATTTATAAATAACCCAAATCACGATCTCACCTATGACGATGTATTCATGGTGCCAAGTGCTTCTGACATATCTAGTCGCATGGAAGTTGATTTAGCTTCAAACGATGGATCCGGAACCACAATTCCAATTGTTGTCGCAAACATGACCGCAATCTCTGGTCGTCGCATGGCTGAGACAATTGCGCGCCGCGGTGGCATTGCAGTTATTCCACAAGATATTCCACTTGAGATTGTTAAAGATGTTATCTCTTGGGTTAAATCACGTCACACATTCTTTGATACCCCAATAACCCTGAGCCCAAATGAAACCGTGGCTGATGCTGTTGGGTTACTACATAAGCGTGCGCATGGCGCGATTGTTATTGTTGAAGAAAATAAGCCTGTCGGCATAGTTACTGAAGAAGATTGCGCTGGCGTCGATCGCTTTACCCAGCTGCACTCAGTTATGAGCAAGGATTTAATGACTTTGCCAGATACCGCTGATGCCCATGCGGCTTTTGATTTCTTGCACCATCACCGCCGCAAGTTAGCACCAGTGGTTTCAGCTAATAGCGAACTAGTTGGAATTCTGACTCGCATCAGCGCGCTGCGCGCAACGCTTTATTCTCCCGCACTTGATGCTAAGAACAATTTGCGAATCGCAGCAGCTGTTGGAATCAATGGTGATGTTGCCGCAAAAGCTAAGTATTTAATCGACGCGGGCGTTGATGTATTAGTAGTCGATACCGCACACGGACATCAACGCAAAATGATAGAAGCGCTAAAAGCGATCAAAGCACTGAATTCAAATGTTCCTATTGTTGCCGGAAACGTTGTCACCGCTGATGGTGTTAGAGATTTAGTTGCAGCAGGTGCTGACATAATTAAAGTTGGTGTTGGTCCAGGCGCAATGTGCACAACACGTATGCAAACTGGTGTTGGTCGCCCACAATTCTCTGCCGTACTTGAATGCGCAGCAGAGGCCAAGAAACTTGGTAAATCAGTTTGGGCCGATGGCGGAGTTCGTCATCCGCGCGATGTCGCACTTGCTCTTGCCGCCGGTGCTTCAAATGTAATGATCGGTTCGTGGTTTGCTGGTACTTATGAATCCCCCGGCGATCTACTAACTGATGCAAATGGAAAACTCTTCAAAGAATCATTCGGAATGGCATCTGCTCGCGCAGTAGCTGCGCGTACTTCACAAGAAGATGCCTTTGATCGCGCCCGTAAAGCGCTATTCGAAGAAGGAATTTCAACTTCGCGTATGTATTTAAATCCTGCCCGTCCTGGTGTTGAAGATCTGCTCGATGAAATCATCGCTGGCCTTCGTTCATCATGTACTTACGCTGGCGCTAAATCACTCGAAGAGTTTGCCGAGCGGGCAACTATTGGCATCCAATCAACTGCTGGTTTTGCTGAAGGCCGCCCACTTCACTCTTCTTGGAGCTAGTTTTACTTCATAAACAAAGCGTTTAGGCGCTTGGTTGTGAAGAGTAAGCCCACACAGATCATCACTGCGAAGTAAGCAAGACTTACTAACAAATTGACCGAGAAGTTACCCGTCATGCAACCAGTAATTAATTCAATCGCCTGTCGAAGCGGCAACGCTTTGATGATTGCTTGTGCCCAGCCTGGGAAAACGGTTAGCGGGTAGAACGCGCCTGAAAACAGAAACATTGGCATTAAAAAGACATAGAAGAAATTCATTTGATGATGTGACTTCATATATGAGGTAATCGCCATACCGAAAGATGCAAACCCAAAAGCGACGATCACGGCAGATGGGATCGCCAATATGCCCCACCAAGTTGTGATAAGCCCAAGAGCCGACATAATTATTGTAAAGGCAGTTGCATATGCACCACCTCGCATTAGCGCCCATGCGATTTCTCCGAGTGCGACATCTAATGGCCCAAGTGAAGTGGCCAACATTGCGTTATATAAACGGCTCTCATTTAATTTGAAAAATACATTCCAGGTCGAGTCAAGCAGAGCACCATTCATGGCACTAGACGCCAATAGGCCTGGAGCAATATAGGCAGCATAGGAAACTTGTCCGGTGGTTGTACTGATATTTCCAACTAAGGCACCAACACCATAGCCAAATGAAAGTAAATAAAGAACTGGCTCTAGAAAACCACTTACAACTGCGATCCAGGCCGAAGATTTAAATGAAATCCAGTTGCGCAATAAAACTTGTTGTGGGCGGCCAGCAAAGTATTTATCGCCGAATTTACCCAGTCGGCGTTCGGATAGTTCGACAGCGGTAGAGCTCATCTCACTTCTCCAATCGTGCTGCGAAGATGCGGAAAGAAGCCGTCAAGCCAATCACAATCATGGCGGCCAACACCGAGAAGTGAATTAAGAGCATTGGTCCATTTATCGGATAGTCATAAGTTAAATAGCGACCGATTTCAGTGGCATGCCAAAGCGGTGATAACCAACCGAAAAACTGCAGGAAAATAGGCATTTGCGAGAGCGGATAGAAGGTTCCGGAGAATAAAAACATCGGAATCATGATGAAGCGACCCACAATTGTGAAGAAGAAATCTTCTTTTTCGATCTTTCCAGCCAGCGCCAACATGACTGCCGCCATGGCCGCACCCGCAAAAAGTGCAGCGGGCATTGCCAGCCATGCAGTATCTGAATCAAGGGCGCCAAAGTAATAAAGAGCGATCCAGTAAATGACAACTGAAATCGAAGTTCGTGCCATTGCGGCGATAAAAAGCCCCAATGAAATTTGTCTTGCGGTAATTGGTGTTGAACGCATACCAAAGAAGGTTCGTTCCCATTTAAAGCCAGCCATGGTTGGGAAGATAACTTCGTCGCTACTGCCTTGAATCGCGGCGCTCGCCAAAAGTGCCGGCGCCAAGAAAGTTAAATAACTAACCCCATTAACGCCTTTGTTGGCATCGATTAGCGAACCAACACCAATACCGATTGAAACTAAATAAAGCGTAGGGTTGATTACGGCAGCAAAGAAAATGATGCCAGCCCACTTGGCCATATTTCGGATTCGCGCTTCGGCTACATGCAGCGTGCCATACGAAGAAACTTTGCGCATTTCGTTAGACATTATTCAACCAAGGAACGGCCAGTAAGTCTTAAGAAAACATCTTCTAAGGAACTACGACGAACTAATGAAGTATTTGGGTGAATACCTTTAGCGGCAATTTGCTCAAGTAATTGTTCGCCATCTTCTGCATAAAGCAAGATTCGATCAGGTAGAACTTCGATTCGCTCGGCAAGCGGACGTAGTACGTCAACCATTTCATGATTCTTTTCAGAACCAAAGCGAACTTCCAGTACTTCTTTTGTCGAATAATCTTTGATTAGTTGAGCTGGGCTATTTTCAGCCATAATTTTGCCTTTATCCATAACTATCAAGCGATCACACAGCTGCTCGGCTTCATCCATGTAATGCGTAGTAATTAAAAGAGTTACACCTTGTTCTTTTAAACGGAATAAGCGATCCCAGAGAATGTGGCGAGCTTGTGGGTCTAATCCAGTTGTTGGCTCATCCAGCATCAAAATGTCTGGCTCGCTAACTAGTGATCGAGCGATTGTTAATCGGCGCTTCATGCCACCACTAAGCGCTTGAACTTTTACATCTTTTTTCTCTTCAAGTTGAGCGAATTCAAGGAGCTCGGGAATTTTTTTATTAATAAAACTTGAGGGAAGGCCAAAGTAGCGACCATAGATAAAAATATTTTCCGAAACCGTCAGTTCGACATCGAGATTATCTTGTTGCGGGACTACGCCTAAGTGAGCACGAATTTGTGGGCCATTTACTTCGGGATCTTTGCCCAAAATTGTAAGCGTGCCGGAAGTTCGAACCGAAGTGGCACCAATTATTCGCATGGTGGTTGATTTGCCAGCACCGTTAGGGCCAAGGAATCCAAATGATTCACCTTTAGCCACATCGAAATCAATGCCATCGACGGCAACAAAGTCGCCATAGGTTTTAGTTAGCCCACGCGCATGAATCAACGGTTCGCTCATTAGGCGATCTTACTAAGGATTAGTTACGAAGTGCCTCAGCTAGCGAGCGGAAATCTTCGACCAAGATATCAATTTCGGTCTGAGTGTGCGCCAAGGAGATCAACCATTGTTCATCTAACCCCGGAGGTGTAATTACGCCGCGATTTAGCGACCATAACCAAGAAAGTTCAGCTACTTGGAAATCAGTTGCTTTGTAATCGCGATAGTTGCGAACTGGTGTTGTAGACCAAGTAATACAGCCCTTTACGCCAAAACCAACTGTGTGCGCAGGCAAGTTGTACTCATCAATAATTTCGTTGATTCGCACAAGCGCTTGTTGATTTAGCGCTTCAGCTTGTGCAAGTGCTTCAGGAGTACAAATTTCATCAATGGCACGAATACCTGCCATTGCGAGCGGGTTTCCGTTAAATGTTCCGAAGTGACCAAGTCGGCCATCAGTAACAGCTTGCATATATTTTGCTTTTCCACCGAATGCAGCAACCGGTACGCCACCGCCAATAGATTTTGCAAGTGTGATCAAATCAGGTTTCACGCCAAGGCGTTGAGCAGCACCTTGATAGCCAGCGGTTAAGCCAGTTTTAACTTCATCAAAAATTAAAATGATGTCATATTGATCGCAGAGTTGACGAACTGATTCGAGATAGCCGGCGTCTGGCAACACAATTGCGATATTTTCTAGAACTGGTTCAAGAATGAAACAAGCAATGTCGTCGGCATGAGCCGCAAAAACTCGTTCGAGTGATTCGACATTATTAAAAGGCACTACGTAAACATCACCAGGAACAGTTCCTAGATTTGGAACAGCAGTCGGATCATTTTCATCGCCGGCCTCAGAAATACTTGGTTTGCTAGAAACCATAAGTGGATCGAATGAGCCGTGGTAGCCACCTTCGATTTTTACAACACCGCTCTTGCCAGTAAATGAGCGAGCCAATCGAACTGCATACATGGTTGCTTCGGTGCCAGAGTTTACAAATCGAACTTGATCAATTGCGAAACGTTTACACATTCGCTCAGCTGCGTCACGCGAAATCGGAGACGGGGTTACAAATAGCATTCCCTCAGAAAGTGATTTGGTGATCTCTCGAACCACAATTGGATTTAAGTGACCGGCAAGCATCGCACCAAAGCCCATCGACATATCAAGCAGCTGGCGACCATCGACATCGATCATGTAGGCGCCCTGTGCTGAGGCAATGGAAATTGGGTAAGGATCCCAGTGCTGGAAGCTAGATGGCACGCCCAAGGGCATGGTCTCTTTGGCTACCGCGTTTTCAACTCCGGACTTACCAGTTCCATCTTTAAAACGAGCCCATTCTTGGTCTAACAGAGCGGCAACTCGAGTTTTGGACACTGGCGTTGATGTGGCAGGTACTGATCTAAACGTTTGCGGATGATTCGCAGTGGTTTTCATTTTTTGCACTTTCGACTTCAAGACGATCTTGAAGCCCCTAGTGCCTTGCTCCCAACAGATTTGGTTACTCCGCGAGTTTAGCGGTTTATAATTTTTAAGCAACGCTAAATCTCGCTCAAACTGGGCCTAGTTCACGCGTAGTTAAACTCTAGTTCTCCGACCAGTAACTTTAATTATCTAAGTTTTCGACATGTCTACCACTCTGATTACTCGTAAAAAAACAGGTTTTGGCATTATCGCCTTAGCCGCCTCGCTATTGGTAACCCTGGTTACCCCAACATTTAACTCAACCGCGCAGGCTGATGTTGTTTACTCAACTCCAAGCGCACCGACAAATGTCACCTCTTATTTATCATCACGCGGCGTAATGGTTAAGTGGACTGCGTCCCCGACTGCTTATCCTGAAATCACTCATTATGTTGTTTCTGCTGGATCTGGTTCTTGCCCAATTATTGTTCCAGCATCAAACAATAGAAATGTAACCATGCCAGTTGTTGTTGGCCAACCAGGCGGAACTCCAGTTGTGCAAGCAGTGAATGCATACGGTTTCTCTGCAGCTGCTAAGTCAAACAAGTCTTACACCGCAGCCGAACTAGCAACTGTTGCATCAGCATCAAACATTAAGTCCGTTCAGGTTCTACAACTTAGCGACTTGCATGGAGCGATTGAGGCAAGCTCCTCAAACATTGGTGCCGCAGTTTTAGCAACCGCTTTTGCTAATGACCGTAAGAATGCAGCAGCAACAGTTACCGTTTCATCTGGTGACAACATTGGTGCAGCACCACCAATTTCAACTGAGTTTGAAGAAATGCCAACTATCGAATCAATGAACTTGATGAAGTTCGATGCTTCAACATTTGGAAATCACGAACACGATCGTAATTTGGCGCATGTTCAAAAAGTTATTGGTGCATCTGATTTCCAGTGGGTTGCAGCAAACTACGGGGCCTCATCACTGGCCGTACTTAAGTCCGGAACCAAAGCAGCAAAGAACTTCACCATTATCAATCGTGGTGGCGTGAAGATCGGCATCGTTGGTTCAAATACTTACACCACTATCGAACAAGTATTCCCAGGCAACTTGGATTACACAGATGCCTCAGGCGTGAAGCGCACTATTCAGATTCAACCAGGAGTAACTGGTATCAATGCGGCAATTGTTGAAGCCAAGCAAGCTGGCGCAGATATTGTGATTGCGATAATTCACCAAGGTTGGTCTGAAAACGTTGGCGGCGTAGCTTCCGGCGTCTTAAACGATATGGCTGCTCAGATCAAAGGCGCTGCTGCAGTTTATGGTGGACACAGTCACCAATCATTCTCAACTCTGATTCCAGGAAAACAAAAAGTTTATGGAACGCTAGTTGGTGAAGTTTTAAATGCAGGCGTTGAATACACTCGCTCACAGATCTGCCTTAACACCGATACCGACAAAGTAATTGGTTCATCAATCGAAACAGTTAAGAAAGCAGCCGTAGCAACTGTTACTGCAGATGCTGACACCGCAGCTCTAGTCAAGAAGTACAAAGATCTATTAACTCCCAGACTAGATATCAAGATTGGTTCAGTATCGGGCGTATTCCCACGTGGCGGTACACCAGCAGTTGAACGTTCAGGTGAAAATCCAATGGGTATTTACATTGCTGATCTATTGCGCGCAAAATATAAGACTGACTTTGCGCTTTCTAATGGTGGCGGTATCCGTGACACCTTCCCAGCTAAGACTTATGTTCCAGTTGATCCAAAGTTGGTTCGTACGGGTACTGGTGCACTCGATGTAACTCTGGGCGATGCGCTAACTGTTTACCCATTCGGTAACCAGGTCGCGACAACAATCGTTACAGGTGAGAATCTTTGGAAAGCACTTGAAAACGGTGTCGGTGGTAACTACCCATCAGATGGTCGTTTCCCGCAAGTATCTGGCCTTAAGTTCTCCTTCGATTCAACTAAGCCAATTAATAGCCGCATTGTTTCGGTTACTAAGTTGGATGGAACACCAATCGCTAAGGATCAAACTGTTTACACTCTAACCACACTTGATTACATCATTTATGGTGGCGATGGATATGTAAATGTGTTCTCTCCTTCAAAAGCTAAGGTGATGGGTGCGATACTAGATATATTCGTAGATGCGCTAAAGGCCGACATGGCTGCTGGAAAGGTAACTCAAGTTCCAGCACTTGATGGCCGTGTTAAGAAAGTTGCTTAACACTAAAATAACTGATTAGAGATCAGGGGTGCATCCGAACGGGTGCACCCCTGATCTATTTTTAAGCGATAAACTCTCCTTCTATGAGTCCGCAAGAGGAAAAACCGACGATTATTCTCGCCACTAGCAATGGCGTCGGCATGGGTCACCTTGCTCGCGCTAGTGCAATAGCCCTTGAACTAAAAGATATTGCCAACCCAATTATTGTTTCTATGGCTGGTGGACTGGCAGAGATTCCCAGCTTTGTTGGCATTCGTTGTGAATATATTCCGGGCCGTGATCGCGGTTGGATGCCGCGTAAAATGTGGGATACCTATTTGCGCGATCGATTGCTTGCGTTAATTGAGGAAACCAATGCTCGAGTTTTATCTTTCGATGGCGTAGTTCCATACCCAGGTGTTATCGGCGCGAAGTTAAAACGTAATGAGTTAGCTCTGGTTTGGATTCGTCGTGGTTTATGGCAGAAGAAACCACAAGGTTTAGCCCTTGGCCTGCAGTCCATGATGATGGATGCAGTTATTGAACCTGGTGATTTCGCCCGCGCATATGACCATGGGCCTACAAAGGAGCGCAAAGATGCTGTTGTGACTTCAGCTGTGTCGCTCTATCAAAAATCCACTGCACTTAGTCGCGACGAAGCGCGAGTTGCTCTTGGATTAGATCTTGATCGTCCAGCTGTTTTGGTTCAACTCGGTACTGGCAATAGTGATGTAAACGAAAAAATGACAGCAGCGCTAAAAGGTTTGATCGGCTGGAAAGAGTTACAAGTTGTACTAACCAAAAGACCGATAGCTGCCGATGGTAATTCGCTGGTTCCTGACAGCTTAGATATTAAGCCAGTTCGGTACTTTCCATTGGCTAAGGTTCTGCATGCTTTCGATGCAGCTATCTGTGCAACTGGTTATAACGGTGTCCATGAATTATTACCTGCGCAAGTGCCTACTGTTTTTGTCTCGAATATTCGCGGCACTGATGATCAGGAAGCCCGAGCAAAGTGGTGTCACGATAAAGGTTATGCACTTGGTGCAGATCAAGCAGATTTAACTAATATCACCGAGACCGTAAAACTATTGCAGGACCCTAAAGTTCGAGCTGGCTTGCATCAAATGTGTGAAAAGCTACCGGAGGCAAACGGCGCTAAGGAGGCAGCACAGATCCTTTACGAATTAGCCACCATCAAACATGGAGTACCACCTTCGATTATTGCGCTGGCGCGATTAAAGGTTAGCGAACTGGGCTTAAACAACTTTCACCAATTTGCAAATGTTATTTATCGTCAACTTGCTCTGCTTTATCGCAAAATTAATCCGCACATTGTGGTTCAGTTTATTGAAACTACGGTGCCACATTTTGGAGATGAAACTGATCCGAAAACTATGCGTCAGTTAATTAAAGGTGAGGTTCGCTATGAGCATCTAATTACTGGTGCATCTGAAAGTTATCGCCTTCGACGTGAAGAAATCGCATCAACTGCTTATGGTATGCAAAGACGAGTTGTTAATACCCAAAAGGAATTAATATGAATTTTCGAAAATTTATGAAAAGCACCCAAGCTGGCAACTTAATCTGGCGAATATTAATAGGCATTATCGGCGGTTCTGTTACTGCCTTAGGTGCAGTTGCTTTAGTTGGCCCAGGTCCAGGTATTTTAATTGTATTAGCCGGTCTAGGAATCTTGGCAACAGAGTTTGCTTGGGCTAGTCGAGCAGTTGTTCACACTAAAAACGTCGCCCAAAGAGCAGCCGATCGCGCAGGATTGCCGCTCTGGGTGAAATATTTATTGATTGCCGCAACATCACTATTTTCAATTGTGGTGATAATTTTCTACTTACGCAAGTAGTTCGCAGTTAGTAATTTTCACAATGTGCTTTATTGTTTAATAATCTAGACTCCGTTAAATGACCGCTAATACATCAACGCCAATTCATCCAGTCCTAACAAATCGTCGCAGTCCAAGATCTTTTGATGCCAATGCAAACATTGGAAATGACGACCTGTTAGCGATCTTAGAAGCAGCGCGTTGGGCACCTTCTGCCAATAATTTTCAGCCTTGGCGTTTTCATATTGGTGTGCGTGGCGATGACGTTTTTAATTCGATACTTGCCACTTTAGCGCCGTTTAATCAAAGTTGGGCAAATCGCGCGTCAGCTTTAGTTTTGGTCTCGATCGTTAATCAGAACGAAGATGGAACTCCCCGACCAATTTCGGGTTTTGACGCAGGATTAGCTGTTAGCCAATTAACTTTTGAAGCTCACAGCCGTGACCAAGTAGCTCACCAGATGGCTGGTTTTGATGCCGCAAAAGCAGCCGAAACCTTTGAGTTGCCATCACAAATCGCGCCTATTGTTGTAATTGCAATTGGCACCCAAGGTCCGGCCGAACAA
>Ga0209499_1002339_pt1 | contig 12185 bp, 13 predicted proteins | sample C_130208_EF_Meta_FD_187306 | JGI IMG/M metagenome (GOLD analysis project Ga0209499, IMG submission 187306) | Freshwater microbial communities from Lake Croche, Canada to study carbon cycling - C_130208_EF_MetaG (SPAdes) (version 2) | ecosystem: Environmental > Aquatic > Freshwater > Lake...
TCCAACTATCGACAAAGCAATTTTTGTTGGCTCTACTTCTGAATTGAGTAAACTATTAAAGGGTAAAATGTAATGAAGTTGTTTGTGAATATTTGTTTTCATTATGTAGAAGAAAGATTAAAGTACCTAGATGAGGTAATTGCTTCTATCAATGAAATCTCCACAGAACAAACCATCATCATCGTCAATAGTAATGAACTATTCGAGTGTGAATCTGTGGTAAATGTTGCACACGGATTAAAAGACCCTTATCATCTTACATGGGAACACAAAAAGTATATGCAGCAGTTTTTACTGACTGACTATACACACTATGTGTACCTGGAAGATGATATGAAGTTAACCAAAAAAACTATGGCTTACTGGAAGCAAACTAAGAGTTTGTTCCAAGAAAAGAATCTAAACTTTATTCCAGCCATTCATCGTATTGAATATAAAGATGGTGTTGCGGTATCTTTAGATGTTACCAAAAAACCTGGTGCTTGTGATGCTATTATTTTAGAAGGACAAAAGTTTGTTTTTCTACCTGAACCATACCAAGCAATGTTTATTATGGACAAAGAAGATGTTATTGAACATTTGAATTCTCAGTATGCAAACATTGGTCAATATCACAACTATGGTATCAGAGAATCGGCCAACCTCGGCAATATGTATCTTAATGTGCCACAAGGATATTCTCATCGTGCAGTTGTACCGGTAGAAAACTTTGAAAGGTGTTGGGTGCATCATGTGGCCAATAATTATGCTGACAACCTAAATACTCCTCATGCCAAGATATTGGCCAAGGATTTATTAGATGGCAATTAAAAAAGAAATGTCTATGGGTAATTTTATGAATTGGTATAAAAATAATGGCTAAGCCAAATAAAGAATCTTACCGTGATAATATTTTATTAAAACGAGTAGGTGTTCAGGTTAACTTTACGGAAGAACAGGTTGAAGAATACATCAAGTGTTCTAAAGACCCAATCTACTTTACCAAATACATTAAGATTATTACTCTTGATGAAGGTGTTGTGCCTTTTAAAATGTATGACTTTCAAGAGGACATGATTAACACGTTCCATAATAATCGTTTTACTATTATGAAATGTCCTCGCCAGGTTGGTAAAACTACCACCACAGTTGCATATCTTCTTTGGACTATTCTGTTCCAAGATTCACAATCAATTGCAGTTCTTGCCAACCGTGGTGAAACTGCTCGTGGTATTCTAGGTAAACTTCAGTTGGCTTATGAAAATCTGCCGATGTGGTTGCAACAAGGTGTGGTTGAGTGGAACAAAGGTCGTGTTGAATTGGAGAATGGTTCTGTAATCATTGCATCTTCAACATCAGGTTCAGCGGCTCGTTCCGGTTCGTTTAACATTGTATTCTTGGATGAGTTTGCTTTCGTACCATCTAATATTGCCGCCGACTTTATCACATCCGTGTATCCAGTTATTACTGCTGGTACCAAAACTAAGATTATTATTGTTTCTACTCCCAATGGTATGAATCTTTTCTATAAGATTTGGACTGATGCAATCAATAAAAATAATAACTATGTTCCATTTGAAGTTCATTGGTCTATGGTACCGGGTCGTGATGAGGCTTGGAAAGATGAAACAATTCGAAACACCTCTGAATACCAGTTTAGGCAAGAGTTTGAAACTGAGTTCTTAGGTTCTAGTAATACTCTTATCTCAGGTAAGAAATTACAGTCGATGGCATTTAAAAATCCTATTGCGGTGCATGATAAGATTAATATCTATGAGCATCCGGTCAAAGAAGATGGTGAAAAACTTAAAGACCATTTATATGCAATAACGGTGGACGTGTCGGAAGGTCGAAATTTGGATTGTTCTGCGTTCTCGGTATTTGACATATCGACCACACCTTATCGACAAGTGGCAACCTATAAGAGTTCATCGATTTCACCTATACTGTTTCCAACTATTATACATAATACAGCAAGATACTATAATGATGCTTATATTTTGGTTGAGATTAATAACAATCCTCAGGTAGCCGATGTTATTCATCAAGATTTAGAGTATGAAAATCTATGGAAAGTATTTACAGGTAACAAACAACCACAACAATTGTCATCCGGTTTTGGTCGTGGAGTTCAAATGGGTGTCAAAATGTCGCCAGCAGTCAAGAGAGTTGGTTGTTCTACACTCAAAACTCTGATTGAAGGTGACAAATTACAGATAGTTGACTTTGATACTATCTCAGAATTAACCACTTTTGTAGCCAATAAGACCTCTTTTGCGGCTGAAGGTGATGCAAACGATGACATGGCCATGACTTTGGTACTGTTTGCGTGGGCAGCAACACAAAAGTATTTTAAAGAAATAGTTAACCACGATATCAGAAAACAGATTCAGCTGGAGAATATGAACCAGTTGGATGAAGAAGTTTTACCTGCACCTATCATAGAAACTGGTACCAACAGACCAGGATTTGAAGTTTATGATGGTGATGTATGGGAAGTACCTGATGGTGGAGAAGTTTATGCAGGCTTTATGCGAGATGTGATGAGGAATCTCTAAATATGGCCTTTGATAAATATTATCATGGTATTCTAACTGCCAATACAACATCATATTCAAGGAGATAATCAAATGGCATTCCAAATCTCTCCAGGCGTAAACGTATCCGAGATTGACTTAACAACGGTCATCCCTTCGGTACAAACTACTGCCGGTGCTTTTGCAGGACCTTTTGTATGGGGCCCAGCAAATCTAAGAACTACGGTTGATAGTGAAATCACACTAGTCAGCAAATTCGGTAAACCAGATAACAACACTGCTACTTCATTCTTTACTGCCGCTTCGTATTTGGCATACGGTAATAATTTAAAAGTTGTTCGTTCTGTTGGTGCAAATAGCTTTAACGCTAAAGCAAACACTTCAGCCCCTGGAGTTCAAATTGCAAACGAAATATACAATCCTTATGTTAACACAGTTGACAACGCAAACGCTTTAGGTGCTTTCGTTGCTCGATATCCAAGTGCTTTGGGTAACTCTTTAACAGTTTCTATTATTGATTCTGCAAGTAACTATGCAACATGGAACGTAAATAACGTTTTGGTTGGTTCTTATTTTGGTGGCGCACCTGGCACATCCGGTCAAGCTACTCAAGCCGGTGCCGCTAATGACGAAATTCACGTTGTTGTAGTTGATGCTGGTGGCTTGTTCACTGGTGTTAAGAACACAGTTCTTGAAACTTTCCCATACCTATCTAAAGCTACTGACGCTACTGATTCTTTAGGTAATTCAAATTACTACAAAACTAAGATTTTCAATAATTCAAAATACATCTATGCTGCTGACCATCCTGACTATGCTAATACTAAATTGTCATGGGGTAACACATTTGCTGCAGGCGGAAACTTTGCAACATTAGGTAACACAGCAACTAAACAAGTTACTACCGCATTGGCTGGTGGTACTGATGATGTTCCAACTATTGCAAACTTAAACACTTCATATGGCTTGTTTACAAACTCAGAAGATGTTGATATTTCTTTAGTAATGACTGGTGGAGCAAACACCGTTGTTCAACAATATGTTATTGACAACGTTGCTGGTGGAAGAAAAGATTGCGTAGCTTTCGTTTCTCCTCCTTCATCTACTGTTGTTAACCAATACGGAAATGAAGCTGCAAACATTTTGGCTTGGAACACAACATTGGCACGTTCATCTTCATATGCCGTTGCTGATTCTGGTTGGAAGTATATGTTTGACAAATACAACAACATCTATCGTTACGTTCCATTGAATGGTGATATTGCTGGTTTGTGCGTAAACACAGATAACATAAGAGATCCATGGTTCTCACCTGCTGGTTTCAATCGTGGTAATGTTAAAAATGTAGTTCGTTTGGCATACAATCCAACCAAAACCGACAGAGATAATCTTTACGCTGTAGGTATTAACCCTGTTGTTTCTTTCCCTGGACAAGGTATCGTTCTTTACGGAGATAAAACACTACAATCTAAACCTTCTGCATTTGACCGTATTAATGTTCGTAGATTGTTTATTGTATTAGAAAAGGCAATTGCAACTGCTGCTAAGTTCTCATTGTTTGAATTTAACGATGAATTCACCCGTGCTCAGTTTGTTGCATTAGTAACTCCATTCTTGCGTGATATTCAAGGTCGCCGTGGTATCTATGACTTCCGTGTTGTTTGCGATACTACAAATAATACAGACCAAGTCATTAGTTCCAATCAGTTTGTTGGTGACATCTATATCAAACCTGCTCGTTCTATCAACTTTATCCAGTTGAACTTCGTTGCAGTAAGAACTGGTGTCGATTTCACAGAAGTCGTTGGTAAGTTCTAATAAATAATACAACGATATAGGAGATTACAAATGGCATTCAACGTAGCAGAATTTAGAGCGAATATGATTGGTGACGGTGCCCGTCCCAATCTATTTCAAGTAACATTAACCTTTCCATCTATTGCCGCTAACGGTACAGCTGCTGGTCAAAAAGCAACATTTTTGGCCAAAGCTGCACAGTTGCCTGGTTCTACTATTGGTCAAGTTCCAGTTTACTACTTCGGTCGTGAATTGAAATTTGCTGGTAACAGAACTTTTGCTGACTGGTCATTACAAATCATTAACGATGAAGATTTCACAATCCGTAATTCTATTGAATCATGGATGAACTCAATCAACAGCCATTCGGGTAATCTCCGTAATGCTGCTGCTATGAGTCCTTCTTCTTATACAGTTGATGCTACAGTTACTCAATACGGTAAAGCTGGCGATGCTTTGAAAACTTACAAATTTGTTGGAATGTATCCACTCGATTTGGCACCAATTGATTTAGATTGGTCATCAAACGACACTATTGAAGAATATGGCGTAACATTTGCCTATCAATGGTGGGAAACTGATACAACTAGTTAATTTTTATTATTTTACGGAAGAGGTTTCGGCCTCTTCCATTATGTTTTTTTTGATTTGGAACTAAAATACTATGGCAAACAAATTCTCACTTTTCGGTTTTACAATTGCTCGGAACAAGGATGAAGAAACCAAGTCCGTGGAGCAATCCTTTTCGCCGCCGGCAAATGACGATGGCGCACTCACTATTCAATCTGCCGCATATTATGGTACTTACGTTGACCTTGACGCCACAGCAAAAAATGATGTAGAACTTATTTCTCGTTATCGTGAAATGGCCATGCAACCAGAAATTGAATCAGCAATTGATGATATTATTGGTGAAGCAATCTGCCAGGACGATGATGGTAAAAACATTAAAATTATTTTAGATGATTTAAAGCAACCAGATAGAATTAAAAATTCAATTAAAGAAGAATTCAATACCGTTTTAAGGTTGTTAAACTATACCAATTTGGCTCAAGATATTTTTCGTAGATATTATGTTGATGGTAAAATGTTTTACCACATTATTATTGACAGAACAAAACCAAATGAAGGTATTAAAGAATTAAGATATATCGACCCACGCAAACTCCGTAAGGTGCGTGAAGTCAAAAAGCAAAAAGATGAAAGAACCGGCGTTGAATTGGTTAACATCATCAATGAATATTACATCTTTAATGATAAGGTAACTTCAGGTTCATCGCAAAACTTTGGACCTATCGGTACACGCATTACAACCGATTCCATCATTGCCGTGGTTTCTGGCCTCATGGACAGTAAACGGGCAGTAGTGTTATCATACTTACACAAAGCAATCAAACCACTTAACCAGTTAAGGATGATTGAAGATGCTACCGTCATTTATCGTATCAGTCGTGCTCCCGAGCGCCGCATTTTCTATATTGATGTGGGTAACCTACCTAAATTAAAGGCTGAACAATATCTTCGTGATATTATGGTCAAGTATAAGAACAAACTGGTGTATGATGCAAGTACCGGTGAAGTTCGTGATGACCGCAAACATCTTTCTATGTTGGAAGATTTCTGGTTACCTCGCCGTGAAGGTGGTAAAGGTACTGAAATTACTACATTGCCTGGTGGTCAAAACCTAGGTGAGTTAGAAGATGTTAAATACTTCGAGAAGAAGCTTTACAAGGCACTTAATGTTCCTGTATCACGTTTGAATCCTGAAACTTCTGGATTCTCTCTTGGTCGTTCCAATGAGATTACCCGTGATGAGTTAAAGTTTGCCAAGTTTGTAGACCGTATTCGTAACAAGTTTTCTGATTTGTTTGACCAAGCATTAAGAATCCAATGTGTTCTCAAAGGTATTTGTACCAATGAAGAATGGGATGAAATGAAGGAAAACATTCACTATGACTTTATTAAAGATAATAATTTTAGTGAATTAAAAGAAGCAGAATTAATGCGTGACCGTTTGTCCTTGTTGGCAACAATTGATCCATATACTGGTCGTTATTTCTCACAAACTTGGATTCAACGTAATGTATTGCGTTTAACCGATGATGAAATTAAATCATTAGAAAAAGAAATTGCTGACGAGAAAGAAGCCGGTCTTGGTTTACCAGTTGGTGTAATGAATGACGTTGCACAACAACAGATGATGGCACAGGTACCGCAACAACCAGGCAATCCGTTGGATATGCAACACGCCATGGACTTGCAAGATAAGCAATCTCAGGCGGCAGGTCCGCAAAAAGAAGAAGTTGAAAATACAATAACCAGATTGAAAAGAATATTATAAATATTTGATTGGAGAATAAAAAAATGACAGATAGAAACATTATTGATTTTGCACAAGATGACAATGCGGTCAAGTTTAGAGATGCGTTGTATTCATCTATTCACGATAAAGTGACGGCTCATATTGAAGCCAAGAAGCAAGAAATTGCACAGAATTTAATTAATCCACAACAACCGGATGAAGCCACGACAGAGGATATTGCAGTTGAAAACACTTAAAGAGTTTCGTTCTGAGATATTAAAAGAGGATTCTAGTCCTAGTAAATCTATGGATCCTCCTAATATGCTTGTAATGAAACGTAAGTCGATTCGGCAATTCCCTAATAATCAAAGGGTTGCATTATATTATGTGGATAAGATTAATAAATATGTAACAGTACCGTATACCGCAATGCAATGGAGTTCGACTGGACCAACTTCATCGCCGACAGAAGAACTATAATAGGATAAAAAATGGCAATCTCAAATACAATACAAATTTTAGTTGACACCAATAAACGAACAGTTATTAAGCGTGTTGGTATTATTGATTCCGATGAAAATGAAACCGTTATTATTGATCCTAAGTCATTAAACTATGCTTTAAATGCCAATGGTACATACTACCAAACAGGCAATACGGTCGCTAACGGATTTGCGAACTCTGCATTTACTGTTTCCAGGGTTATTGCTTCCGTAGATGCTGAAGTAGGCCATCTACAATTAAAGTGGCAAGGTACAACATCTTCTGCCACTATTTTTGCTTTAGGTGTTGGTACAACAGATACTAATCCAAGTTATCAATTGCCAGTAATAGGAAACAATGCAGTAGGACCTACAGGTAATGTAACAATTAAATCTGTTGGTACAACTCCTAATGCTGCATATACAGTCATTATTGAATTGCATAAAGATGGTCGTTATTATAGCGCAGGTCAGTTCCAAGACCCAGCAGCGTTTAATTACCCTCCTTATGGTAACGCTAACCAATAATGAGTAGTTTAGTTTCTAAACTTCTATCGAATAATCTTGTAGAAGCAAGAAACGAATTAGAAGAAAAAATTAAAAGCTTGGTTATGGAAAAGCTTAACCAAGTTAGGTTGCGTATTGCGGCTGAACTAGGCGATGAATTTGGTGTTGATTTGGTAACTGAAGCAAACGTAATGAGAATGGGTCGGACCAAGTTGGTTAAGGTTCGAATCCGTAAAGGTAAGATACAACGCCGTAAAAGGTTGTCGGCAGTTAAAGGTTATACCATCCGTGGCGGTAAGTTAACACGAATGAGTCCGTTAGAGCGTAGGCACCGTAAGATGTCCGCAAGGCGGTCAAAGTTTAAAAGAAGAGCCAAGTTAAGGCAATCTCTTAGAAAAAGAAGAATATCTTTAAGAAAAAGAACGGCATTAGGACTATAAAAATGAAACTAATCAAAGAAATTAATGAGACCGTAAGTTACCTAGAAGAAGAATCTAATGGTAAAAAGGTTTTGCATATCGAAGGACCTTTTCTGGTTGCTGAAAAGAAGAACCGCAATGGTAGATTGTATGAGTTTAATACCATGAGAAAAGAAGTTGCTCGATACACAGAAGATTATATTAATAAACAACGTGCTTTTGGTGAATTAGGTCATCCTGAAACACCTACAATTAACTTAGACCGTGTATCACACATGATTACAAGCTTGCGTGAAGATGGTAATACATGGATTGGTAAAGCAAAAATATTAGATACTCCAATGGGAAACATCGCCAAGAGTTTAATCGAGGGTGGTGCTCAATTAGGTGTATCTTCAAGAGGCATGGGCTCATTGAAAAACGTTAACGGTGTTAATGTTGTTCAGCCCGATTTCTATCTAGCCACAGCGGCAGATATTGTAGCAGACCCTTCCGCACCTGGTGCGTTTGTGCAAGGTATCATGGAAGGCAAAGAGTGGATGTTAGTCAATGGTGTTTGGACAGAACAGGATCATTCTCAGGCGATTCAACAGATTCGTCAGGCAACTCGCCAAGAGATTGAAGAAGTAAGTCTACGCATTTTTGAGAACTTCATGAAAAAACTTTAAATATAAATATATCCAATAAATCAAGGAGATTTTCAAAATGGGAAAATTTAATCTGTCCGAAGCCGCTAAAGAAGTTCTTACAGCTAATGTAGCTGGTAAGAAAGGTGGCCAAGAATCTGGTGTAGGTAACACAGCTTTAAAAGGCAACGTTGCTTACGGTACACAAGAAGCTGGTGACATTGGTACAAGAGTTACAAGAACCAATAGTCCTGGTCCTGATGCAACTAAAGGCGCACCAACTGCTACTCCTCCAGGAGCAACACCTCCCGTTGGTTCTGAGCCAATGAAGCGCTTAGATAAACAGTTCAATAATCAAGCTCAAGGTCGTCAAGATTTAATTGACAACGAAGAATCTGATGAGTGTGAAATTGGTGATACAGATTACAAGAGCCGTGGTGCTCGTAATCCTTCTGCGTTGGCTAAACAAAGTTTCAAAGCAAATCCTGGTGCCAATTTCCAATCTTACGGTGAAGAAACTGAATCTGATGAAGAAGTAGTTTCTGAAGAAAAAGAAGAAGAAGAAGGCCATGAAGATGCTGCTCAAGATAAGGCAATGATTAAAAAAATGATTAAAAAAGAAAAAATGAAAGAAGATATGGATGCATTGTTGTCCGGTGAAAATCTTTCTGAAGAATTTGTTGCTAAAGCTGCTACCATTTTTGAAGCCGCAGTTGTTGCTCGTGCTGAAGAAGTTATTGCTGAAGCTGAAGCTGAACTACAAGAGCAGTTTGAATCTGCTGTTGAAGAAATTAAAGAAGATTTGGCTGCCAAGGTTGATGGTTACCTCAACTACATGGTAGAAGAATGGATGCAAGAAAACGAACTCGCAGTTGAAAAAGGTCTCCGTGCTGAAATCGTAGAAGATTTTATTGGTGGCTTGCGTAACTTGTTCGTTGAACATTATATTGACATTCCTGCCGACAAGGTAGATGTTGTTGAAGAATTAACTTCTAAAGTTGAAGAACTCGAAGCATCTTTAAACGAGCAAATCAACAGAGGTGTTGAATTAACCAAAGAATTAAATGAACAAAGAAAAATTGAGGCTATCTACACAGCGTGTGAAGGCCTGTCGCAGACCCAAGTAGAAAAATTAAAATCGCTCGCAGAGAACGTAGAATTCACTACTGAAGAAAAATTTGCTGGTAAACTGAATACTTTGAAAGAATCATATTTCAAATCAGAAGTTAAAACGGCGGATACATCTGCGTTGGACGATGAAGTTCAAATTGATGAAGAAGTAAGGCCGAAACAAAACGTTTTTGCTGATGCATCAATGGAAATTTATGCAAAAACCATTTCACAAACTTTGAAATAAAAAATACACTAAAAAGGAATAAAAAATGTATTTAACAGAAGAACTACAAAAAAAATGGGATCCAGTTCTGAATCATCCAGAACTTGAGTCCATCAAAGACCCATACAAGAAAGCTGTTACAGCACTTGTTTTGGAAAATCAACAACAAGCTATGCGTCAAGATTCAATGGCTTTGAATGAGGCAACTGCATCATCTCCTACTAACGTAGCTGGTGGCGTTTCCAATTTTGACCCAATCTTGATTTCTTTGGTACGCCGTGCGTTGCCTAATCTAATCGCTTATGACGTTGCTGGTGTTCAACCAATGACAGGTCCTACAGGATTAATTTTTGCAATGCGTGCTCGTTACGCTAACCAAGGTGGTACTGAGGCTTTCTACAACGAAGCTAACACAATGTTCTCTGGAACTGGTTCTGCTGGTAACCCTTACGGTTTCACTGGTACAACTGCAACAGATACAGCAACAACTTTCCAAAATCAAGTTGGTGCTAACACAACATCTGGTATCGCAATCCCAACTTCAGCTGCTGAAGGTCTAGGCGCTGATGCTAATACAGCATTCGCTCAAATGGCATTCACAATTGAGAAAGTTACTGTAACTGCTCAATCACGTGCTCTGAAGGCTGAGTATTCATTAGAACTCGCACAGGACTTGAAAGCAATTCATGGTCTTGATGCAGAAACAGAATTGTCAAACATTCTTTCTACTGAAATTCTTGCTGAAATCAACCGTGAAGTTATCCGCACAATCTACAACACTGCCGTTGGTGGTGCTCAGTATGGCGTAACTACTGCTGGTACATTCGACTTAGACACCGATTCAAACGGTCGTTGGTCTGTTGAGCGTTTCAAAGGTTTGATTTTCCAAATTGAACGTGATGCTAACGTTATTGCAAAACAAACACGTCGCGGAAAAGGTAACGTTCTTATCGTTTCTTCTGACGTAGCTTCTGCAATGGCAATGGCTGGTGTTCTCCAGTATACTCCTGCTCTGCAATCTGACTTGCAAGTTGATGATACAGGTAACACATTTGCTGGTTTGTTACATGGTCGTATCAAGGTTTACATCGACCCATACTTTGGTGGTTACACAACTAACTCCGAATTAGTAACAATCGGTTACAAAGGTTCTAGCCCATACGATGCAGGTTTGTTCTATTGCCCATACGTTCCATTGCAAATGGTTCGTGCAGTTGACCAGTTTACATTCCAACCTAAGATTGGTTTCAAAACTCGTTACGGCATGGTTGCAAACCCATTCGCTCAAGGCGCTACAGCTGGCGGCAATGCATTGACTTCACGTTCAAACGTTTACTATCGTTTGTTCCAGGTTAAAAACTTGATGTAATATAAAAATCACCATAGAGTGATATTTGAAAGAGGCCTCTTCGGAGGTCTCTTTTTTTTGTGCATAAATAATCATATGACAGCATTCACAAGAACACCTCCAGCCACAGACCTATTACAACCGTCAAAGTTTATATTTCAATTTGATAGAATTAAAACGGTGCAATATTTCTGTCAGTCAATAAACATACCCGGAGTTAATTTGGGGCAGGCTCCAATCAGCCTCCCTACTGCGGACATATTTGCACCAGGGAATAAGATTACCTACAACCCTTTAAGCATCCATTTTTTGGTGGATTCTAAGTTGCAGGGATGGCAAGAACTTCACACTTGGTACCGTGCCATTGCCTCACCAGAGAGTTTCCAAGAACGCAAAACACTTACCGCTATGGCCAACCAGTATTCTATGAATAAAAAGAATAACTACTCGGATGCCACACTAACGGTACTTTCATCTTTGAATAACCCTATTCTACGGGTTCAATTTATTAACTGTTTCCCAATTACATTATCTGATATCATATTTGATTCTTCTCAAAGTGCGGACGACATTGTTACCGCAGATGGTACATTTATATTTGATTACTTTAATTTCTTGCCTTTAACGTAACATTGTGTTATATTAAAGGTTTAGATACCTTTTTATATTATGGAAAACTTAGAACAAATACTGAAACTGTGGGAAAAAGATGCGGATATAGACCAGACCGAACCTGGTAAGGAACTCATTAAGATTCCAAAACTACACAATCAATATCTCTCCATTCTTACGAAACACAAGATTGCCTCTAAGAAGGCACACTTTGATTATCTGCGTATGCGTAAGGTAAAG
>Ga0209499_1002340_pt1 | contig 12181 bp, 8 predicted proteins | sample C_130208_EF_Meta_FD_187306 | JGI IMG/M metagenome (GOLD analysis project Ga0209499, IMG submission 187306) | Freshwater microbial communities from Lake Croche, Canada to study carbon cycling - C_130208_EF_MetaG (SPAdes) (version 2) | ecosystem: Environmental > Aquatic > Freshwater > Lake | place...
GGTGGAGATTTTCGTGTTTCCATTCGTTCCACTGCTCGCGGTCAAGGTGGTTCCCCCACTAGAAACGCTTGGCGCCGAAATACCCGAATTGGTTATTTTGTAGGTCCTTGTGACATTCGAATTCGCATCTTGGGTAATGAGCCAATAAAACCCCTGACCGCCTTGCGAGGCTAAAATTCTTGAGGTTGTCGCCACAGGACTGAGGAGTTCATTGAGCACCGAGATACCACCTTGGCCTTTGTTCAGTTTCATGTCTACAATGCTGTAATAAACCAAATTTTCACCGGCAGCATTTTTATGCAGGGTAAATACGTAATATTCGGCTTGACAACCCTTGCACGAGGTCTTCGGTATAATCGTAACTCCTTGAGAATTTCCGATATCGTTATTTAAGCGTTTGGTCGTATCCGAAAAAGATATGGGGCGATTGAATTTATCATATACTCGTACGCCGTCCGTGTAAAAAATCAAACCATTTGATTGCGAAGGATCTTCCATTTTGGCAACCCCATTGGGAACTGAAATTTTACCGGTGGTCGGCGTGGGATTGGAAGGATTCGTGAAGGTAATGCCGGCGCCATTACCGAAATACCAAGCCTTATTCGCTTTTATTAGATTTGCATCAGGATCGCGGTCCCCGCAAATTTTGACTTGCATTTTGGCTTCCGTAGTACAACCTGAGACGGGGTCTTTGACTTGGACCGAATAACAACCAGAACTATCAGCTTTGATATTATCCGTGGTTTGCCCACCTGGATACCAAGTTACTTGGACCGGATAATTCGGTTTTCCGACTTTCCCAAAAGCCTCTAAAACTAAGCCTTGCCCTTTACAAATTGTTTTGGTCGTATCGTTTTGGTCCTTTCCTAAATAGACATAGGGTAATTGTCCAATGATTACTTCGACGGAATCAATTTTTTTAGGTGTCGTTCCATTCACCAAAGTCAGTTTAACAATTTTTTTTCCGGGACTACAATATTGATGAATACCGGTAGCTTTGGTTGAGGTATTTCCTGGTGAATTCGGCTCGCCAAAATCCCAAAAATAGGTGGTTCCTGTAACTGGAACTTCGGATAATTCGAAGACCGTGGCCATGTCGGCGCTTGGATTGCTGGTGCAATTTGCGCATTGAGTGATGCAATTATTTCGCACGACAATTTTCTGTGCCTGCAGGGACAAGCTATTCAAAAAAAGCAAGGCAATTATAAAGACGAATCCACGCATAGACCACAAATTAGCGCAAATTATTGGTTTTTGGTAATTTATCCTGTAATTTGCGGGGCTAAGCGCAAATTTATGAGAAAAATCGCTGGAATTTTTTCATGTTTGTTACTCATTTTCTTTGGCCTCTCGGAGGTGCATGGACAGGATCCGCAGTTGTCCCAATTTTACGCGGCGCCCCAGCTCATCTCCCCTGCCTTCGCCGGCGTGCAAGGTACTTCCAAAATTAATTTTAATCACCGCTCCCAATGGCCTAATTTGGACGCAAATTATCAGTATTCTTCTGTTTCAGGCGATATCAGCCTAGGTGCTTTAAGTAGTGGCATCGGATTTTATGCCAGCAGTGATAAGCAATTTGCGAATTTAGAAACGACGAGTTTAGGTCTGCAATATGCCTATCACATTAATTTAAACCAAGAAAGTAGCCTCTCCTTAGGGATGGAAGGGGCTTTTGTGAATCGCGGATTGAATACATCCAATTTGATTTTTGGGGATCAGGTAACGAATTTATTGGGTTCGGGTGCCTATGGGTCCAGTAATGATCCGATTTTAAATAAAATTGTTCCCAACAAACAATACCTCGATCTTTCCGCCGGTGCTTTGTTTAGCACAAGGAATACATGGGTGGGCGTTTCCGTGCATCACTTGAATGCCCCGAATAAATCCTTTGTGAATAGCTTGAAAGATAGCCCGACCATCCCACCGCTCCCGTATACCTCAGAGGATTTTTTAGCACCTAAATACAGCTTGCAGGTGGGTACCAAAATCGATTTTGAAAGTGCCTATTTGGAGGAAAATGAATACAGCGCGCGAAATAACGAGAAAAGTTTGAGTCCGGTTTTACATTACAAACATCAAGGGAATTTTGACCAAATGGATGTGGGGGCCTATTTGACTCTAGCGCCGATGGTTTTGGGGGCTTGGTACCGAGGCATTCCGATTCAAAAATCGGGAGTTTCCTCTGCGCGCGAGTCGATGGTGTTTTTGGTGGGTTATCGGCAAGATAGTTTCTCGATCGGTTATTCCTATGATATGACGACGTCGAATTTGGGGATTTCTACTGGCGGGGCACATGAAATATCGATTGCCTATTTATTTGATTGGGATATGTCCTTCAAAAAACCATTTATTAAGTGGAAACGGATAACTGCTTGTCCGAAATTTTAATTTTACAACCACTTAATAAATTATACATCCATTAACAAGTTAAGACTGTTATATTTTACCTAAATTTGTTCTAAAATTTTCAATTTATGATGAAAAAACGTTTTCTGCTCCTGTTCGTTTTCGTTAGCTTACTGATCAGTTCCCTCGTGCAAGCGCAGGTAGCTACTAAAAAGAAAGTGGATGAATTGACAGATGAAGAGGTGACTTTGTTTTTCCAAAAAGCACAATCCAGCGGGATGACCGAGGCGCAAATCGAAACAGCTGCCAAAGCACAGGGCTATACGGCGGCTGACATTGCGCGGATGCGGGAACGGATATCTAAAACCAATGTAACAGGAACCAAAACTTCAGATGAATCGACCACCGAGCGAGTGACAAATGGAGAAGTGGAGAAAGATGAAAAAAAAGCAGTAGATAATACCGTTGATAAGCTAGTACCTAAAAAAGTTTATGGCGACAACCTATTTAATAACCAAAAACTAAATTTCGAACCCAACCTCAAAATCGCCACACCTAAAAACTACCAGTTAGGCCCAGATGACGAATTAAACATCGATATTTTTGGTGATGTATTGGACAATTTCAAAGTACGCGTTAGTCCAGAAGGAACCATCAAAATATTAAATTTAGGTCCAATTTACGTAAATGGTATGTCGATCGAATTGGCTTCAGAGCGGATTGTGAGTCGTTTGCGCCAATTGTACCAAGGATTGAATAAGCCCGGTTCAGGTTCTTCTGCCCAGGTAACGCTTGGAAATGTGCGTAGTATAAAGGTCACGTTGACCGGTGAGGTGAAAAACCCTGGAACCTATACGGTTTCTTCGTTGGCGACTGTATTTAATGCCCTCTATTTGGCCGGTGGACCGAATGAAAATGGGTCTTATCGAAACATCCGTGTGATTCGCGGAAACAAACTCATTCGCACCTTGGATTTGTATGATTTCTTATTACGCGCGGATCAAAAAGACAATATCCATTTACAGGATCAAGATGTAATTCGCATCGGAGATTATGAAACTCGGGTGGAATTTGTGGGTGAGGTGAAACGTCCGATGGTTTTCGAGGCGGTGAAAGGGGAAACGATTAAGGATTTATTGAGATATGCTGGCGGTTTCACTGACAAAGCATATACTTATACATTTAGCGCGCGTAGAAACACGTCTCGCGAGTTGAAATTAGTTAATGTGACCCAAGATGAGGTAGCGACTTTTTTGCCGCAAAACGGGGATTTATATACGATTGGAACAATTATCAACCGCTATGAAAACCGGATTGAAGTCGAAGGGGCAGTCTTCCGTCCAGGCATTTATGCGATGGAAGCAGGTTTAAGTACGGTCAAAGAATTGATTAAAAAAGCGGAAGGAACGAAAGAAAATGCCTTTTTGAATCGCGCGACGATAACCCGTCGGAAGGAAAATTATGATCCAGAAATGATTTCCTTAGACCTAGGAAAAATTCTACGTGGCGAGGCACCCGATGTAGCGCTGCATCGCGAAGATATTTTAAAGGTTTATGGTTTAGATGAAATCAAGGAGAAATTCATGGTCAATATTGTAGGGGAAGTTAATGAACCGGGCGAATTTGATTACCGGGAAGGCATGCGTGTGGGGGACTTGATTTTGATGGCGAAAGGCTTGAAGGTATCGGCGAGTTATGCAAAATTGGAATTAGCCCGCCGTATTATATCCCATGGAGCAGGTGAACCAGGTGATGCGAAGGTGTTGATTAAGACCTTTGAGATTGACGGCAATTTGCAATTGGGCAATGAAGGAAGCCAATTAGTCCTTCAGCCTTTTGATATCTTGTCGATTCGTCGGGCCCCGAATTACGAAGAACAACGAAGTGTCACCATTAATGGCCAAGTAAACTACCCAGGATCCTATGCCATCCAGGATCAAAAGCAAAAAATCTCCGATTTGATTTCCATGGCAGGGGGATTGAAAGAAGATAGTTATTTAGAGGGTGCGAAATTATTTCGTGATTCGACCACGGTGGGGGTCGATTTGAATTTGATTTTGGATGATCCGAATCGGGAGGAAAATATCTTATTGGTGGCAGGAGATCGCTTGGAAATTCCACGCCAATTGCAAACCGTAAAATTAACTGGTGCTGTTCAAAACCCTTTGGCGCTCTCCTTTAAATCAGGAGCATCTTTGCGGGATTATATTTCAGGAGCCGGTGGATATTTGGATGAGGCAGATAAGAGCAGGGCTTATGTGAAATATGCAAACGGTGTTTCGGTACAGATCAAACAATTTTTGTTTTTCCATAAATACCCCGTTATTAAACCTGGATCGGAGATTGTCGTCCCTGAATTCCCCAAAGACCGAAAGAAGGGACTTTCAACTGCAGAGATGATTGGATTGACGACAAGTCTCGCTTCCTTATCCTTGACCATGATCACATTAATCAATAATTTAACTAAATAATCCATGTCATCGACGGAAACGAATATCCCGAAAAATCCGCAAGACAACGGAGAAATTTCAATAAATTTTGGTGAAATATACAGAGTTTTAAAGTCCTATAAATTGTTTATTGCAGTACTTGCATTGGTTTTTGCGGGTATTGGGGCATTATATTCATTAACCAAACCAAACCTATACGTTTCAACCGTTAAACTATTGCCCGAATTAGATTCAAAAACAACGGGAGGTGCACTGAGTGGACTTAAATCCTTAGCTGGCTTGGCAGGAATAGATTTGGGAGGGGCAGGAAGCAGTTCTGAAGCCATTCGGCCTGATTTATATCCCAATATTGTCCAAAGTGCACCATTTTTACAGGAAGTAATCAAAGCAAACATTTATAATCCAAAATTGAAAAAATGGCAAAGCCTAGTCGCCTACTTAAATGAAAAACAAGACGCAGCACCTTTAACTATTCCATCCTTTTTTTCAAATGATGATTCGACAAAAATAGCAAAGCCAAAAATAGGAGAATCCATTCCGTCGAATGTTTTACCAACTGACATATTAAAATTAAACAAAAAAGAAAGTAGTGCTATCGTCCAATTAAAGGGTGCCATACTACTTGAAATCGATAAAAAATCAGCCATCATCACACTAACCGTAAAAATGACGAACGCCTTTGCCGCAGCTAATATCATAAGCTTGGTGCAGAATCAATTGACGAAATACGTCATAAATTACCGTACAGAAAAGGCCAGAAAAGAATTGGCTTTCTTACAAATGAGACAAGCTGAAGCTAGAAAACGGTACGATCAGGCTTTATTTACCTTATCAAATTACCGCGATCAAAACCGAAATTTATTCTTAAATGTCGCGAAAGATCATGACAAAAAATTACAATATGAGGTGGACATGGCATATAATCTATATGCATCCCTTAGTACCCAATTGACCGATGCACAAATTAAAGTTCAACGCGAAACACCGATCTTCAAAGTATTAGAACCGGCTGAAATTGCTAAAACAAAAGTTAGCCCCAGCCGCAGCCTCATTACCCTCGGCTTCATGTTCGTCGGTATATTCATTTCCCTCGGATACATATTCTTTAAGGAAGTAGATTTGAAGTCACTGCTAGGCTAATGAGGTGATGGAAAACCCAACGAAAAAGAATTGAGATAACTTATCACGAATAGGAATCGATTTATAATAAGACACAAAAAAGCCCAATCTCTCGATTGGGCTTTTTTTTATTTCAAGGTTCGTTTCACTTCCTTCATTTCGTAACACTCGAGCAGGTCACCCACCTCTAGGTCATTGAAATTCTTTACCGAAAGACCACATTCATAACCGAATTTCACCTCCGCCACATCGTCTTTGAAACGCTTCAAAGCAGAAATCTCACCATCATGAACCACCACAAAATCACGAATCACCCGAATCTTATTCGAACGCTTTGCTGTTCCGTCCAACACATAACTTCCCGCTACCGTACCGATCTTGGAAATCTTAAAGACATCTCGCACCTCGATGTTGGCTGTGATGACTTCCTCGAAAGTTGGTGCCAACATACCCTCCATCGCCGCCTTAATCTCATCAATCGCCTGGTAAATAATCGAATAATTCCGAATCTCAATTTGCTCCGTATCCGCCAAACGGCGCGCATTTGCCGATGGGCGCACCTGGAACGCAATAATCACCGCATCCGACGTCGAGGCTAATGCCACATCCGATTCAGACACCTGGCCCACGCCTTTATGAATAATCCGTACCTGAACCTCCTCCGTCGATAACTTCATCAACGAATCCGACAAAGCCTCCACCGATCCATCTACGTCACCTTTCACAATCACGTTCAACTCCCGGAAGGTACCGATCGCCTTCCGACGTCCAATCTCCTCCAATGTAATATGCTTCCGAGTCCGCAAAGTCTGCTCACGCAAAATTTGCTCACGCTTATTCGCAATCTCACGCGCCTCCCGCTCATTTTCTAAACACAATAACTTATCACCCGCTTGTGGCGCACCATTTAAGCCCAATACTTGGACCGGCGTCGATGGACCTGCTTTCTTAATCTTAATACCATGGTGATCAAACATCGCCTTCACACGACCATAATTGTCGCCAGCTAACATCATATCCCCAATCTTCAGCGTTCCTGCCTGAATCAATAAAGTTGTCACATAGCCACGACCCTTATCCAATTCCGCCTCAATAACCGCTCCAACCGCCTTCTTATTCGGATTCGCTGTTAATTCCAGCATCTCAGCTTCTAATAATACTTTTTCTAATAGATCATTGATACCCAAGCCCGACTTCGACGAAATCTCTTGACACTGGTATTTACCACCCCAGTCTTCGACCAACATATTCAATCCAGCTAATTCCTCCCGCACTTTGTCCGCATTCGCACCGTCTTTATCCACCTTCGAGAAGGCAAAAACAATCGGTACACCTGCCACCATCGCATGGTTAATCGCCTCTTTCGTTTGTGGCATCACAGAATCATCTGCCGCGATCACGATAATCACAATATCCGTAATCTTCGCACCACGCGCACGCATCGCCGTAAAGGCCTCGTGACCTGGTGTATCCAAAAACGTTACTTTCTTTCCTGAATCCGTTTGAACCGAATAAGCCCCGATATGCTGGGTGATTCCTCCGGCCTCGCCCGCGGCGACTTTGGCCCGACGAATATAATCCAATAAGGAAGTCTTACCATGGTCAACGTGACCCATAATCGTCACAATCGGCGCACGTGGCACCAAATCCTCTGGCAAATCTTCCACTTCTGTTTCCTCCGCATCTATCTCCTCTTCCGCCGAAACAAAACTCACCTCAAATCCAAACTCATCTGCAATTACGGTGATGGCCTCCGCGTCTAAACGTTGGTTAATAGAGACGAACATCCCCAAACTCATACAGGTCGAAATCACCTCATTCACCGACACATCCATCAAGGAAGCCAAATCACTCGCCGAAATAAATTCCGTCACTTTTAAGATTTTTGCCTCCTCATCTTCCGCCATCAAACGAGCCTCTTCCGCCTCTGCACGACCTTTCCGCTTCTCCCGACGCTTATCAGCACCGAAACTTTGCTTCGTTGTTGCGCCTTGCAAACGGGCCATCGTGGCCTTAATTTGCTCTTGAATATCTTTGTCTGATAATTCTTCCTTGCTCGGCGCCTTCGCTCCTGGAACAGGTTTTTTACCAAAATCTTTACCCTTATTTGCTGGATTCCCACCACCCGCAGGTGCAGGTCTTTGCTCGTTGGCAACTGGCTTTTTCTCCTCCTTAATGATGCGTTTCCGCTTATGCTTATGTCCGCCTGAACGATCATGCTCAATAGGCAATTCAATCTTTCCTAAAACCGTCAATCCCTTCAAGGTATCTCCCTTCGCTTCGATCAACTCGATCTGTTCTACCACAGGTGCTGCCGGAGCGACAACTGTTTCCGCCGGTGCAGCCGGCGCCTCCTCCTTCACAGGCGCTGGAGCAACGGGCGCTTTGGGCTCCTCCACCACTTTGGGTGCAGGTTTAGGCGCAACTGGATTGCCTTTTTTATCTAAGTCAATCCGACCCAATACTTTTAGGCCAACTTGTTTTTCCTCTTCTTTCGCCGGAACAACTACTTCCACCACTGGAACAGGTGCAGGCACTGGGACTGGAACTGGAGCAGGTGCAGGAACTGGTGCAGGAACTTCCGCCACAGGGGCTGGAGCCAGTTTTTCAACAACAGGCTCTGGAACTTTCTCCACCACGACAGGCGCAGGAGCAGGAACCACGACTGGCTCAGGTGCCGAATCCTCGGCCACGGGTGCTTCCTCAGGCTTTTTAGGCGCCTCAGAAGCTTCCAATAGGTGGTTTGCACCGTATTCTTTGGCCAATAAAGTCAGCTGCTCGAAATTCAATTTCGCGTTGGGGTTGTTATCCACCTTATGCCCCTTAGCAGAAAGAAACTGAAGGATCGTCGATGTTCCCACGTTTATTTGCTTTGCTACAAGGCTTAACCGCATTGTCTTTTCTTCTGCCATAAATGATTAATAATACTAAAATATGCTATAATTACGCTTTGTTATTTACTCAAACTCCGAACGCAGAATCGATAAAATATCATCAATCGTCCCCTCTTCCAATTCCGTTCTACGCTCTAATTCTTCCTTAGATAAGGCCAACACCTGTTTCGCGGTATCTAAGCCAATCTTATGAAGCTCATCCAATACCCAAGCCTCAATCTCATTCGAGAATTCTGACAATTCCACATCCTCATCATCCAATTCATCCTTCGGAACATCCCGGAATACATCGATTTCATAGCCTACTAACTTGCCAGCCAACTTAATGTTTTGACCTCCACGACCAATCGCCATCGACACTTGATCCGAATTTAAAAACACCGAAATACGACGACGCTCCTTATCGATCGCCATCGAATTCAATTTCGCTGGGCTCAAGGTACGCGCCACCAATAATTCCAAATTATCCGTGAAATTAATTACATCAATATTCTCATTCTGTAATTCACGCACAATGCCATGAATCCGACTTCCCTTCATTCCCACACAAGCACCCACCGGATCGATGCGGTCATCATAAGACTCCACCGCCACTTTGGCACGCTCACCTGGTTCACGCACAATCTTGCGAATCGTGATCGTCCCATCATAAATTTCCGGAATCTCCTGCTCAAACAAACGCTCCAAAAACACCGGAGAAATCCGAGACAAAATAATCCGAGGCGTTCCATTCGCCATTTCCACTTTGTGGATAATCGCCCGAATGGTCTCCCCTTTCTTGAAACGATCTTTTGAAATCATTTCCGTTTTTGGCAAAATCAATTCGTTGTCATCATTGTCCAACAAAATCAATTCACGACCCAATATTTGATACACCTCAGAAGTCACCAACTCCCCCACCAAATCCTTGTATTTATCATACAAACTCTCCTTCTCGATGTCCTTAATTTTCTGTATCAAAGTTTGACGAGCCGTTTGAACTACCCGACGACCGAAATCCTCCAGCTTAATCAGTTCCGCTACCTCTTCACCTATCTCAAAATCCGGCTCAATCACCTTCGCTTCCGCCAAAGGTATTTTGTCAAAATCCCAAATATCTTCGGAATTGTCGTCGACAATCTCCCGCGTACGCCACATTTCCAAATCCCCACTCTCAGGGTTGATAATGACATTGAAATTCTCATCGGACCCAAATTTCTTGCGAATCATCGTTCTGAAAACCTCTTCCAACACCGCGATCATCGTCGGTTTGTCAATGTTCTTCTCCCGAGCAAAGTCTGAAAATGACGAAATTAATTCAACACTATTCATTGCTATCTTTACGTTTTTTTATTGAAATGATACCTGTACTTTTATTTTATCGACCGTAACCAAAGGAAACCACGTAGGCTCCTTCGCCACAATTTTACGATGCTTATGCGTTTTCTCAGTCAAAATCTCCACCGCCTCTTCCGTATAGCCTTTTAATTCCCCCTCCACAGCTTCTCCTTCCTTCAACCACACCTTCACTTTTCGACCTATATTTTTCTTAAACTGCCAACCCTGCGTCAGCGGATAATCCAATCCCGGCGACGAAACCTCTAAATTATAGGCCTCCTCGATCCATTCTTGCTCTTCGATGAAATTCCCTAACTTCCGACTCAACAATGCACAAGCCTCGATCGTCACCCCCTCTTCCGTATCCACCAAAATCGAAATTTGTGATCGCTTCAAACCTTTAGTAATCTGTAAATCCACCAAAAATAGCGGCCCATCACCCACATATTCTTCTACCCATCCCCGAACCTTACCTGCTAAATCACTCATTTCCTAAAAGCTATGAAAACAAAAAGAGGGATTAAAACCCCTCTTCTTTTCTAAATTTTCCGACACAAAGCTAAGCAAAATTTTCAGAACTACAAGGGCCCAATCCATTCTATTGTGAGAAAAAATTCGTTAATTGCACCAAAAATCAAACAACCCATATGGCATACGGCTTACTTAAAGGAAAAAGAGGAATCATTTCAGGCGCCCTTAACGAAGATTCAATCGCTTGGAAAATCGCCCAACGCGCACATCAAGAAGGTGCCACTTTTACGCTAACCAATGCTCCCCTCGCCATGAGAATGGGGGAAATCAACAACCTCGCTGAACAATGCGGCGCCAAAATCATCGGCGCAGATGCCACCTCCATCGAAGACCTCGAAAAATTATACGACGAATCCATGGAATTTTTAGGTGGACCGGTCGACTTCGTATTGCACTCCATCGGCATGAGTACTAACATCCGAAAAGGCCGCGAATACGGCGATTTGAACTATGAATGGTTCTTAAAATCCATCGATGTGTCCGCGCTTTCTTTCCATAAAATGATGCAAGTAGCGCAGAAAAAAGACGCCATCGCCGAAGGCGGTTCCGTGGTCGCGCTTTCATATATCGCTGCTCAGCGCTCATTCCCAGATTATACAGATATGGCCCAAGCCAAAGCCATGCTCGAATCCATCGCCCGTAGCTACGGCTACCACTACGGAAAAGCCAAAGGCGTTCGCGTAAATACTGTTTCGCAATCACCTACCAAAACAACAGCAGGAACCGGAATTAGCGGATTTAACGCTTTTTACGAATATGCGAACCAAATGTCGCCTTTGGGTAATGCCACGGCAGACGATTGTGCCGACTATGTGATCACCCTATTCTCCGATTTAACTCGCCGCGTAACCATGCAAAACCTTTTCCACGATGGTGGATTCTCTAGCGTGGGTATCTCGGAAGAGATCGTTGAAAAAATGGAACAGGGCCTCAAATAGATCCATGAAACGTTCCCTTATTTTATTGGTCGCAAACACTTTACTTGCTTTACGTGTTTATGCCAACCTAGCGGATCGGATTCCTATTCCACCCAATTCTCCCATTAGACTTTTCTATATTCAGCGAAACACGAATCCCAATACTGTCGTCTACGATGCCAATATTTTACCAAATAAATCCCTGAATGCCAAAAATCCCGTGCATACCTATTGGCTTCGCTACGAGGACAAAGGCCAAAAACAGGAATTGAGCACCATTCAAAGAGCCCTTGCCTACGGACTTTACACCGACCCGATTAAGGGAGAAGCAAATGCCTACGAAGGCTATTTTCTCGCCTATCGCAAACGGAAGTTTGTGGTCAAATTAGATCCCAAAGGTGCACCCATCGCACTCTTTCCTATTAATGGTAAATTGCAAATTTTAGAACGCGTGTTTATCAACCTTGAAGACAATGGCCTCATGCCAGACATACATTACATCGAACTCTTTGGTCGCGACCAAAGCACGGGAAAAGACGTGTATGAGCGTTTTAAGCCATAAAAAAGAACAATAAATCCTTAGGACTTATCAAATACCCGAAAAAAA
>Ga0209499_1002343_pt1 | contig 12169 bp, 15 predicted proteins | sample C_130208_EF_Meta_FD_187306 | JGI IMG/M metagenome (GOLD analysis project Ga0209499, IMG submission 187306) | Freshwater microbial communities from Lake Croche, Canada to study carbon cycling - C_130208_EF_MetaG (SPAdes) (version 2) | ecosystem: Environmental > Aquatic > Freshwater > Lake...
GGTAGACTTGAGTCTCGGCACCTTCAAGAAAAGCGCCTATACAATGGTACGGAATATAGATATTATCTTGTTCTTGTTCATGAGAATCACCCACAGTCAGAGTACATTTTACATCACCCTGTTGGACCCTGAGGAGCAAGATATCAGGACAATCGAGGTGCATGAGTCGCCGCCATTCGGCTTTCGGCAAGTAGCAGAGATCATTTTGTTGTTCACGAGGAATTCCAAGCACGTCGAGAGAATATACCTTTAGTAGAAGCACAGACATGTCCGCCGAACCTTTGATTGAAACGACAGCAGCGTATAAAAGTATTCAATTTTTACACAGTAACAATTGCTGTGGTTTGAGAAACGACTCGAAACGAATCATTACCCTTATTCAAGAGTTAGATGGTCTAACAAACTTTCAGAAAATTACCTTAATCAACCGTTATGTAACTTTACTAGAAGAATTTGCTGTACGAGCCCATACATATTCTATATTATTTCATTTCGGCCATACAAATGTAACTGTTGGAAGTCTTCTGGTACCTGCCCTCTTATCGATACAATATACAAACTCACTACCCGGTAACAATGTACAAAATATTTCCATGTATATTTATTGGGTGACATGGGCTATTAGTTTGATGGTCACGATGTCTAACGGAATTCTCGCCTTATTTCGTGTTGATAAGAGCTATTATTTCTTACATACTACCTTGGAGCATCTTAAAAGTGAGGTGATGCTTTATATTTACCTAAGTGGTCGTTACGGAGGTCATTATACGCGTGGGCATAAACCAACGCATGCTAATCAATATATCTATATATGTCATAGCCTCGAGAAGATAAAGATGAAGCAGGTGGATAAAGAATATTACAGGATGTTGGAGCAAAACAGTGATCAATCACATCCATTACCAGAAGGGGCAAATGGTTCACAAGTCGTTGCGGGTATGTTTAATCCAACACCAAGTACGGATCAATTAAAGGATCATCAAGTAGAGCTTGCTAAAGTTCTTGCTATAAAATCTACGATAGCAGTAGATGGGCAGCCGCAAAATGCGGCGCCGCAAAACACGACGGTTCAAATCACTGGGAAAGCGTCGCAAAACAATCAGACGCAAGGCCAGTCACAGGAGAAAGACGATGACACGGCGAGCACGAACTCGTTTTTCCAAGAAGGCGAGGGGGTCGCATGACCCAATGATGGGAGGAGTTAGTTTTCCACCCAAACCTCCTAGACGTTGTCAATGCGACCCAAAATGCCCCAATCCACCTTTACCGAAATACCCCTTCTGTCAAAAACATAAGAATTGTCCAATACGCTCACCTCTTTCAGGATATGAACCTGTATACAATCCTGGAGAATACAATAATAAGAATTCGATCCGTCACAGCCATAATTGTTATGCCTATTCGATGAATGTCAAAGATAAGAAGAAAATAAAGGAATGTGCTGAACAGAATAAGTGTGGTTTTCATGTTCCAGGAAAGAAAGAAGGTCATAAAGATTTTAATGGAAATCTCGGAAAAACATGTAGTGATATTGTGATGCGTACAATGGCAGATGTTCCGAAAGCCTATTTAACGGATTATTCGACACAATGTAAGCCAGGATTTAGTAAGATTTTCGCGTTGGCCGATGAAAAAAATGATTTACATTATGGGCGTCAAGATAAGCGTAAAACAAAAGGATTCTCTCATAAACCTGGTGGCAGGGCTGTGACAGATAGAGATTCAGAGGGTTCTCTGATTATACGACCAGATTTGGCAACATGGCATTATCCTCCTGAAACGAAAGATGATACAGGACTTTATTATAAATTCTGTAATTACATGTGTGTTCCACGCGATAAAGAACCAGAATTATTAGGTGGGTTCAAGCATTAGAGCCGAGGGCATTTCGTTCTTCTTGCTTTACTTCAAGCCACCGAATAGCATCAACTTTTTCAAGAATAGGTGAATCAGGCCCCCAAACAGACAGAGCTTCGAGACAATCCCACCGCGAGGCAGCATTCATAGAACATAGATGACGTATTACGTTTTCCATTGTTGTTTTTTTCTTCAAATAAGAGTCAGAGGTAATAAATTCACGATCGCGTAAAAGATCATTGTAAAGGCTGAGTATCATGACACCTATAGCCCATGAATCCATTTTCATCCAATAGAGTTTATAGAAGGAGTACCAATGTTTATTCTCAAAGGACCAACTTCCAGTAATAAAATCATGAAGTTCTTTATCGAGTGTTTGAGGTGAGATTTTAAAGAGGTTTGAATATAGGAAAATTGCACCTTTCTTTTGTATGGTGAATTTGATATCGGCATCGATGGTAGAAGAACCATCAAGGATTCCGTTCATAACAGAGACTTCAGGGGGTTCTTGATTAATGGCAGGGTTGAACGTACGATATAAGAGGGGGACATTGGAAAGAGAGAGTTTATCAGGTTTCCACGCAAGACCAAAATCGATGAGGCGTCCAGTGGTACGAGTATTCAACAAGACATTGCCGCGATGAAGGTCAAAATGTATGATACCATGTAAAAGCATTAAAGAACCAGCCTCCAAAAGGTGTTTGCCGAATTCCCATAAGTCAATATTGCTCGCGCTTATACGAATAGCTGAAAGAGGTTTTCCACCGAAAGGCATAGAAAGCTGGGCAAAGGATTCGAGGGGTTTGTTTTCGATGGCTTTACATTTCTTAAGATCTTTCTCGGTTTGTTGTGATCGGGGTAATGGAGTACAAAGATTGTCGACAAGAATAAAGTATTTCTGGGAATTGGGGATTTTTTGTAAGAAATGCGAGATTTCATATTCTGCTTGGGCATCTTCCACCTTGCCTATTTTGCCGACACGTTCGCCTTTTTTCACATTATTCTTCTTATTTATTGCCTTCCCATTTTGTCCTTTACAGACAAGAGGCGGATCAAATGCGCAACCATAAACGCCTTCACCGATTAATTCACCTCCAGTCTGCGACATTCCGTCCTTCTGCTTTGTGTGTACAACGAATAGGGGCTCATCGGAACGATGGACAGTGACGCATGGTTTTCAATCGTTTTCTGGATTGTTCTAGCATGTATATTTATCTTTCCATTTTTCTTTGAGCGATATATGCGTACATCATTTCAAGAAGGGTTTGAAGGATTAATGGGTGTGGGAGAAAGTAAATTCTGGGCACGCCTTGTTCCTCGCAGAGGCGATGTAGGCCCGGAACAAGAACAAGATGGGTTGATAAGAGATAATCGTTATTTCCATGATTACGCTGACTTACAGCGATTCGGCGCCAAAACGGATTTCTGCCGCATGGTTCAACAGGGCGACGATATTAAGAATAAGTTTATAGCATGTGCTCTTGGCGGCACGGAAAATTTGTCCTCGATATCCTTTCGTAGCCCGAGTGTGAAACAGGGTCTTGTTTTAGGTCGTGATGACTATATGCGTGATACAAATGGTGATGGTCGTGAAGATTACTGTCGTATTGTAAAGGAAGGTGAGGGAACCTTTGTGGCTAAATGTAACGTGGCCACGGAAACGGGATTTTCGGGTGATATGGTCATTGATTCGAATCCACCTGAAGAGATTGCTATGCTTCTTCGTTTTTACCAAGGCGCCATGTTCTGGCTGCGTCTGCGCGATGATATGATAGATTATTCACAGAACTTGTATGTGAATGTGGCAGGAAAGGCAGAAGTCGAGGAACATCCACCACGCCCTGCCACAACCGAGGCACTCACATTTAATGGTCTGGACCAATTTCTGCGAATTGGAGATGATTCCTATTTGACATTTGGCAACACGGTGACATTGAGAAACATGCGTGCTGTACATGTATGGGTAAAATTCGAGGAATTCACAAATAATGCGCATATCTTTGATTTTGGTAATGGAGCAGGTATTGACAATGTTTGGTTAGGTATTCTTCACCGAGGGAATCAAGGAATTGATCAGGATGCGACAACGTCGCTCATATGTGGTGATACATCGATGGCAACGGTTCCAGATGCGCCGAGTGGAGCACAGCCAGAACATGAAATGAGTCCACAAGAGCTGATGGAAACAACGGCGGCGAATGTGGAGGAATTCACCTGTGATGGATTTGCTGTACAACCAATAGTCAAATCGCGCAATTCGGCCAAACCACGGTCCAAGTTACTTCCAGCCAAGACGGCGGATATGATTTATGAGATTTGGGATAAAGACCAGCGAAAGATGCGAATCAAGGTCCCGAAGATGTTTACGAAAGGTGAATGGACACATGTGGTGATTACGGCCACCTCGATGGATGCCTTCAGACCTGATATCGCGATTTATAAGAATGGTAAAAAGGCGTATATTGAACCGTCTGGATGGTTGCCGCAGAATAGTAATACGACGAAGAATTATCTTGGAAAGAGTAACTGGACGGATGATACAAGTCAGTACGCAAATCGCGACGAACTTTTCAAAGGGTCTATTTTCGATTTCAGAGCTTATAAATCAATTCTTAGCGAGAAAGTGGTCAAGGACTCCTTCGGTTGGGGGAAAAAATTGCTTGGAATATAATTGACAACCAAGTCATAGAAAAGAATGAACAATGCTACTTGTACACTCTGTAAAGGCCCACACATGACGCGAAAGTGTCCAGACCTCCATGATCCATTAAAACCAGGATTTCATAGCGGTGGTAATGGGGGTCAGGGTCATTCACATGATGAAGAGGATTCTGCTCCACTGTTAGGAAGATGGTCAGAAGACAAAATGGAGGTAGGCGGAATCGTAAGACGCGTAGAAATCGTAGAACACGTCGTAGGGTGGGTGGTATGTGGCCATTCACACAGAAAAAACCTTTATCATCGATGGCCCCGCCAGAACTGCCACAACTACCAGAACTACCAAAGCGTGGTATAACATGGTCGAACCGTATAACAGGTCAGAATCTTCCAACGAGATATAATGGTGTAAATGGTAATGGATATATGGGTGAATTTACAGGAAATGAACTAACAAATCTACAGGTAGCAGCACGGTCGGCACCAAAGCGGTCGTTTACGTATAGACGCAGAAGAAACAATAGATTGAATCCAGATGAATTACAACTTTTTACAAATATATGGACTCGCCATAATGATTTTAACGATATGGAAGAAGAAATACAAAGTCTTAATACGAATATTGGTATGAAACAAAGGCTTTTAATGGAATTAAAAGTTCGAACAGAGAATGCGCCAAACCGTAAATCTTTTTTAGTAGGAAATAATTCATAAAATACATACTGGTAGAGATGAAACGTTGGGGTGCTGGTGTAACCGTTCTTGTGAGTTTGCTTTTATTGAGTTTGGTATCGGTTGTTCTTGCTCAGATATTTCCCTTAAATGAAATGTTTGGAGCACAGGGGGGAGAGATGGTACAATTGGCGTCGAGTCATGTACCTACGGCAGAGGATGAAGAGGATTTGAAGAGGGAGGCTGCGCAAATTAGCAGGGATTTGGTGGATATGACTGGGAGCGCATAAATGCGCTCCCACTGGGGAAAGCGCTCCTTAGAGCGCGTTACCGACAGGTGCCCCCTGAGTAAAAAATTGAAACCCCCGTCCACCCGGAAAATAGCATCCAAAAATGTCACTCAGTTCTTGGCGTAAGATTATTGAGGAGCACAGTCCGACTGTAGATCCGTGTAGAGATTATCGTCACACCACCTTCATGCATACAGCAGTAATCATGAAGAGGGGAAAGATTTTAGCGAGGGCAGAGAATCGTATAGGAAATAGGAGTAAGGGTTCTGGATATAGCGACAGGACCATTCATGCGGAAAAGGCGGCGGTCAAAGAGTTAGGAGACATTTCCAAGTTGCGTGGGGCATCATTGCTTGTATGGCGTGTGAGCAGCATCAGTGTCATGCCATCAAAGCCGTGTGCTGATTGTCATATGTTCTTGGAAAAGTGTATGCGTGAATATGGCTTGAAAGCGGTCTACTACACAGATACTATGCTGCCGAAGGATTAGTGCCTTCTTCGTATCATTTCGGCACGTATTTCTTTTTAATTTATATAAGTAACGAATACAGTTATGAATAAAAATTGACACTGAAACTAGCAAGTGAGTTAATAACAAACAAAATGGAAATCGTTAAGCCTTTCATGAAATGGGTTGGCGGAAAGACACAGATTATCAATGATGTATTGGAACTCTTCCCAAAGACAATGAACAACTACCACGAACCATTCTTGGGCGGAGGTAGTGTTCTTCTTGCCTTGCTTACACACAAGGCAAATAGTTCTATAAAAGTAACTGGAAAGATATACGCGAGTGATTTGAATTCCAACCTTATAGGACTATACAAGAATATTCAATCTGAACCAGACGCACTAATCAAAGAAGTAAAGAAGATAATGGAAGAGTTTGCCAAGTGTAAGGGAACGGATGTAAACCGTAAAGCATCAACGATTGAAGAGGCAATGACGTCACCAGAATCATATTATTTCTGGATTAGGGCCAAGTTTAACGCGCTATCAAAAGAGGCGAGGACTTCTGTACCTGCTTCTGCTATGCTGTTATTTATGAATAAGACCTGCTTTCGTGGTGTATATCGTGAAGGCCCAAAGGGGTTCAACGTTCCGTTTGGAAACTACAAAAAGCCGTCGATTCTTGATGAAGAGCATATCAAGACTGTATCGAGGTTAATCAAGGATGTCGTGTTTACGAATTGCTCATTCAATGACGCTCTCACTAAAATTACGACAAATGATTTCGTATATCTTGACCCTCCTTACGCGCCAGAAAATGATACATCCTTCGTGTCATATACGGCAGATGGATTTAACTTGGATAATCACAAGGCGCTGTTCAAGGCATGTGGGGACATGAAAGCAAAAACTGTAAAGATGTTGATGAGTAATGCGGAAGTTAAACTTGTGAAAGATGCGTTTCCAGCACCCACATATACTACGAAAATCATATCTTGTAGGAGGGCTATTCACTCAAAAGAACCTTCTGCCAGAACGAATGAAGTTCTTATTATAAATTGATACTACGTTTATTGTGATGGGACCAGATATTAAATTATTTTTTCTAATAAAGAAAAAATCATAACTAATTAGAAGGATGAGTGTTCCCGAAATAACGATTGATGGAATCGTATTTAGCGCTGTATCCTACAAGCCTGAACTTAATGATGGGAGAGGACGAATTATATTTTCGTCTACAGTGGGTGAATCTAAACGCCTTAATATGGCATATCAATCAAAAAGTGAAGGAGGATTATGGAGATTATGTCTTGGAGGAGAACGTTTAGTAAAGGGGGCTGATTATACACAAGCATCCTTGATACATATTCAATTACAAGAATATTTTAATAAAGTTATTGAAATGACGAATGGTAAAATATTTGGTTTTGAATTTGAAGATACAAGTAAAAAAATTCATAGTCAATATTGTGAATATGTAACTGAAAGATTTGAAGGAGTTTATACAAAAGAACAGCATTTTTATAATGAAGTAAATGGCCATTTATCTGATATAAAATATTACGGTATAGAATTCACAAAACGTAAAATAGAAGAATACACATTAGAGCAAGAATTTTTTGATAAGTATAAGAGGGATATTCCTGTATGCGGTAATTCAGCTATAACCAGAGACATGTTAAACTTTATTTCTGACTTTATTGAAAGAAATTATAAATATCAATCGTTAGAACTCATTTATCCTGGATATAAATATGAATTACAAGAAGCAAGTCAGATATCAAAAAAAGAAGAATTAACAGAATTTGATGGTGATATATATGAATGTAATTTTGAAAATGGTAAGAAATTATGTTTTATAAAATTTAATGTTAAAATAAGTGAATTTGGAGGTGAAACTGTACTTGAAAAATCAGGATTTGCTCCCCTTACAATGCTACCTGCTGGTGCTACCATAACAAAGTTTGGCACATATTCGCAGTATATTAGTTTAGGAGCATATATATGTAAAATTTTTGATTATCAGATGCAATGTTCTGAGGAAAATACGCGAGGAAGACCTATGATTAATGGATACACCCTCGACTATCAAGGTCGTACTGTCGAGGCTAAAATTCCTAAATGTGATGTTGATATATATATCTATATTGCGGATAGATACTTATCTTTGTATCCATATAAATATTTTAAAATTCATGAGGATGGCTCTGTACATTATGATGAAGCGGCTGCTGCTGCGGCTCCTTCTGATGCGGCTCCTTCTGCGACTCCTTCTGATGCGGCTCCTGCTGCTGTGGTTGTGGCAGAAGGAAATGCAAGCAGTAGTGGCGGAGTGACAGCAGGTGGCGCAAGAAAAAAAGGCAGAAGACGAACTCACCGAAAAAAGCGTAATTTGCGTAAACGTACAAAAAGGCGCAATGTATAAATAAACCTATTTAAACTTATGTTTCATTTATTCTTAAATAGAATAAATGAATCATCCAGAATATTTTTATATTATCACAACGAATCTAGCAAGTTCAGGTGGAAAAAGCATTAATGAATTGAAATTTCAGAATGGAATTTCAATGACAGGAAAGAATTTATCCAAAACACCCACTCTTTATTATGTAAAGAGGGGATATTTCATTTGTAACCAAAATGTCTATAAAGAGGGAGATACATTTACATTTAATTCAGAACAAGAATATACCATAACATCTATGGATAATAGTATTCTTTTAGAATTTGAATCATCATTACCAGAAGTAATATATAAGACAACAAACAAACCAAAACTGTGGGTTCGAAAACCGATTGAATTACACCCCATAAGAGAATAGAATTGTCCGTAACTATTCCTTCTGGTGCTGGACTAAACTCCATAAATCCCTTGAAGTGACCGAACCATGGCTAACCATTTTTTCCAGGGTAAAAGCGAAATTCCGTTGAGTTGAATAGCGAGTTTCATCACAGGTTCTAACCGACGCCATAGCGTGGTAACCTTAATATCTTTGTATTTTACGAGGCCATCATATGAGAATAGAGGTTTTGATGTGCGTACATTCACTTCATTATGTAGGTCAAAGATCCAGCGTCGAAGCCATTCACCAACCTCGGAATAAGGCATGGTAAGAATAATATCAACATTATGTGTGGATATCCATACAGCATAATGGTCGCGACATTTATCGCAAGGTAACATATATGTAATACCTTTTAAGAGCGCAATCCATAGGCGTTTCTCATCATCTTGTAGGACTGGAGAGGTTTGTCTTCCGAATATTTCGGCGAGTCCGTGGAGAACAGTCCAGATAAGGGGCCCCCAATCGTCATTTTCGGGGTAGTTCTCAATGGGCTTTTTACACGCACACGGCATTTCCTTATATGATATGGAAATTTTTGTTTCAGAAATCTTAGCGCAACTCCAAGGTTTGTGGAATAGAAGAACCATTGCTCATAAAGTAGATATTCTTATAATATTGTGTTGACACATCAATTCCTCCGTGTAACCATCCATATACGGGTATTGTATCATTGAAGATTCTACCGAGATTTATAAATGGAGACATGTGCGTACAGACAATAACGCGTCGTGGATAACCCGTTCGTTTGTACCAGCAAAGACGTCCCTTGAGCCAATCACGATCTTCCCAGAACCATTCGGCAATATCAAGGGGTGTAACATCCTGTCCTTGTAATTTATAAACATCTTTATAGTCTTTTATAAGGGCTTTCTTGTTTAAATATATATCTGTATGTAGTGGGCAGCCAAGTAGAACAATGTCGGTGCCAGGGATACAAACTTCGGATTGTTCGAGAATACATAGTTTATCGCTGGCATACATTTTATCTAGAATTTCATAAAAGGGTTTGCCAGTTTGTGAAGAAAGATCGTAAGGGCTAGGAACCCAGAAAACTCTGTCCCAATGTTCACGAGTATATTTCAGAAAGTCTTGTGTTTTAGAATTTTCCCATTGACCGATATTGCCGAGTAGCAAAAGGTTCGGAGCAACAGGTTTCAGAATTCTAGAACACCTCGCTGTGTTCAGAAATAGATTACTTGTGTATTGGACTGACCAGTTCATTCTTATATTTATATGAATGAACCGGTTTAAATGTATTACACCTTTTCTTATAATTTAAACGCCACTGTAATTATCTATTAAGAATGAACTATCAGTCTTTCTTAAAAGATGGAACACTGTGTTGGACATTGACAAGTAATGGTTACAAGTACCTTACATGGAATTTCGTGAAACATTGGCAACAAGCATGCCCTTCTGTCCCGTTGCTCGTTATATGTGCTGACAGACAGAGTTATTCTTTCTTACAACGAGAGTCAATTCCGTGTCGTTTGGTGGAACAGGTAGTACAGGATTTCGGACCTCAGATTGTACCATTTGGATCGAGACAATTCTCAACTCTGAACCGTCTGAAACTGGACCTGTTATCGAAATTCACAAAAGATTCTGACGTAAAAACATGTATTTATATAGATGGAGATATCTGCGTCTATAAGAATTTCCTAGAAGATATACAGAAACGCCTTGATTCTTGCCCCGTACTATTTCAATGTGATGAAAAAGAAAGGGACTGTTCTTCGACAACTAATCCAGAGTTATTATGTTCAAATGTTTGTACAGGATTTGTTGTGTTTCGACATGGAATTCAAGATATTTTCAAAATCACGGATGAACAAGTCTGGAGGCAGAGACCAGAGGATCAAGTCTGGGTAAATCAAGTATTGGCTAGATCAAACATTTTATTTGAGAGTCTTCCACGTGAATTATATCCAAATGGAGCGAGAGTTTCTCTAACGAAGAGTTCGAAAGAATTGTCAGATGCTGCATTCCTACTTCATTATAATTATCGTGTAGGGGATATCAAGAAAGCAGATATGAAACGTTTTAAGGATTGGTTATTACCTTATTAATCTTTTAATAGATTTACGCCTTCTTTTAGTATTACGTTTACGTCTTCCACCCGCAGTTTCTGCGGAATTTCCCACCGCGGATGCTTGTCTTCTGAGGAGAACATGTGGATTAGTTCCAAGATAGTTTGATTTTGTCAACTTGCCTCTACATACTGGACGACAAGAAATATTATAAAGTTTTCCTGGGAATCTTTCCATCAAGGTTGACATATCAATAGAAAAATTAATTTTTATAGCAAGAATACTTCTATCTATTAATCCTGATTTTTCAGAAGTTGACAAGTTTGTTCTATCTAATTCACCTCCTGTAAAAACACTTTCCAATAATGTTCTAATATCTTCTTGTGTAGGATATAGCGATCCTTCATAATGTTTTAATATATAGTCTCTAAATTGTAAAGACTCATCATATGTAACATTATCTAAATTTGTACCTAATCTATAGAGGCCCGCTTTAACTCCTGGAGTGACAAAACATGTATTTTTAGAATTAACATATTGTCTCATATTTATATCCTTTGCAGATAAAGAATGAACATGCATATCAGATAATACTGTAGTATTGGGAAGATTTGGCACAACTTGTGTCGCAAACACCATATTCATCATTTTATTAGTATTTGTAGGATTATAACTTGATTTTATATCTTTTATGTACATTAATGGGTTTTTTAATTTTTCATTTGTTCCTTTGCCAAATTCATCATAAAATTTTAACCAACTTTCTCCTGTTGAGGTTTCTATTCCACATATTCCTTTAGTAATGTATTCACAATTTACAGGAACAGTTTTTATATCATCAATCATATCACAACCATGCCCTGAAATCAGATAAATAGAAGTTTCTGGATCATAAGGAATTACCGGGCGAGTTACCAATATACTTCTACCAGGACATTCTTCCTGAGTAGGATTACCAGCGTCATTATATACGCAAGCGCCACCTCGTTTTCCTCTTCTTGTTCTTCTTGGCATTGTTTCTATATTTAGTTTAGATAATTTTTAAAATTATATTTTAGATTGGGAACTCTTATATGGTATATGAAATACATTGATGTTAACACATCAATATTGGAACTTTAGTTCCAATGTATTTCTGAGTGAGTTTCGGAAAAGAAAATTTACAGAGTCCGATAAAGTGCGGAGAAAACTCTGAGTAAATTTTCTGATAGGATTCATTTTTCTATAAGGATTTATAAGGATATATAATTTTCTTATAAAGGTTTATAGAACAGTCGCAGTTTTTTCGAATGATAAAAATATATGTCATTAAGATGTCATAAAAGTTTGTGAATAATTTATTTTCATTTTCACGATTTCTTATTCA
>Ga0209499_1002345_pt1 | contig 12164 bp, 10 predicted proteins | sample C_130208_EF_Meta_FD_187306 | JGI IMG/M metagenome (GOLD analysis project Ga0209499, IMG submission 187306) | Freshwater microbial communities from Lake Croche, Canada to study carbon cycling - C_130208_EF_MetaG (SPAdes) (version 2) | ecosystem: Environmental > Aquatic > Freshwater > Lake...
CGTAATCCAACCTAAACCGGCTTCAATTGGCGAAGTTGTATCATTGATGTCGTTTCCGTACAAACAGAAACCCATTTCTAATCGCAACGTATCACGAGCCGCAAGACCAATTGGTTTGATACCAAAGGCTGCCCCCGCTTCAAAAACTTTATTCCATATTTGTTCTACTTCCTCATTTTTGCAATAAATCTCGAAACCTCCCGAACCAGTGTAACCCGTAGCCGAAATAATTACGTCATTAATTCCTGCAAAATCCCCAACCACAAAATGGTAATATTCAATCGCCGATAAATCTATCGAAGTCAAAGCTTGCATGGCTTCTACCGCTTTAGGACCTTGAATCGCCAATAACGAATAATCATCCGAAAGGTTTTTCATTTCTACACCCAAATCATTGTGAGCCGAAATCCAATCCCAATCTTTATCGATATTCGAAGCATTTACAACCAATAAATACTGCTCGTCTTTCATTTTGTAAACCAATAAATCATCTACAATTCCACCATCATTGTTAGGTAAACAAGAATATTGTGCTCTTCCGATGGTCAAAGTCGATGCATCATTCGAAGTCATTTTCTGAATCAAAGCCAATGCATTTGGACCCGTAAGCAAGAATTCGCCCATGTGCGACACATCAAAAACCCCCACACTATTCCGAACCACTTCGTGTTCAGCATTTACGCCTTCATATAAAATAGGCATATTGTATGCAGCAAACGGAAGCATTTTTGCTCCCAAAGCTTCATGTAAGTGCGTAAGTGCAGTATTTTTCATCGTAGATTTCGTGTAAATTTTGTGTGGCAAATTTATCGATTTTTTATGAAGTGACAAAGGGTTTCTTGGAGCTATTTCCCGCTATCCGTTGCAATCTTTTTATAAACCAAAAAAGGTTTAGAAAAAGGATTTACACTACTATCGGGGCTAGGAATTAGCTTGAATAGAACTTATGAATTTTAAATTGAAATTTGTGATTTTATTTGGTCGGATTCTATTAGGCTTTTTGTTAGTTTGAGTGGCAGGAAAGCTTATTCCAATTTTAGTATAATTACAAAAAAAAAATGCTGTTCTTTTGGAACAGCATTTATAAAAGAATCAAAAATTATAATCACGTACAGCATTGAATTTAAATTGTTTATAAATTATTTAATTGGTAATAATACGGTATCAATCACATGAATGATTCCGTTTGAAGCAGAGATATTTGCTGTAGCTATTGTTGCGGTACTGCCCACAGCCGTAATCATTCCATTGGTATCAACGGAGAAAGTAGCCCCGAGTAGGGTTGTTATTGTTCGGGAACCGTTTGTTGGAACCACACTATTGGCTGCTCGACGTCCCTCGACAACATGATATTTTAATACATCCAAAACCAATGCTGGTGGAAGATCGGTAATTTTCTCCACTCCCAATGTGGTGTAAAGTTTTTTAAATGCAGCGTCTGTTGGAGCAAATACGGTATATTGATCTTTTCCATTCATAAATAGATCGACCAAACCTGCGTTTAATTCTTTATCCACATAAACTAAAGCTCCTACTAGTTCATTAAATCCTGCATTTATTGCAATTCCTGCAATAGGAGTTTCCCCTTTTTTAGGGGCACTATTGGTAGATTTGAAGTTTTCCCCAACTGCAGTTTTAGAGAGATTCGTTTCCTCAATTCCTAGAGGTTCCTGATTATCACAAGAAACGGTTATAATTGACAATACAGCAATCAAAATGAAAGCTTTTAACGATCCAAATAATTTAAAGTTCTTTGTTTTCATGGTTGTTGTTTTTTAAATTAATAAATAATTTGTTTAACTAATCAATTATAAAGTTAAACAAATGAAACTAGGAGTAAAATTATTTAACCATAATTTAACAACTATTTGATTATAAATGTATTATAAAATAAATTAACCTAATTTTTAATAAAAAAATGGTGTTGTTTTTTTGTAACTTTATACAAACAAATCCAATGAAATCTCCCATTCCAATAGACCGCGTCGAAATTCTCAAAAGGTATAAACCCATTAATCCGAATACGCACAAAGGGATTCAGGGGCATGCGCTTTTAATTGGTGGTAGTTATGGCAAAATAGGCGCTATGGTTTTGACTTCCAAAGCGTGTTTAAAAACCGGTTGCGGATTAGTCACGGTGTTTATTCCTCAATGTGGTTACGAAATTCTGCAAACCGCTAATCCCGAAGTGATGGTTTTAACGGATAGTCAGGAAAAACATATTTCTAAAATAGAATTCGATTTCGTGCCGCAAGCCATCGGAATTGGTCCTGGAATAGGGCAGGAGTTGGAAACTCAAAATGCACTTCATGAATTCTTAACCAATGACAAAACGCCTTTAGTCATCGATGCCGATGCGCTAAATATTCTATCTCAAAATGCAACATGGATTTCGCTATTACCAAATAAAACTATTCTCACACCACATCCCAAAGAACTCGAAAGACTAATCGGAAAATGGAATTCGGTTCAAGAAAAGTTCGAAAAAACAATCGCTTTCTCAAAACTGCATCATCTTATCATCGTTATGAAAGGCGCACCAACATTCATCATTGACGGCGAAACAATTTACGAAAATACCACTGGAAACGCGGCTTTGGCAACAGCCGGAACAGGCGATGTCCTCACAGGAATGATTACGAGTTTACTCGCACAATCCTACGATCCCATTGATGCGGCTATTCTTGGAGTTTATCTACATGGATTAACCGCTGATATTGCTTTGCCCGAAACAGGTTATCAGTCGTTTATCGCTTCGGATGTAATTGCTACTATTGGGAGAGCATTTTTAAGCTTGGAGGAATGATTTTTAAACATATAAGTCATTTAAGTTTTTTTGTTGGAATAAATGTTTTAAACCATTTAAGGTATTTAAAGTCATTTAAGTTGTAACAAATAAAATCCTTTTAATCTTTTTAATCTGTGGCTATTTTTTAAACATATAAGTCATGTAAGTTTTTTTGTTGGAATAAATGTATTAAACCATATAAGGCATTTAAGGTCATTTAAGGTCATTTAAGTTGGAAACTGTGATTACATAAAAAAAACCGCAAATTCGCAAATTTTATAATTTGCAAATTTGCGGTTAATCTTTTTAAATAAGAATCAGAATTTATACCAAAAAGGCCTTCAATTCTTCGTAGGTTTTTATTTTTACGCTTACTTTTTCTTTATTCAAAACGCTTTCAATTTGAGTTGGAATTGGTAATTTCACGTTTAATGCAGGTTCAACCACATCCAAAAATTTAATAGGATGCGCCGTTTCTAAGAAAATCCCAATGGCGTTTTCGTGGTTTTTCAATTCCTTTTTCAAGCCTAAATAACCCACAGCTCCGTGAGGTTCTGCGATATATCCATCAATTTTATAGATTGATTTCATCGCTTCTAAAGTTTCGGAATCGGTATAAGAAAACGAAGAAAAGTCTTTTTTGAATTGTTCCAAATCGTTATTGTACATTTCCTGAATACGGATAAAATTACTTGGATTCCCCACATCCATCGCATTCGAAATCGTAGCTTTGGAAGGTTTAGGATCGTAATTTCCGTTTTCCAAAAATCTAGGAACGGTATCATTCACATTGGTGGAAGCCACAAAATGTTCGATTGGTAAACCTAATTTTTTTGCGATAATTCCGGCGCAAATATTACCGAAATTCCCACTCGGGCAAGAAAAAACCAAAGGCTTATTTTGTGATTTCAATTGTTTGTAAGCAAAGAAAAAGTAAAACATTTGCGGCAACCAACGCGCAATATTGATCGAATTGGCCGAGGTTAGGTTTTTATGTTTTAGACTGTCGTCCAAAAATGCTTTTTTGACCATATCTTGGCAATCATCAAAAAAACCATCTACTTCAAGGGCTTTTATATTTTGTCCCAAAGTCGTTAATTGTCGTTCTTGAATGTCGCTCACTTTTCCAGATGGATATAATATAATCACTTCCACACCTTGAACACCAAGAAAACCACTAGCCACTGCGCCACCGGTATCGCCCGAAGTGGCTACAAGAACCGTGTTGGTATTGTCTTTTTTATCTTTATTAAAGTATGCAACACAGCGCGACATAAATCGCGCTCCAACGTCTTTAAACGCCATTGTAGGCCCGTGATATAATTCTAAAGCGTAAATATTATCTTCCACTTTCACCGTCGGAAAATCAAAACACAATGTTTCGGCAATGATTTGTTTTAAGGTTTCTGTTGGAATTTCGTTGCCTACAAATTGTTGGATGGCTTCGTACGCCATTTCTTCGTTGCTTAAATTTTCGATATTTTCAAAAAAATCAGCGTTTAATGGAGTGATGGATTTTGGAAAATACAATCCTTTATCGGATGCTAATCCTTTTATCACAGCTTCTTCAAAAGAAACTTCAGGTGCATTATGGTTTAAACTGTAGTATTTCATTTTATTGTCATTGCGAGGCGTTGCGAAGTAGGAAGCAAAGCAATCTGTTTGTTGTTATTTTATTATACTTATTCCTTCTGCATTCACTTTCGAAACGTGAATTTCATAAGGCAAATTTATTTCGTCATAAACAGCGCTCATGGCGACTGCAATTTTATCGGCAGTTTCTTTTCCTTTGCTTAATGCAAAAATAGAAGGGCCTGAACCAGAGATTCCAGAACCTAAAGCTCCGTTTTCGTATGCGGTTTTCTTGATTAAATCGAAACCAGGAATAAGCATGCTACGAACTGGTTCAATAATTTCATCATGCAACGAACGACCAATTAATTCGTAATCATTCGTGTATAAACCGGCCACTAATCCGCCCACATTTCCCCATTGGGTAATGGCGCTTTTTAGGGAAACCGTTTGTTTTAATACCGAACGCGCATCTGAGGTTTTCAACTCAATTTGAGGATGAACCACCGTTGCATATAATTCGGACGGGCTTTCGATTTTGACGATATCCAAAGGATTCGAACATCGTACCAAAGTAAATCCGCCTAATAAACAGGGAGCAACATTATCGGCATGGGCATTTCCACTGGCTAATTTCTCGCCTTGCATGGCAAATTTTACCAATTCTTTTCTAGTAAAAGGTTGCCCCAATAATTCGTTGATTCCAAAAACAGCTCCTGCAGAACTGGCAGCGCTACTTCCGATTCCGCTTCCCGCTTTGATGTGTTTGTAAATTTCGATTTCAAAACCAAATTCCGTTTCCACTTCCTCTAACATGGCTAAAGCCGCAACTCCAGCAACATTATTTTCGGATTCCAATGGCAAATCGGCACCTACAATTTTAGTGATACGAACTCCTTTTATAGCCGATTTACGGATGATCATTTCATCTCCCGCAGTAGCTAAACAAAGTCCTAAAACATCAAATCCACAAGAAAGATTGGCAATTGTTGCAGGGCAAAATATTTTTATTTCATTCATAGTATTTTGTTGTTGGTTGGTTGTTGTTGGTTGTCAGTTGATTTTATCCATCAACCATCAACTAATTACAATCAACTAAATTACATGTTTCCAACACGAATTACATCGGCAAAAATCCCCGAAGCTGTTACCGCAGCCCCTGCTCCAGCGCCTTTTATTAACAAAGGTTGGTCGATGTAACGGTCTGTATAAAATTGTACAATATTGTCTTTTCCTTCTAAATTATAGAATGGACTTTCTCTCGGGATGAATTCTAAACCTACGCTTGCTTTTCCGTTTTCGAAAGTTGCAACATATTTTAAACGACAGTCTTTTGATTTAGCTTCTTTCAATAAATTCTCGAAATGAGCCGCATAGGTTTTTAAGGAAGCGAAGAAATCGTCGTTATTTGTTGTTGCCAAACATTCGGCTGGCATAAATGATTTATTGGTAATGTCTTCAATTTCCATTTGGTACCCGCTTTCGCGAATAAGAATTAAAATCTTTCTGGCAACATCTACTCCGCTTAAATCAATTTTTGGATCTGGTTCTGTAAAACCTTGAACCCCTGCTTCTTTAACCACATCGTGAAAAGAATTTTTTTCGTCGAAATTGTTGAAAATAAAGTTCAAACTTCCAGATAAAACAGCTTGTATTTTGTTGACTTTATCGCCTGAAGCAATTAGGTTTTTAACCGTATCAATAATTGGCAATCCTGCTCCAACATTCGTTTCAAACAAGAAAGGCGCATTAAATTGACGGGATAGATTTTTTAGTTTTTTGTAATTTTCATAGGCTGATGAACAGGCAATTTTATTACAAGTTACCACCGCTATATTTTGTTTCAAATACTGCTCGTAAGTCTCAGAAACACTTTGATTTGCAGTAATATCCACAAAAATACTATTCCGTAAATTTAGTGATGCTACTTTTGAAATAAAAGCTTCTTTATTCGCCGTTTCACCATTTTCCAATAGTGATTTCCAGTCTTTCAATGAAATTCCTTCTTCGTCGAAAAGCATTTTTCTTGAATTAGAAACAGCAGCAACTCTAACGTTTATTTTAAGATTTTCTTTAAGGAATTTCTTTTGTTGGTTGATTTGTTCGATGAATTTTTCACCTACATTTCCAACTCCCATTACGAACAAATTCAACTGTTTTGTGTTTTCTTCAAAAAAGTTTTCGTGAAGGGTATTCAATGCTTTTTTAACATCTCTTTCATTGATAACAGCAGAAATATTTCGTTCAGAAGCTCCTTGTGCAATAGCGCGGATATTCACGTTATTTTTCCCCAAAGTGCTAAACATTCTTCCGCTTAAACCTTGGTGATTTTTCATGTTTTCGCCAACCAAAGCAATAATGCAAAGATTTTTTTCGACAATACAAGGATCAATTTTGTTTTGAGCAATTTCAGTACCAAAAGCTTTATTAATAGCGATTTCAGAATTTTCAGCATCAGAATTTAAAATCCCAATACATATAGAATGTTCCGATGAAGCTTGAGTGATAAAAATTACGTTGATATTTTCGTGAGACAACACTTCGAAAAGTCTTTTTGATGACCCTGCAACACCAATCATTCCAGGTCCTTCAAGAGTAATCAAAGTGATATTGTCAATATGACTGATTCCTTTTACAGGATTAGTACTTGAGGTTACTTTATTCGAAATATAAGTTCCTTCGGCTTCAGGCTCGAAAGTATTCTTGATAAGAATAGGAATGTTTTTTCTTAAAACAGGTTGGATTGTTGGCGGATACAAAACTTTAGCACCAAAATGTGACAATTCCATGGCTTCTTGATACGAAATAGTAGCAATTGGCTGGGCTTGTTTCACGATTTTTGGGTTGGCAGTAAACATTCCGTTTACGTCAGTCCAAATTTCTAATTCGGATGCATCCAAAGCCGCAGCGATAATTGCAGCAGTATAATCCGATCCACCACGACCCAAAGTAGTTCCAATTCCGTCTAAGGAGGAAGAAATAAAACCAGGTATAACTACTATTTGAGCGTCATTCGATGCAAAATAATCTGCAATTAATGGATTTGAAATTTCAAAATTCACTGCAGCTTTACCGAAATTATTATTGGTTTTTATTAATTCGCGACTGTCTTTATACCCACAATTTTTGTCTTGTTGTTTGAAGGCTTCGGCGATAATATAAGAAGATAATAATTCGCCAAAACTCAAAATAGTATCAGAAGTTCTTGGGGATAATTCGCCAAGTAAAAAACAACCGTCAAGCAATGTTTCCAAGTGGTTGATGATTCTTTTGATGTGGCTTAAAGCGCTACTTTGCTCACTTACAGGAATTAATTCTTTAATAGCGTCTAAATGTTTTTTCTCGATTTCGGCTACTACTTCCTTGAAACTTTCGTCATTTGAAGCGGCTTTTTGTGAAGCAAGAACTAATAAATCGGTTACTTTTGTAAAAGCGGAAACAACTACAATAATTTTGTCTTGTTTAGCTTTATTAAGAACTATATCTAATACGAGTTTTATATTTTGTGAATTGGCAACTGAAGTTCCGCCAAATTTTAATACTTTCATTTTGTTTTTTTTATTTTAAAATGCACTATTTTTTATACACCTATGAACTCTCTTCATCTCGGAAAAGAAGTAAAAAAATTGGATTATATGTAAAAAGATATACCCCTAAAGGGTAGTAGTTGTTGTAGCAGTAAACGTAACAGAAACTGCAACCCAGTTTTGAGTTGTTATCGAAGAATGATATGTATTTCTGTTCTTTATCATAAGAGATTTCAAAAGTACAGTTTTTTATAAAATAACAAAACCTTTTTTTCTGTTTTTACGAATATTTTAAAAAAGCGGAAGTTAAAAAAAGAATATTTAACATTTTACGGCTTAAATGTTGTTTTTTAATATTGGTTTCTTCAATTTTGGACTCTAAAAAAAATTGTAAATGGATAATACACATTATATAAGTACCGAAGTTCTTTCTTTAGAAACGCTACAAGAAATTATTTCGCATTATAAAACTTTGGCATTATCCGAGGAAGCGAAGGTGAATATCCAAAAATGCAGGGATTATTTAGATAAAAAAATGGCTTCTCATTCGAAACCTATTTACGGAATAAATACAGGTTTTGGTTCGCTTTGCAATGTAAAAATATCAAACGAAAACCTTTCGAAACTTCAAGAAAATTTAGTGAAATCGCATTCTTGTGGTACAGGAGATGAAGTACCAAAAGAAGTCGTTAAATTGATGTTGTTGCTTAAAATCCAATCTTTAAGTTATGGTCATTCTGGAATTCAAATGGAAACAGTCGAACGATTGGTTGATTTTTATAATAATGATGTTTTACCCATAATTTATAAGCAAGGTTCGCTTGGTGCTTCGGGTGATTTAGCTCCCTTGGCTCATATGTCCTTGCCATTATTGGGGGAAGGCGAAGTGAATTTTGAAGGTAAAAAAGTACATTCTAGCGAAGTTTTAAAACACTTTAATTGGAAACCAATTGTTTTGAAATCCAAAGAAGGTTTGGCTTTGCTAAATGGGACTCAATTTATGAGTGCTTATGGGGCGCATATTTTGATGAAAGCCAATAAATTTTCCTATTTAGCCGATTTAATTGGAACCATTTCCTTGGAAGGTTTTGATGGAAGAATAGAACCTTTTCATGAATTAATTCATTTTATTAGACCTCATAAAGGACAAATAGTAACAGCAAACCGTGTAAAAGAATTTTTGGAAGGAAGCGAAATCATCAGTCGGAAAAAAACACATGTTCAGGATCCGTATTCTTTTCGATGTATTCCGCAAGTTCACGGCGCTTCGAAGGATGCCATTGATTATGTAAAAAAAGTTTTTAAGACCGAAATTAATTCGGTTACAGATAATCCCAATATATTTATAGAAAGTGACCAAATCATTTCTGGCGGTAATTTTCACGGACAACCTTTGGCATTAGCCTTAGATTTTATGGCTATTGCTTTGGCTGAATTAGGCAGTATTTCGGAACGCAGAACCTACCAATTAATTTCAGGTTTGCGCAATCTTCCTGCATTTTTAGTAGATAATCCAGGTTTAAATTCGGGTTTAATGATTCCGCAATATACCGCTGCAAGTATTGCCAGTCAAAACAAACAATTGGCTACACCAGCGAGCGTGGACAGTATTGTATCGAGCAACGGTCAAGAAGATCATGTGAGTATGGGAGCCAATGCAGCAACAAAAGCCTTGAAGGTGATGGAAAATTTAGAGCGAATTTTAGCTATCGAATTAATGAATGCTTCTCAAGCAATAGAATATCGCCGACCATTAGAATCGAGTGATTTTATTGAAATGTTTTTAAAATCCTATCGCGAGGAAGTTCCGTTGGTAAAAGAAGACCGTATTTTGCATTATGATATTGAAAAAACGGTTGCTTTTTTAAACAGTTTCCAAATTGAAGAATAATTGCAAACAACTTTTCATATATATCATGGAGTTATTAAACAAATAATTCCATAACTTTGTTTTATAGAATTGATTATAGATGATAAAATTTTTTCACAAAGCGATATTACTAGTGCTACTTGGTTTCTTTTTGATGCCGAGTATCAGTTTTGCTTGTGAAATGAAATCAGAACAATCTTGTTGTAGTAAAGAAATGTCTTCCTCAAATGGAGAAAAGATGGATTGTTGCAAAAAAGAGCAACAATCAAAAGGAAAGCAAGACAAGGATAATAAAGGAAAATCGAAACATTCTTCGTGTAGTTGCTTTGTTTTTCACATCAGTGTTATTATTCCTTTTGAAACAGAATCAAAATTTTTATGTGTCGATTTATTGGACAAAAAAGATAAATTTAATCAATCAGAAACCACTATTTCTTCTGGTTTCTCTTCTATTTGGCTTATTCCTAAAATAAGCTAAAAACAAATTTTTACAGCCATAATTCCGTTTTTATCAAATCCAAATTTAGTTTTAATCTACTGATTATTATAGAATTAGCGTGAAAAATACATCTAATTTTTCCGTTTTATTTTATATAATTTTTAGGGATTAAAATATAATAATTGCCGTAATTTTATATATACAAATTTTAAAAATCAAATAACATGAAAAAATTAATCATCGTACTAAGCGTATTCTTAGCCGTTAGCACAGTATCAAATGCTCAATCAAATCCGAAATCTTCCAAAGAAGAAACTCAAAAAACACAATATGTTTGCCCAATGCATCCAGAGGAAATGAGTTCAACTAAAGGAAAATGTGGAAAATGTGGAATGGAATTGGTTAAAACCAAAAAATTAAAACATAATGTAGCGGTAAAAGGAAGTCAAACTTCTATTTCTACTGAAGCAAAATATGTTTGCCCAATGCACCCAAAAGCCATTGGTAAAAAAGGAGATAAATGTCCAAAATGTGGCATGGATTTGATGATGAAAGAAGGAGAAAAATCAGAGAAAAACTAAAACAAAATGGATCTAAAAACAAGCCTATTATTTGGTTAATAGGCTAGTTTTTAGTTTTAAAAAAAACAAAAAAAATGAAAAAAATATTATTTATAGCCTTATTAATGGCGCTTTTAGTGGTGTCTTGTAATTCAAAAAGTAAATCTACCGAATCCTCAAATTCTGAAAAAACAGAAATGGGTACTAAGAAATATTCTTGTCCAATGCATCCAGAAGTTCAAGGAAAATTAGATGATAAATGTTCAAAATGTGGAATGAAATTAAATGTTGAAGTTAAATAAAACAGAACTCTATCAGGGTTTTAAACCCTCTTAGAGTTAAATATCAAATAGTCATGGTTGAAAAATTAATATCATTTTCACTGCGAAATAGATTTGTTGTCTTACTTATTTCTGCCTGTTTATTTGCTTGGGGCGTTTATAGTGTGCAACAAAATCCCATAGATGCGATTCCTGATTTATCTGAAAATCAAGTGATTGTTTTTACTGAATGGATGGGAAGAAGTCCGCAAGTTATTGAAGATCAAATTACATATCCTTTGGTTTCCAACCTACAAGGAATTTCGAAAATCAAGAATATTCGAGCTTCTTCAATGTTTGGAATGAGTTTCGTGTATATTATTTTTGAGGATAATGTTGATCCTTATTGGGCAAGAACGCGAGTTTTAGAACGGTTAAATTATGCGCAGCGATTGTTGCCTCAAAACGTGGTTCCCACTTTAGGACCTGATGGAACTGGCGTGGGGCATATATTTTGGTACACTTTGGATACCAATGGAATGGATTTAGGGGAGCAAAGAGCATTACAAGATTGGTATGTTAAATTTGCTTTGCAAACCGTTCCGGGAGTAGCAGAAATAGCTTCGTTTGGAGGATTTGAAAAACAATATCAATTGGTTTTAGATCCTTTAAAAATGCAATATTACAATGTTAGCATGATGGAAGTGATGAATGCCGTCAAGTCGAATAACAATGATGTGGGAGGCAGAAAGTTTGAAATGAGCAATATGGCCTATATCATAAGGGGTTTAGGGTATATAAAAAATATAAAAGACATAGATAATATTGCCATTAAAAACTACAATTCAGTTCCTGTAAAGGTGAGTGATATTGGTTCTGTACAAATGGGTGGCGATTTGCGACTCGGTATTTTTGATCAAAATGGCACCGGAGAAGTTGTGGGTGGAATTGTGGTAATGCGCTATGGCGAAAACGCGGATAAAGTAATAAAAGCCGTGAAATTAAAAATGAAAGAAGTCGAAAAAGGCTTGCCAGAAGGCGTAACTTTCAAAATAGCGTATGATAGAAGTGAGTTAATTGAAAAAGCAATCAAATCCGTTAAAGGAACTTTATTGGAAGAAATGATTGCTGTTTCGATAGTCATTTTT
>Ga0209499_1002347_pt1 | contig 12159 bp, 25 predicted proteins | sample C_130208_EF_Meta_FD_187306 | JGI IMG/M metagenome (GOLD analysis project Ga0209499, IMG submission 187306) | Freshwater microbial communities from Lake Croche, Canada to study carbon cycling - C_130208_EF_MetaG (SPAdes) (version 2) | ecosystem: Environmental > Aquatic > Freshwater > Lake...
GCATAGGCTTGCTCTGTCTTGTTCATCGTACCCGCCACTCGACGGGTCGTGCTTGCCTTGGCTCTGAATGTTCTCATTTTATGATAAGAATATACATTGCCCGTCTTGATCTACTTTCATATATGGGCCAGATTCTTCGTTTCTTAATTTACGAAACTCAAATATTTCACTATGTTGTGGGTTTTTATCAATAAATAATCTGGCATAATAAGATTGATAAGCATCGTTTATCCTAAAATTCTTATCATCACTTTCTAGGAAATCATGCCATCTGATCCAATTAATTATTAATTTTGCGCTAATTTTTTTCCTCCCGCGATTTATTGCTTTTAATGCTTGCTCTTCAAAAGCATGGTAAATATGGGGATTTTCCATATGAAATTTATTAAATCCATCTCTAATTGAGTAACCATTCAATGTTTGGTAATTCATAGTGTTGTCCTTGGGAAGTTGATTTGGGTTTTGTCAATCATGCCAATAGCATCAAGATTGGAATAAGACCGCTGAACCGATCTTACTCCTGCATCAAATGCTGCTTTTACCCGTTCCTCGACTGAAGGCACTTGATTCCCTTCAGCCAAGTAACGGATATGTTCTCCATCCCAATAGGCTTGGGATTGATCGGAAAATCTCATACGATCCCGTGTTTCTTTACGAGTTCTTCCATGTATTTAGAGAATAGGTGAGTGAACAGTATCTCGTTCATCTGACCCTTCTCGTTTACTGAATTGAGGATTGCCCTCTTTTCGGCCTCTGGAATAAGCCTGTTGCGCTTATTGATATACTCACAATTATGCCATTGGGGTATCACATCTACCCCTTTGACTTCACGGCAAGAGCATCTCATTTGACAACGGCAACTGCGGTGATAACCACTATCTCAATGACCAGCATCACAAAGAATGCCCAGATCAAATGCTTTAATTGATCGACATTCTCCTTATGCTCAAAAATATCGACCTGTTGAGATTGAAGCCTTTCAAATAAAGCGGTGATGTCCCGCTGTTGAAACTCATCCTTTGCCTGTAGCTGGAGGATTTGAGCTTTGGTAGTTGCTTTCTTGGTTTCGATTGTCATGGCGTGGTTGCGTAGTTGGTTACTTTGTCCAAATGTATCCGTAAGATCCAATTGCTTGTTGCTGGTGGTATCCAAGGCTGGCGTAATTCCTTTCAGTGACCTGACCTTGATAAACGGCAGTAATTGATAAAGTTGCAATTAAAATTAATGCAATTGCAATTACAATTTGCCATCCGATGCTTTCAATTTCGTAGTTATTCATTTTCGTGGTTGCGTGGTTGAGCTAGGTTAGAATGGCAGATCGTCGTCTGCCTCTGGTGCTGCTACTGGCCTTGCTGCTGGTGCTGCTTTAGGCTGGAAGTCCTTTTGCTTGTAGTTACCAAGAATAGGGGCTTCTACCTTTCCTGCCTCACGGGTTGCCTTGGATAGGGACTGCTTGATAATACCGTGATTGCCATTGGCATCCTCTCCGTTCTTATTCTCAAAGAGAACAAGGTCAAGATAGGTTCCCTTCTGACCCTTGTAGAGTTCGTCCTTGAGGATTTTCGTTACATCAATTTTTGCTGTTATCATTTTGGTGGTTGGTTGTTGGTTTACTGCTTACTTACTGACTGATTCTGGCATATCATCTTCATTTATGAAGCCCTCTTCGTGAAGATACTTAAAGACTGCATCGGCGTGTTGCTTGGTTGCGCCGCGAGTATCGCCTGGGAAAAGCGTAAAGCCACTCTCATTCCAAAGGCATACCCATTCCCTTCCGCGATACATGATCCATAGCGCATGAGCCTCATCTGGTTCTCCAGTTTCATTATTCACGCTTGATGGATGGTTCTCCCTCTTTTGACTCGACAAGCCAGCCAAGTGCCTTTTCAAGCTCGGATTTCGCATCCTTCGCAGACAAGCCTCTTGCTTTGCCATATGCCTTTTCGAGAGCCGTGATTGATACTTTTGTGCAAGCAAGAAAATCACTTGGTTTAAGCACATCAGCAAGCGCATCGGAAGCGGCAGTTGGGTCTGGAACATTTCGTGATGTTCGACCTTTTGTGAGGGATCGTCCAGCAATCTTTTGACCAGAAATAAGGCGGGATTTAAGCTCCTTCCTTACCTCCTCAATGAAGTCTTCTACTACAGAAGCCTTGTCATCAATGCTGACCAGTTCCTCATTCGACAGCTTGGATACTACTACTCCAGAGACAACTTGAAGCTGCTTGTTTGCCGCTTGAGATAGTTCATAGCGTTCTGGGCATATATCTTTAGCGCGACACCATTTACAAGCGTCTGGAGTAGGAGTTCTTGGAGCATCATGCTTTTGAGAAGCAGTAACGATGCCAACAATTTCCTGCTCTGCTGCTGCCAAGTCTGCTTCCGTATACTCTGCAATGGTCTTGCCTCCCGCCATCGGCTGAATGATGGCGACATAGATCGTCTTGAGTTCTGGAAATGCCCTCTTTGCTAGGACGGAATAGGCTCGGAGTTGGTAGTTTTCAGAGGCTCCAGATTGGGCTACACGCCCCGTCTTAAAGTCTGTTACTACAGCGGTATCCTCCCCAAAGAAGTCGATTCGATCAATGGCTCCAGAGAAAAGATCATCATACCAGAATCTCTCTTCAATGACTTCCTTTGTCCTCTCGCCAAGATCCAACTGTCCAATCATCTCGGACAACTGGTTCAAGCAGCGGGTTGCAATGTCCTGACCCTCTTCCGTTAGAGAATCAAAATCTTTCTTGTCAGCTAGGACGGCATGAATATCCGTTCCTAGTGCCATGTATTTATTCTCTTCCTGTGGAGGAAGTGTCTCCTCTAGGTTCCAAGAACCAGGGCATAAGGCAAGTCGGGAGAAGCCGCTTGCTGATGGTTTGCCGTTGCGTTCGTCGCTCATTTGAACATTCCGTCTTTATATTTTTCCCATTGTTCATTCATTCCTAAAGTCATGTTTGCAAGTGCAATCAAATCTTTTTGCTGAATGTTGTCATTGATTGCATCAATAACAATTTCAATAAGCCTCTCCTTTTCGCAAAGGAGTTGGTAAGTATTAGAATTTTTATTCATTAGATTAATAGTTTAATTGTTTGGTTTAAGTGATCTCCATTCTGCAAAGAACTTATCCTTCTCTTCCCGTGTAAGGGATGTAGAATCATTAATGATAAGCCCCATTGATATGATTGATCGTTCAGCAATCATAATTGCTTGATCAAACTTCTTTTCTAGCTTCTCGCACCAAGGACAATTATTGTTCATTAGATTGCTGGTTTGAAGGCTTTGATCTCATCCCAAACTTCGATCATGCGGTTCACCATCTTCTCGGATATGTCAAAGATATAAATGTCCCGTGACTTGATCGCTTTCTTGGCATACAGGAAGTGAAGGATATGATCCTCGCTAATGCCATCTGTATCCATCATGGAGAACAGCATATCGTAGCAAGTCTGGGGAAGCTCCTTTACAGGCTCCTCCTCAACGATCTCGGCAACGATAGCATCATCATTCTTGATTACAGGCTTCTCTACCTTGAGAGGAGACTTGGCATCAAAGTCTTGAACCTCCTCTGGAGTATATAGACCCGAAACAACAGAGGGGAATACTGCTCTAACTCCCTCGCTGACTACCCTAGCGGATAGCATCTGGCGCGGATACTTCCTCCAGTTATCACCAGAGGCTAATCCTGCTGTCTTGGCATCCTCCAGAGTCCAAGTTACGACAAGCTCCCCTCCCTGTGGGTGAGAGAACTTTGCGCTGACCTTGGAGTTGGTGCGTTCCTCCCATGCCACTGATCCTCCCGCTTGCTGGAACCTAGCCAGCATAGCATCGGCTTTAAGGGCAGGACGACCCTTGATGATGTGGTATTCCTTTGCGGCGGAAGCAGGATGCCTTCCTTCTGCTTGAGCTACCAGCATGAGGGCTAATGCTTGGTCTGGCGTATTAACGCCAAAGAGACCCGATTTAGAGACGGCTAATGCCATGCGTTCCATCTCCCCCATCGGAATGATAGGGAGGGGTTGACTGACGGCTAACGATGTGGTTGTATTCATTTGCGGTTTGCGTGGTTGCTGCTGCTAATGCTCCCGTAGCCTTTTGTTCATGGGGCTACGGGAGTCCTATTTAGAGCAAGGTTACTTCTTCTTCTTTGCTTTCATTGATGGCTTCTTCTTTGCCATCATCATCTTCATCTCACGAGCCTCTTCCTTCTTGGACTCGCCTTTTGCTGCTTTCTTCTTTTGCATCTTACTTTTTTCCTTTGGTTGTGGCCCTACGGCCTTTTGTTACTGCTTTGATCGCTCCAGCCTTGACCAATGCTTTCTTTGCAGGGGACAGTTTGCGGGTATTGATGAGCGTTTTACCTGGAGTTGCCTCGGTCTTCATCTTGGCGCGAATTGCTTCGATAATGTCTTTAAGCATCAGTAGATGGGGTTGGGGCTGAATCCTCACTATGGGCGAGGGTATGGATTTGGATAAGAAGCTCCTGTGAGATGTGTCCAAGTTTGTTGGCGATCTCTTGAGCAAGGGTATTCAATTCTGCTAGTGTCATTTGCGTGTTGGTTGTTGGTTGTTGTTACTTGCACTTCCAAGCTCGGAGAGACTTGTTGATGCGAGAGTTTGGATCTTTGGCGGTCTTTGCGCTGGTGAGTTTTGAACGCATCCCTTTCATCCTCGAACAGAATGACTTCTTCCTTGCGGCATCCTTTTCTGTTTTAGGGTGAGGGGCGGGAGCTTTAAGGTTGGCTCCATGAGCCTTATTATATGAGGCTCGGCCTTTGGCATTGAGTCCCCCCTTGGGGTTCTTGCCTTCTTTTCGTGTCCACGCTTCAGTCATAGTATTATTTCTTTTTAGCGGTTTTAGCGGATTGCTTGAATGCCTTGGCGGTAGGTGCGCCCTTGCTTCCAACCTTCCTCATGCGTTCACCAGATCCAGCTTTGATGCGGTCTTGCTTGGCATGGATATTTGCGTAAAGTCCTTTAGGTTTCATAGTTTTATTTTAGGGTGAGAATAGCAAGGAGGGTGAGTCCGAAAAGCAAAATCGTGATAGCAATGGATCGTGCGCTCATTTTGTGGCGAAGTAGTTCTCCAGAATATCTTCTGAAAAGTTGCTCATGGAACGACGATCCTTCTTTGAGGCTATGGCGATCTTGTCCTTTAATTCGTTTGGGATATAGAGTCCCAAAAAGGTGCGTCCTTTCTTGTTACCGTTCTTTCGTTCTGCCATCTCTGCAAGTTTCGCATCAGACAAAGAAAGTGATGGTGGAATATCAAGAGTTTCAGTTACTGGTTGTTCGTGTTCGGTGGTCATGGTTGGTTGGTTGTTGGCAAGCATTCTTGCGCGGTGAAAAGAAGTTTTCAAGTTATTTTTTTGCGGGGTAAATACTGGTAGAGTATCGCGGGGTTCCTATCAAGCCTTTTTGTGAAAGATTTTCAAGGAAGATCCAGACATAGGGTATGCAGGGTATTTTTCTCATTGTATCAATTAACTGCATTGTTCAGCGAGTAGATCCATATCAACCTCCTCGCCGCATTCGGGGCATTCTGCGGGGTATGCTTCAGCGCATGATCCCTGCTCTGCATCCTCCCATCTTCCTCCCATTCCTCGGTCTGGAGTTTCTGGGGTGTATGTGATTTCAAAATCATGTTCACATTCGTCGTTCTGGCAAGTGTAATCGGTTCTCATGGTTGCTTCAGTTAAGGGTTACATTTCAAAGTATCTGTCTAGCTTTTTGAAATATTGCGGCGGCTGTATTGGTGTTGCAAGACTTTTTTTAATCCTTTTTATCCTAGCTACAATCTCCCTTGCCCTGGGCGTGGTGATCCTGCATTCCTGCAAGCTATAGAGATTGCTTATGGTGATTTGAAAGGCCAAGGCTCCTTCGATCTCGTCAAGAATCTGGCGCGTTTCAGTTACGGTTGCGGCGGTTTTCATGTTCAATCTATGTTTTTGGTTTGCTCAAGTAGTGCAAATGCTTTTTGGAGCTTCCTATAAACTATTCCATAATCTTCTATTTCATGGCAATCTGCCTGGTATTGCATTTCTTGTTCGGCGTATGGGATTAAGTCTGCAAGTGCGTCTCGTAGTGCTTTGATCTTATCACAATATGCTCTTTCGATTGTTATATTCATTTTATTCTCCAGTTATAGGTTAGTTGTTTACTTTTGGGTGCTAATTACTTTGCTCCGATTTCGGTCTTGATCTGTTCGATCTGCTTTGCAATCTCCTCCGTGGTTTTGATGAGTCGATCAATGCATTCTTGCAGGGTTTCGTTCTGGTCGTTCATGGTGTTTTTCCTTTGGTTTGGTTTGGTTATTTCAAATCTACATTCTCCATTGCAATCAGAGCCTTCATCATGCGGTCTGAAATCTTTTTGTTTAACGGTTTTTCTTTTTTGATGCGGATGGGCTTTTGAACATATGGGGCGTTTTTTATTGCCTGTAGTGAGGCATTGAATGGGTCTTTCATGGGTGTTGTGGTTTGGGTTGGTTTGGTTATTCCCCCTGCTTCATACAGGAGGGAAAGTGTTCATCTGGAGCGAGAATAGTATCTGCTCTGGATCTTGTCAAAAGATTCTTTCAACTATTTTCAAGTGCTGAAAAGAAGCCGATTAGGACACCCTAGAATTGCTCTAGGATGCCCTGTATCGAATCACTTTATTGCTCTCAATCTCCGCTTATACTCTGCTGCTTGCCGCTTAATGCGGATCACCTCCTTTTTCGCCCTAGCCTTCTCTAATACCTTCCGCTGGCATCTGCTACGGATTGCCCAATGGTATATGTCCTCAATCCTGACCACTTCCTCCCGTCTGGTTCCTAGTGGCCTGACCTTGAGCATATCGCCCTCGCTGGAGGATTCTAGGGTGACGATAAGGGGCTTCCCTGTATCGCTACCGTAGCCCCATCCTAGCGTGATCCTGGTCTTCCTCCTGACAGGCTTATTTAGAGGTGTCATTGTTGAGATGATAATCCATTGATTCCTTCAAGCCTTGCAGGGTAATATTCTCAAAACGCTTATCATGCTTTTCTGAATGAAAAGCAATCCATGCAGTAGTTTTGCTTCCCCACATCATTTTTTTAACAATGTATATTGTTCGATTATGAGTAATAGCATAATCGTCTTTATACGCATATAATGTTTTACCATTATCAAGAATGAATTTATATTCATTTTTAACTCGTTGCATTTTAATACTCATACTATCTCCTTATGTTTTGTTTGTTTCTTAATAACACTATGTCATTAAGCTACTGCTCCCCCTAACTCTAGCTAGGGGAAGCAGGGTGCTTACTGACCCAACTCTTCTAACGCTATGTTAATTAAAACATCACGCTTTGCAGCCTCTCCTGTTGTGTCCTTGAAGAAGGCTGACATAAACCGTTGCGTTTTCTGCAAAGATAGAAGCTCGGAAGCTCCTAACTTTTTCAGATCATCAACTGCTAATCTCTGCTCTTTATTCACTGTAACTCACCTTCCTTTCCTTGGCATTATTACCAAGCTACTCTCCCCCTGACATAAGCCAAAGGGAGAGGATGCTTAATAACTAACTATTTAAGACAAATAACAAACCATTCGTTATTGCCAGATATAGTAGCAACATCTTCTGTTAGGAATTCAACGAAATTACGAGAATATGGCCCTACTTTCCAGCCTACTGCTGACCATATTTCTGGAATCTCGTTTTCCTTATCTTCTTGCCAGTATATGAGATACTCAAAGTTGAGCTTGAGCTTTAGGTTTCCATCATTCTTGATGATTTCGCCCTGTGCTTTGTTCTCAATTATTTTGAGCAACATACTTTTCTTATCCATAACTATCTCCTTATGTTTTGATGCTATTTAGTGATAGCTCACTTGGTGCTGGTATTAGCCCCAACTGCTCCCCTCTATTTCTAGAAGGGAGAGTGTTGATGCTATTTTCTAAATAACCAGTAGATAACTATCATTGCAAATGCCGCATAAAATACGACAAGAGCATAATCTAAATACTGATTTATTGTGTCGATTGTATCCATGTCTTCTCCTTTGTTTGTTGTTTGCTGTTTTCTATGCACTTGCACAGATTATTGCCCCCCCATTACGGGGGGGCAATTTATCTAGGCAACTGGTGTTTCCCATTCTACTCCCAGAATATAATCTACTGCTTTCTGGGCTTTTCCTGCTGCACTAACTACTAGCTTCTTATCATTCTTCAGAGCTTTAAGCCATGAAGCAATATAAGCTGCACTATTATCTATGGTTCTATCAACTATTCCAGAGGTAGCACAGAGATAGGAAGCCCCCATTTCTGCAACTAGCTCCTCCTTTGCATAGCTGGTCGATCCGAAGCCAGAGACGCTATCCTGTAGCCTTCCCAGCCTTTTCTCATGCCCTGTAGCATGAGTTAGCTCATGGAAAAGCACAGAATAGTAATTTTCTGGTTTATCGAAGCTGTCTTTTTGTGGCATATTAACCTTATCTTCTGACCTGCTATAGTAAGCCTGCTGTTCTACATGAGTTATAAAAGGCTTATTCTTCATGTTTGCAACGAGCTTCTCCGCCTCTTCTATAGGGTCGAAATCAATCTTTTTCGTCTCCTCTGATGGGTATTCAATCCCGTCACACTGTTGGACATTAAAGACATTATAGTAACGAAGCATCGGGATCTTTTTCTTCTCTCCTGTTGCCTTGTCTAATGTCTCAAATTGCGTCCAAAATACGACCATTGATGACTTCTCGCCCTTCCTAACTGTTCCGCCTAGCTCCGTAGCTTGTTTGTAACTTACCCAGTAAGGGGAAGCATAGCCAGAACATCCAAGCAACCACACATTGAGTCCCCTGTAGTTCTTCTTACTAACTAGGTTAATAGGAAGGGAATTTGAAGTTGCCCAGGGCTTTTGCCAAGGAACGACCCCTTCTTCTAACATGGAAACAATGCGATCAGTTACAATCTCATATACATCTAACTTGCTCATATTAACTCCTTATGTTTTGATGCTGTAAATCCTACAGCAGGATTAGGCTATCTTCTAACCTAATTTCTACCCCTCCATCTCTGAAGGGGTAGCTTATTAAGTCAGTATTATTTAATACTTAAACATTAAATAAATCCGTCAACTTTCTAGCATAATCCCATGCAATCAACAGCAGATGCTCTTCTCCCATGTCAGCCTCTGCTTTTACTTCTATTCCTTTTCCCTTCAAGTAAGCCTCTGCAATCTGATATGAAGTGTTATATTCATGGTCAAAAGCAATAGTCTTTGACTTCTTATCTCTTGGCAATGTCATCTTAACTCTGCTCCCCTTTGTATCTGACGCAGGGATATACTTAACAATAACTGCAAGTAGATGCTCTTTTTCTGTGTTCATTTTCTTTTCCTTTGTTTTGATGCTCTGAAGGTCAGAGCTACCCTCGGCACTTCTGTGCTGATTTCTCCCCTACTGACTCGCGCCAGTAAGGGAGATTATCAAAACAGCTTTTAAAGGTTCGCTTCCGTTTCAGACAGCGCAATTTGCGGGTTTACCTTCCCCGCTAGGGATTCGACACTTGTGCCCATTACAGGCTACCCGTAGTCCTACGGGGAGAATCCTCTCATCCAGACAAGCCAGAGGGCGAGCAATCACGCCTTGGCCCGCTTTCGGGAGCGACAAGTTTTGGAGACCTACTGCATCAATCCGTCCCTATCGCTGGAACAACATCTACAGCAGACCCATTTCCCCGTCAATCAATTATTTTCAATTATTTTCAAAAGCAATCAAAAACTGAAAGGATCAGTTGCCCGTAGAGCCAGCATTTATCAGCCCCTAGAGGCGATTTTTTGCTTGACTTTTTGCCCCGTTTTTTTTTAAAATCTCTAACACCAAGCGCAATATCGTTTGAGCTTTTTAGCCTCTAGAGCCAGCTATAATCAGCCTCCAGCCCTACAGCCCCATAAAATCAGCATCTACAGACCATGAACAAAAATCCAACTAGTCAAAGCAACCCCCAAAACAAGCCTCTCAACACTCGTCAAAAGCGATTCGTCGAACTCCATGTGCTGAAGGGTCTCTCCATCAGCGAAAGCTACCGCCGAGCAGGCTATGTAGTAGGCTCTGGGCGAGTAGAGGACATGGGATCAAGGGGATGCCGATTACTGAAACAGGAAAGAGTCAGGGACTATGTTAGAAAGCTGAAAGAGAGGGCTTTTGAGAAAGATGCTCTGTCATTCAGTGAGAAAAGGGCTTTCTTGGCTCGTGCTGTGAGGGCTGATGCTACGGCTCCCGATCCTGATTTAGTGCAGGAGATCAGGGAAGAAGTGGATGCGGAGGGTAATGTTAAGCGTGTGCGTAAGATGGTGAGTAAATTGGAAGCATTAAACATAGACAACAAGATGGCTGGTGATGAGTATAAGGACAGAGAAGTAAACATAACTAATCCTTTCCTTTTCCTTATCAACTTGAGTAAGCCGAATGCCACATTAGCTCAAAGCAATCCTCCTTCAATAATAGATGCGGAAATCGTAGGGCTTCCCGATGCTACTTAATAAGAAATCTCAAAGCATTCTTTAGGGGGTCTCCCCCCTCCCTACAGCCCCCCGCCAGCCGCCGATAGTATATACACACCCCCCACTGAAAAAATATCCTAATTTCAAAACTTTCTCTCTTTTCAACTTCTTTTAAGATTGAAGATAGATGCTTGACTTGGTTTGGAGTGGTTGGTAAAGGTTGTGTCTATGGAACCAAATGAACTATTAATTACTCTATTGAATGCGGCGACTATCACTCATGTTTTGCATTTGCAGAGCAGGAGTTATTCGGAGCATAAGGCTTTGGGAAGTTTTTACAGTGAGCTGCCAGACTTAGTGGATAGCGTTGTAGAGGCTTGGCAGGGCTTGCATGGGGAGATACTGGATTATCCTAACCAGACTGTTAATGCGAGTGGCAATGGAACTGCACTTGATTTTATGCATTACTTGAAGGATGTTTTGAGGGATAACAGGGATGGATTGGGTGAGGACAGTGAGATTCAGAACTTGGTAGATGGTATTGCCGAGTTGATTGATTCTACGCTGTATAAGCTGACCTTCCTCCACTAGAAGTAATTTAAATTATACCTCCAGTGTTTCTGCTATTAGTAGCGGCACTGGGGGTTCCTTTTTTATGATCCATGAGTTTAGGAGGCCAATGCCTGTGGTAACGCCGCTTGGGGATGGGTATGCTATTTATGTGGAGAGTGGGGGGATGTATGAGAATGATGTCTGGACGGTGTGTTTAAGTGAGGGTGGGAGGGTTTTGCATTTTGGGAGTGACCAGATTAGGGTTTGGCATAATGAAACCTTTGGGATAAAGAAGGGGGATGAGAAGACTGAAGAGGTTTAGTGTTGCGCTGGCAGATGATATAGCTGCCTTTATTGGGTCGTGGAAGTTTATCATTATCCAATCGTGCATATTGACCGTGTGGATCGTTTTGAATGCTACTGGGGTTGTTGGATATGATCGGTATCCTTTTATCCTTCTGAACCTATTCTTATCGTTTGAAGCGGCATATGCGACACCCTTGATCTTGATGAGTTCTGGCAGGCAAGCAGAGAAGGATAGGAAGCATTTGTTGCATGATATGGAGATAGATAAGAACTCCTATGAGATACTGGTAAAGATGCAGGATGTCTTGGATTCCTTAACAGAGGATGTTCGCCTGGATAAGCTGGCTCTTCAGAACCATGAAAGGTTAAGGGAGGAGCATATGGGGTTGAAAGAGGAGCTTGATGAATTAAAGAGACTCCTAGAAAAGCGTACTTTATAGAGGTACAGGTTTTTTGTAATCTTTACTTTACAGAAAGATATGTCGATTTTGTATGCATATCAATACGCTCATTTATAAAAAACAAGGATTTATCGACATGAATGCGGTGATTACCACACAAGAGTGGTAGGTAACATTTACCATTGTTGGATGGTAGGTGTTAAAAATATCTATCCGTTTTATTAAAAAATTACTCTGTTACCGTTTCCGCTGAACCGCATTTCATGCAATATGATTCATGGTGGAAATAAAATAATGCTTTCAGCCTAGTGATCTCGGCCTCTGATTCCGCTAATTCTTTTTTCAGAACCAAAATCTCTGATTCAAGGTTGATACATTTGATTCGCAATGTTCCAATATCGTCGATCATGTTTGGTTTGTTCATTTTAAAAGTGGTCGGAAGGGG
>Ga0209499_1002350_pt1 | contig 12140 bp, 18 predicted proteins | sample C_130208_EF_Meta_FD_187306 | JGI IMG/M metagenome (GOLD analysis project Ga0209499, IMG submission 187306) | Freshwater microbial communities from Lake Croche, Canada to study carbon cycling - C_130208_EF_MetaG (SPAdes) (version 2) | ecosystem: Environmental > Aquatic > Freshwater > Lake...
GCGTGATAAACATTCAATAACTCCTTTAGCTTGACGCCACAGGTTGACGATCTGCGGGCTGCCGTGCCGATATGCGTCGATAATGCGCCGCGCCTCATCCAGATCCACCGCAACCCCGGCTTGCTTAAGTGCGGCTTGAAATTTGACCGCGCCCATCCCGTAACCTGCACCGAGGATAGTCGTCTTGCCGATAAAGCGTTCGGGCGGTGATATTTGATCTACAGGCTTTCCATAGATCGTTGACGCCATCTTCTTGTAAACGTCTTCTCGGTTAGTGAATGCCGTGACTAGATCATCCTGCTCGGCCAGCCATGCCAGCACCCGGGCTTCAATCTGAGCGGAGTCGGCATCGATAACGCGGTGTCCCTTGGGGGCCATGATTGCCAGCTTAAGTTTGTTGGCGTTTGCCCCTCGGCTTGGCAGGTTCTGTAGGTTGATCTTGTCGTCACCACCAAACCGACCCGTGTGTGCCGCGTAGTAACGTATTGGCACAGGCATCTTGCCCCGCGTAGCAATACCGATCAGCCGCTCGGTGCGCGTCTCTTCAAGCGTTGACTTGTTACCAAGCCTTGCTGCTACGAGGATCTGAACCCGCTCGTCCGGGTGCTCGGCCAGAGCCTTGAACTCCTCATCGCTCTTAGCCATAGCCAGAGTTTTCTTGCCGGTGGTCGGGCTAATCTTGGTCGGCGGCTCAACCCCAAAGTTATGCAGCAACTCCCCAAACTTCTGGTTACTCATCAACTCGTCCCGGGTCACCCCGGCGTTCTCCAGCAGCTTGCGCTTGCGCTCCACCACGTCAATCAAATGCGCGTCGAGCAACTCCGTATCAAGCTCCAGCACCGGAATAGTAAACATGCGCAGGGTCATGTCGATCAGGTGTAATTCTTTTTTAGGAAACCCCTTGACCATTTCAAGGTACAGCTTGTGCGTCAGGTCTACATCGTTGATGCAGTAGTCACCATAACGTGATAGCGCGTGCGCATCAAAGTCCTCGCGGCGTTTACCTAATGCGTTGACAACCTCGGTCCCCTTCTCACCCAACTTGTACCGCTGCACCAATGCAGAGAGTGACGCACCAACCTCGACCCCGTGCAGAGCACGCCCCATGCAGAGCGTATCGAGCATGAACCTCGGTACAAGATCGAAGTGCCACGACAGGATCGAGCCGTCAAACATCATATTGTGTGCGAGCACAACCGAGTTCGGTATATCAAATTGAGATAGCCAATCCTTGAGCAACTCTTTCGGCCCACTCGCCCACTGCGTCTGCTGATCGTTGACCTTGACTGCAACCCCAATAACTTCAAAGCGCAAGTCGCGTACGTACTCCTCGGTCGTTATCTTAGACAGGCTGAAATCTTTATCGTAAAAAGTTTCAAAGTCTATTGTTAGTAGGTTCATCAATAACCCCGAATTTCTCTTAGCTTATCCGAATAATGCTGAGCTTTAGCGCCATCATTATCCGCACCATCTTTCTTGCCTTGGCGTATAGAGTATTTAATTATGTTGCCCTTTAAGAATCCTATAAATTCTTCCTCGGTGAGAACAGCTTCCATAACTTCCCAAGGTGTCACGGTCAGGTCCTTGTAATGATTGCCACCCACTTGCTGATCATCTGATTTCATTATGCACATCTCTTGGTAAGTTTCTCAGATAGTAGGCGTACCCCGGCTCGTTCTTGAGCGCGGCGTTCCTTATTCTTTCTTCATTAGTGTGGGGTCTTTTTCTAGGTCCCGGCGTTTCGCCTGACAGGCTATATGCCATGCACATTTTTGCTTTAGTCCCGTCCATTGGGATCTCTCTGCGCAGCAGCACACCCTCAAAATAATAATTACGCAGCGCATTCTTAATTGCGCCCAAAGTCATGTCGGGTATAAAAATTTTTGCTGCTGGCAACTCGCCGTGTTCTTTTAAGTAGTCAAGTATTGGGTGTGTCACTTGGGTATTCCTCTTGATGAATGCGGTCGTAGAGTTTTTGTAGATCGTAGATACAGTCTTGCAACACATCTAGTTGCAGTATCCGATACGCACCGTCGAATTCTGGTTTGGTAATCACTACACCTTCTTCTTTTAGCGTATCCCACTTCAAGTTAATCATTGTCCGTTTCATTGTCCGTCACCAAGCAAATAAGCAAGTAGGTCATAGCCATATTCCTTAACCTGATCTAGTAATGAGCTAAAGAACTCACTGCTATAAACATCGTCATACCTATTAAACATTAAAATAAAGCCTCTGGTACGTTGGACAGGTCCAGCTTGGGTTTGCGCTGGCGTTTGATTTTCTGCACGATGTGGGGATATGGCGGCATGTGCCAGACCCACCGCACCACATTGCCTTCGTCGTCAAGGATTCCGTATTTCATTTTTCTCCCTTAATTTGTTTTCAATCTGGTCAAACAGTTTGCGGGTGTAGCCTTTGATTGGCGTATCTCCCCACGGTCCTATGATTTCTTTAATCTCATCATCCGTCAGCCCGACCCACTGGTGCGGTCGCGCTATGGCGGCTTTACATTTTGGGCAAGATTGGTCTGTACAGCATGGGGTGTATTCAACATACGGCTCCTGCTCTGGTTGCGCCAGCCTCTCGCGCAAAGCCAGAATGGTTTTGCAAATCAGGCATTCACATCCATACAAACCTTCTGGTTTTGTTTCGTCTGATGCGTATTCCAACGCATCCAGCGCCTGTTGCATGAGTTCGCGGTCATTCATTTTTCTCCCCTTTGTCGGAAGGCTTCAAGTACGTCATCAGTACAGCAAATACCCTCAGCATCGCTGTTGTCAATTGTGGGTCATTTCTTTTTAGCCATTTGACCGGCCAGAAATGCAGCTTTATATGCGCCGTCGTTGGTGTTGGCACGCATCAGTTGTTCTTTGAGATGCGTGATTTCTTTATCCGCGTGAGCCTGTGCTGCATCCCACGCCGCCATCCAAGCTTTGTGCATGTTGTCTTCTTGCGGGTTGTAGGTTCCTACTGGGGCCGCGCCACGAACGACCGACCACCACTTTTGCCATGCTTCACTCTTGTCCATCTTGATTCTCCGAATATTTAGTCCAAACCTCTTTGGGCATCTCAATTGTCATCACACGATAATTGCATAAAGAACATACCCTGCGCCGCTCGACCCAATCAAAATTTCTAGCGGGGTCTTTCCATTGCCGGGTATCTTTAGTTCTCATTGATTCAAAACACTCAGGGCACTTCATGCAAGCCAGCCACGTAACTTAGCTTTGACCCGCCCCCATACGGTCGGATTCGGCTCAGGCAACGGTTTCGGCTTGACCACACGCTTGGCACGCGCCTTAACAGGCTCAGAGATCTCAAGCGGCACGGGCTTAATCAACTGATGGTCGCCTTTATACGCCAAGTACTCGTCCTTATTTCTAAATACAGGATCTGCAACCTCAACCTTCTCCAGAGCCTTACTCGCAAAAACTTCTTCAATCGCTTCATCGCGCTCCACCGCTGGATGGGGAACTACTATCGCGGGGGCATCAGCAACCGGGACAGCATTCTTCTTCGCGTTGACCCAACCGACTGCACGCACACCGACCGGGAACGGATCTTTACCGTTCATCACAATCTTGTTATAGCGAGTGGCGAGGTTACGCGCCTGAGTGTGCGACATGTTCTGCAACGTCCCTAAGAACTTACTGCGCTTACCGTTCGTAACTGGACTGCGATACTCGTAGCGCCACGTGGAGTGCATGCTGTCGGGGTTCCTAAACCGTGTATGCAACAAAATAAGATTCTCAGTAAAACGCTCGCTAGTGCGGCTAACACGGTCCTTGTGATAATCGATCTTGGGCTTACTCACTTCTGTCACCTCGGGTTCTGGTTGCGATTCAGGAAGGCCCAGCGCGGCCAATGCCTCAGTAATCTCAGTCTCATTCTGAACTTTCTGTTCAGCAGCCATCCTGAGCTTGTACGTAACCGTCATCACGTACTCCCGGGTCGAACCGGTACGCTTGGCGATCTCATCAATCTCGATACCTTGTGCAAACATCCTACGGATGCGCTCAGCCGTGGAGTTACGGTACGGCCTGTTTTTACGTTTAGTAGTCATCGTTATGTTCCCTCTGGTTATGAATCTTTATAACTAAATACAATCGAATCCAACACCTCTTGCAACTGCTCGATGCTGTCTTCGTTCACTACGTATGCTTCACCTCCCGCTTTCTCAATCTGCTCTAAGTTCTTTTCCTGCAATGCCGTGGGCCTATTCGACCCTGCCTTGCACTCGATACCCACGAACCTACCGCTCAGACACACCAGAAAATCCGGCGCACCCTGCTTACCAAACCCGCTCGTCACGGGCATAACGTAGTACGCGCCTAACCCATCAAGGATTTTGCGTACCTGTGCCTTCACCTTGGCTTCCGGAGTCATTGCCATCGTCTATCACCTCAAAAAAATTATCTTTTAACCGCTTGCCAATTCCGGGGATTGACTCCCCGTCGTTGAGCATAGACAGCGCCGCGATCCGCTCTTGGACGTTCTGCGACAGCTCCTCAACCGGATGATACCGGTTGATAGTTATAAATGCAAGCGTCTCATCAAACGCGTGAACCCATGCTAAGCCGTCGCAAAACAGAGCAATCAATAACTTATTTTCATACATCCCGACACTCGACCCAGAATGACTGCTCGGTCACACGGTATCCAATGTTGTCGATGTACTTACCCACCTCGACCATAGACAGGGCGGCAAGCTTACCCGCGAAGTCGGGATCAAGACTCTCAACAGGCTCGGACTTAAACGTCATGGCATCACGTCTAAAGTCGTATGCGTTAGCGTGCCCGATGTCGGCTATCTGTGCACCGTTCTTGAGGATGCGGATAGACACAAACACCGCGTCACCCTTGTACCGCTTGAGCGCGTTGTACTCGTCGAGATACTCCTGCGCGTTATTGGCAAACTCCTGCACCTCGGCAGATAGGAACTGCACCCCCTGCTTACTCAGGTTAATAATTTCTTGCGCGAGTGTCATACCGTCGAGGCGGCTAACCCTGTATAGCTTGAACTCGGCGTTACCCAGTGGGCGTTTAGAATGACTGGCAAATGTACCCGCCGAACGACCTGCGACGACCGTGAGGCTCCACGGGGTAACAAACTTGTTAGCGTTCTTTACCGCACGTTTAACATCCTCGGACCAGAGCTTGTAGTACCCAGCGTTACTGTCACCGAACCGCTTGTTAGCGATCTTGTGCGCCTCGACACCGAACCCGTCCTCGCTGTCATACATGACGCGTGCCATGATGTACTCGCTTGAGTCGGTGTACACGAACATATCTTTAAACACGTGACCTATGAGTCGGATGCGCCCGTTCTCATCACGCTGATCGTCAGGGGCATACCGGGTTTCGCGTGCGTTGTCGGCACTACCGAAAAACTTAACGTGTGGTGAAGCTTTGCGATACGCCGTGCAGAACGTATGGATCTGCTGAGTGACGGGGTAATCGTCTATCCAGTAACCATGTTCGGCTTTGGACGGGAACACCTCGTTCATATATCTGTGCGCTTTGTGGAGCGTAACGAGTTGCGGGAACTTTGGAAAATCACTGCGAGCCATTTTTTCACCTCGGGTTATAAAGCGTTATAACTAAATTAGTACGTACGACGTGCGTACAAGTCTGCTGCCTTGTACATAGTTTTGAGATACAGGGCACGTACGTGGCGGGCTTGCTCGACCGTCTGGGGTAACTCAAGCACCGTCTCATATTCAACGTCTATAAATATGTTGTCATCGGAAAATTTGTTTTTAGGCACGCGCCTGTAAAGGTGCAGAGCTTTGGCGAACATCACCGCGAGATCAACTCTATTTAAGTGTTGAGTGTCCAGTATAACAGATCTAACTTTCGTTGTCAAATCATGTGAAAGGTTATGTAAATCTACGTAATAATGGCTAGGACTATAGCTCTTACTCCACGTACGCGGCACAAAGTTAGCCACGTGCCGATCAAACGCACGAGGTTCCACGTCACCAAGCACGGGCAGCACCACGCACATGTAATCGTAGAACTCATTGATTCCGGCTTTGTACTGCTTGACAAGATCTTTATCTAGAGTCGTGAGGCGCATCTCTACTGGTTTACCCGCGCGACGCCACGCTTGTACAGGAGAACTACTATCAATGAGCCGCTCAAACCACAGGCAAGATGGATCGAAGTAATCGGCGGCGGCGTGGTACGCCTTGGGTCGGGGCAGGTAGAACTCCACGCCATCGGCAACCACAAACGTGTCACCACCCTTCTTGCTCAATGCCATATCGCGCGGCAATAGTGTGGCTAAGAACTTCTCACGTGCTACCGGATTGATACCTTCTGGTGCGTGACGTATACGGATTAGCTCGTGCACCTCCTCGCGTTGCCATAGGATCGGTGCGTTACGGAATGCCATTGTTTCGGGCGGGTACACAACAGCAGACGGAATCAACCCATCCAAAAGAAGATATCGGTTCTCATCAACCCGGGCGATCCGATCCATGTATCGGTTACGCGGACCCACGGGACGCACGTTCATATCGGCAGTGTTGCGCCCACCGTTGAGTGGTCTAGTGCGCGTGTATAGCGCAACGGCTTGGTCAAACGAATTAATAGTCATCTCACACCTCTACAGTTTCTTGTTGCGCTTCGATCAGATATCCCAAGCGGCGAATGCCGTCGAGCGTTGCACTCGTCAGGGTCGAGTGTCCTGCAATCTGCGCGAATATCTTGGCCTTGTCGCACACGGGATACACGGTCTTGTTGCCGTATATGTTCTTCACACGCACCGTGATGCTCATAGTCGTATCGCTCAGGTCTTTGTAAATACGGTTCATCTCACACCTCAAATAAAAAAGGGGCACGCAATGTGCCCCGGTTATAAAGCCTTATAACTCAGATCTCCACGTGCACGGTGGTCCCGTTCGGCGCAGTGCGTGACGCGTTATCGATGATGCACCAGAGAACCGGCACGGTCCACGTACCCCAGTCGCTGCCGAGGTAGCCGTCAGTCAGCACGATAACGGCTTGTGGTGTGATGCCTTGCCTAGACATGTAATCAGACACGCACGACACCCGTGTGCCACCGCCACCGACCGGCTTGGTCGAGTGGATGATGTTAGGAATCTGGTCGTCGGCGTACACCTCATCACCGCATACCTCAGTATCCCAGTACAGGATGCGCACGGCGGCGGGCTTGACCGACTCGCAGATACCTGCGACCTCACCCATAATCTGAGGCAACATTGATATCGTCGAACCGGACATATCGGCGGCGATAACTAACTCGTCGACCTTCTCGCTGATGCCAGACGGCAGATAGATACCTGCACCCCAGTACCGGCGGTTGGGCCGTGCCCACGTCGAGTAGTCACTACCCGTGCATGTTGTGGTAACAAACTCACGCAACACCTCGCGCCAGTCGATCTTGCTATCTAACACGTCGTCGAGCATACGGTTACCACCCGAGCCGGTCTTACCCGCAAGTAGCGCACCCTGCTGCGCGGCTTCCTGCACAGCACGCTCTAAGTTCTTCTTCTGCTCGTCGGACAGCGCACCCGCAGCAGCCCAGTCGTGTTTGTCCAACGGCTTGCCCGGACCCTGCCCCGGTTGTGGCTGACCCTGACCTTGACCCCCGGGTTGTGGCTGACCTTGCCCGTTCTTGGGCTTACCCTGCTTCTGCTTGTAAAGAGCTTTGAACACCTGTGGCACGGTCATGTTCCGATACTGCTCGTCGTACAAACCACCCGTGGGCATGGTGATAAACCCCGGCTGTGTGCGCTTGTCATGATCAAGCAGACGCATGTTGATAACGTAATCACACGCGGCGTTGGCACAGGCAGCGTCGAGCTTCCACAAGTCAGCGTAAGTAGTCAGGTGCAGATACAGGATGTGCCACGTCTCATGGCAGATGGTGAACCGCAGGTCGGCATCACTGATACCGTCGATAAACTTGTCACTGTACATAGCCGTGACGCCGTTAGTCGCGGCAGTCTCTATACCGTCGGTCCCGTTCGGCACGACAGAGTGTTTAGCCATCAGCACCAGACCGGTGACCGGCGTGTAGTGCGGAGACCCAATGATTGCACCGACAGCTTTGGTAAGACGCTGAGCGGCAGTGAGTTCGGCTTGGCGAGCGATCATCAACATAGAACACCTCAAAAGATAGAACCGGTTATAAAGCGTTATAACCGGCGAGTTGCGAGTCGTTGTTTATTTATCCGCACCGAATGCGAAGTTATTGGCAAGACACCACGCACGGGCTTTGGCGTTGTTCAACACCATCGTGCGCTTGGCATAGTCGTCACGCTTGACCTGCATCATGAAAAGAAGCTGAGCTTCCATGTCGAGCCGACCCATGTAGTCCATCCACTGGTCGACCCATTCACGACCAATCGTAGCCAGTGTGCGATGCACGACCATGCACGTAGCCGCATCGGTTGACGGAATCTTGGCAGTGAACGGGTTCGACTTGATTGAATCGGGCGTGGGCATATCCTGCGCAGTGTCATAGAAGGTAACAAGTTCACCAGCAGCTTTCGCACCGATACAGCCAATGAGTGCAGCCATCAACATGCGACGGGGCTTGCCCGTATACAGCCAACGAGACGCAGCTTCAAGCGAACGCGGAGTAACAAACGATACGCGCGACCGATCACCCGGGTGCATGATGTACTGATTGTCGGCAGGGTTCTGCACGTCCTCGAAAGACTGGAACCACTCGGGCTTGTCGTTGACGCACGCAATCACGGCAGGGTGAATACCCGCGTTGTACGCGTACTCTGCAATCCACTCCGTGTTAGTAGGTTTACGCATGCGCATGACCGTGATGCGATTGCGATGGTGTGGCATCAGCAGGTCGCCTACGCCCTCACTTCCTAGGTTAGTCGTCGCAAAGATCATAGAGTCGGGCGTCGTGCCATAGTGCACACCGAGCTTGCGCTCCAGCATGAGCCGCATCATCCCGTTCTTGACAGCGGCATTCGCTTTACCGAACTCATCCACCATCAGTATGACCGGCTTGGACAGGTGCAGACCCAACTCTTCGTTAGGCACGTGACGCACGCACGTAGTCCCGTCGTCGTTGAACTCCACGGTATGAAGTTTAGGTATGGTGATATCGCCCACGTCCTTAGTGGTGCAGTCGAAGTAGCACGGCGTGTGCGTCGGGTAACGCTTGGCAAGCAGTTTGAGAATTGAACTCTTGCCGATACCCATGTGACCCTGCACCAGCACGGTGTTGTCACGGCAGGACTCGATCATATCGGCCATCTCGGTGATGGACAGGTCGTACAGAGCGGTGGTTGCAGATACGGAAGCAGACATGGAACACCTCAAAAGAAAAGATAGGACAAAAGGGGATCGGGTTATAAGGCTTTATAACCCGGAGAGAACAAACTACAAACAGAACACACAGTATATCAAAGAACAACAACAAAACCTAATAAAGCTACCAGCTTAAATTGGAGAGAATTGCATCGACTTTAGCCTTAGTGTCACGGCGCAGGTGGTCATCCTCACGCAGGGCATCCGGGGACACGCCATCGAGCGCAGCTTCCAGACCATCACGCATGGCCGCCATACGGTGGTCACCCTCGACGTTGAAGGCATCGAGCAGAGTGAGGAGGTCGCGCAAGTTGTAGACAAGAGAGTCACGGAATACTTTCTTATCCTTGACATCACCACCGGTGTAGTCGAGCCGCTCGCTCATCTTGGACATGGCGTCGTACGTGCGCTGCCAAACTTCTTTCATAGTCGCATCGAGTCGGGCGTTGTACGTGTTGGCAAAGCTCTCGGCGAGAATCTGGTTGTGCTCGTTGATCATGTCGAGTTGCCAGTGTCCTGCAACGGGCATCGGCTGTTGTGAATGGCCGAATGAGAACTTAGTACGCAACGTCTCGACCGATGGATAGTCAGGTTCGCGGTAAAGCGAGCCGAGTTGGGCTTTTAGCGTCACGCGGTCTTCAGCTTGCGCCCATGAGTACGCAGCGAGAAACGTCTCTTTGAGCTTGTCGAACTCGGCTTGGTGCTGGGTGATGCCTTCGTAATAGATCGGGAACCGGCTAGTGGGCAGCGTGCGCTGACCGAGATCGCCCCAGAGTGAAGTCTGCTCGTAGTGCCAGTTACGCACATTGGCAGCGTGCTTTTGAATTGCAACCAGTTCGGCACAGTCACCGAGAAGCTTCTTGTGAAACGACCCGACGTTGGCATCGGCGTTGTTTGCAGTCGTCACCTCACGGGTAGCTTGCTTATCCAATTTGCGACCGGTCCACACCGAGATATTCAGCTCGGCAATGATCAGTGATTGGTGGAACACGTTATTGGATGCTTGCTGCGCAGGGGTGAGTGATGCAGCGATAGGGGCGATGGACATATGGGCAAAAGTCATGATGAACCTCAAAAAGTAAGAAAAAAAGAAACGAGTTATAAGGCTTTATAACTAGTAGTAGCAGCGTTGAATGCGCAGGACAGTGAGCAGACGCTCACGAAAAGAAGGCTTGAACTTGCGGAGCAATGATGACTGCAACCGCTCCATATCCCACGATATGACACGGCACGAGGACTGGCACGGGCGGGTATACCCGATGCCGATCAGGGTAGGACCCCAGTCTTTTTGGACAACGGTAGAGCCGTCGTCACGCTTGATGAGTGGCATAAATGCACCTCCTGAAGGGAACCGGCAGAGCCGGAACCGGGACTCGGTTATAAGGCTTTATAACCGTCTGATAGAACAATCAATAAACATCCACCAGAAATCATAGTATGACAGGTTTAGGGGTGTTTGTCAAGTATTTGGAAGCTCGTAGTGTTCTACTGTTCGGGGTAGGTAATGTTCGATAGTTCGGGATTGATAGTGTTCTAGTGTTCATTGTGTACGCAAAAGTACCGTTCCATAGTGTTCTTTTCGACAAAGCACTTTTGATGTAGGAACGATGTAGGTGATTTAGGGGTCTGCAAAGGTAGTGTACGCACCGTGCAATCTGGAGTGTGTCCAATGTAGCCAATGTTCGGAGGCTAAAATCGCTGTAGGAACCAAAAAATCACGTGGCTAACATAATATGGTGTGTTGAAAAGTGATTTTTCTGGCTATCCACGTCTTTTTAGACCGAACATTGGCTACACATACTTCTAGATACTTTCTACTCTTATTTACTCTTTTTTAACACTTCTATTTTGATACTTTCTGATACCGGCTGCAATGTGCTGACGCCCGCTGCAATCATTTGATATCGTACCTTTTGTTCTTGGCTTTTGGCTACATGACCGAACATTTAACACACCAAAAGCAAAAAATTCTGTGTTGAAATCGAACACTCGATTTACCGTACGACCGAACATTAGAACAACCGAACACTAGAACAGTTGGGACGCCCCGCCGCTCATGAAACTACTATCATTTGTCAGTTATAAAGCTTTATAACCGGCCCGAATCGCACCGCTGGTCGACCCGCCACGCCACTCACTGGAACTACTATCAATGCCCGTGCGAAAAACGCGGGCGAAAAAAAAACCCCGCAGACCGAAATCTGCGGGGCTGGGCGGAGCGGGCTGGTCAGGTCGGGAGGTAGGCGACGACACGCCCGTTACCATCCAATGTGAATCGGATGCAGTCCCATGCAAAATGGAACGTCGGGTTAGTCAGAGCGATACCTAACGCCATAGCGCAATCGGATCGAATGCCCCGGTAAAGACAATCCAGATCCTGATCCGCGATCCAGTCGAGAATGTCGATCGTGGTGCTGTAAACGTGTTTCATTGCGGCCATGATTGCATGCGGCCCGGGTTGCCCCGGGACCGTCCTATAAGTTGTTGTTGATTAAACAGGCAAACGACCAAGAATTGCTTTTAGGTCGTTTGCCAGTACCACTAGATCGACTGGCTTACCAGCGGCATCGGCCAGCCCGGTCATTTCACCGAAATGCCGGATAGCGTCTTCCAGCGCCTTACGACATTGCTTAAGACGTTTGGCCTCTTTTTCGGCCTTGGCCTTGGCCTCTTCGGCGGCCTTGGCCTCTTCTTCGGAAACCACTTCAACCTGACCGGCGGCAATGGCGGCCTCAAGTTCGGCCTTGGCCTTGGCCTCGGCGGCCTCAGTTTCGAGTCGGGTCAGGTACTTTTCAATATTTGTCAGGTTCGGCCCGAACCCTTGGCGAATGGT
>Ga0209499_1002353_pt1 | contig 12133 bp, 7 predicted proteins | sample C_130208_EF_Meta_FD_187306 | JGI IMG/M metagenome (GOLD analysis project Ga0209499, IMG submission 187306) | Freshwater microbial communities from Lake Croche, Canada to study carbon cycling - C_130208_EF_MetaG (SPAdes) (version 2) | ecosystem: Environmental > Aquatic > Freshwater > Lake | place...
AAAAAAGTGTAAAGATGAAATAAGTTAAATTAATAATCAAATTAAATTTATTGAACTAGTTATAAAAAATAATGGTAAAATTTTTAAAATGGATCCAACGCAAATGAATAAATATATGGAAACAAATAAAATTGGTAAAATTGATAATTCATATGATTATCTTACTAATATGACATTTAAACAACTTACAAAAGTTAATTTATTAAAATTAAATGAAAAATTAATTCAAGTTAAAAATTTATATAAAAATATAGAATCAAAATCTAACAAAAAATTATGGCTTGAAGATTTAGCAGAACTTAATAGTATTATATAAAATAATAATTTATTGATTTAGTTTGATAATGTTCCATTGTACCACGAATCTTTAGGAATATCATTTATTCCTGAATTAATTTGTGTCTGTGAATAACCGGTTCTAATAAAAATACCAGAATCTGTATAAATAACAGTACCTTTTGGTGCACAATCATCTTGTACTATTCCATTAATAACAAGTACTTCATTATAATATTGATCTGATGGTAAATTACTAGATTGTCTAATTGTATATAATGTATTATTACTTTGTTTTAGTAAAATATAAAATCCATAAAATCTAAATAGACCAGTATCATTATTTAAATTATATGTAAATGGATCTTTAGACCAGATAATAGGACTATCAACATTAACAACATTATTTGGGCAAACTTTAATTACACGTGTTGATAATTGTACCCAACTATTTGGTTGTACAGGTGTACTAATTGGTGCATTTGTTGTTATAGTGTATAATTTATCACTTGTTGTATTAACATTTATTAAAAATGTTGGTGATTTATATTTTTCTACAATACTTGCACCTAATCCAGATAATGCCAAATCATCGGTACCAATAGATGTTATTATTGCAACTACACCATTATTTTGAACTTGTACAAGACTATTTAATACACCTACATATGTACGAGCATCTGAATTGCTTGCAGATACATATATTTTACCATCAGCACGTATAAAATATACAGGTAAAAATATTGATGTCCATAATCCATTAAATTCTTTATATAATTTATTATCTGTTGTATTATAATAATAAATACCAGAATTAGTAATTGGGTTTGACGGTGCCACTACACATTCATCCAAATCAGTAAGTGTAGCAGATATATTTATTGCTATTTTTATTTCATTATTACCATAATATAATTTATTATTTGATGAATCATAACACCATGTTGTAGATCCTATTTGTGACATTTTTGCACCTAAACCAGAACTTGCAAAACCACCAGTACCTATAGTAGAAATTCTATATAAATTTAAAGGTGTTTTAATAAATGCACCTAATATACCTTCATATGTAATAGCATCTGCATTATTTGTAGAAATATATACTTTACCATCAGCTCTAATAAAATATTCAGACTCAAATAAAGCAGACCAAACACCACTAATTTCTTTATATAATTTATTATCTGATGTATTATAATAATAAACACCGGAATTAATGACTGGATCTTGTGGTGCATCTGCATGTTCATCTGAGTTTGCTAGTTTTACATTAACAGTAATTGTATTTTGTACATTTGAATTATGAACTTGAGCAAAAGTTTTATAAGATAATGGTGGATGTATAAAATGGTGTGGTATAATATCAACTATTTGACCTGTTGAAATATTAGCTACGTCTTGTATAACTAAACTAGACCATTTTACAATACCTGTTTTATCAACAGAATATATTTTAAGACCATTTTCTGCTATATTTCTTTTATTTTTATTATTTGAATTAACAGATATTATAGTACCAACAAGCGGTATATATGCAACAGAATCATTATATAATTTATATGTTGTATCATTGTGTCTAACCCAATAATTACCCATAATTATTTCATTTCTTTCATTATTTACTAATAATGTTTTACTTAATTTATCATCATAACCAATATAATATTTATTTTGAACATGTGTACCGCTTGTTATTTGATTTATTCCATCCCAATATTCTAAACTTGAATCTGGTTTAACAATATATATTGGTGTTAAAGTTATATCAGTATTAGAACACCCATTTTCATTTAATATAAATGTACGTAATAAATTAACAAGTACATTATTAGAAACAGGTCCATTATATTCACTTGTAATTTTATAGTAGAAATTAAAAGTATCACCATTATTTACTGGTTTAAAAATACTATCAAATGACAATAAAGATAATATTTGATTATTTTCTTTGATATTAGTTAAAAAATATTGTCCATTTTGAACTGGTGATAATGAACCAAATATTGTATTATAACTATATAATTTACCAAATTTGTTATCTAATAATCTTTCTATAAATAGTGGATAAATAATTGTTGATGTATCAAAGAAATTAAAATTAGATCCATCTTTAATCCAATAAATATTACCATTATTTATTTCATATATAACATCTGTATCTTGGGTTGTCCATGAATATAAATTATCATTAGCAATAGTTAATTCACCTGTTATTTGATCTGAAAAATATAATTTATTATCACTATCTTTTACATATTTATTAGTAATTAAAACAACCGGATGATTATATGATACGATATTATATAATTTACCTTCAATATTAATAATTGTATCAGATTTTGTATAATCATCTGGTGATTGTAATAGATAAATATCTTTTGGTGTTTGATATAAAATTTTTCTTATAATAAAACTATTATTTGGTATATTAATTTTAATATAATCATTATGTAAGCCTGTATCTGGAACATTCCATTCACCACTTATTCCAACACTAATTACACGATTATTATTATCAATATAAACACCATTTACTAAAGGTGTGGCAATACCATTTAATACAGTATTGTATAAACCAGAATTTGTATAAACTAAACCATTATATAATATCATTATACCAGTTTGATTATTAATTTCATAATATCTATTATTATTACCATCAATACCATTTACTATATAAACACCATTTAAAGATGTAACAACGCTATCATCAAATAAATTATATAATACACCATTAGAACCAATATAATAAGAATTTGTTACAGATATTACTGGATCTAATTGAATTGCTCTGTCGATAATTGTTGTAAAAGCATCAAAATTTGTTGGTACTGTAAAAGTTTGAAATTCATCATTAAAAAATATAGTACCCGTAGATAAATTTAAAATATTTTCACTATCCAAATTATCCAAGTTATCCAAGTTATCCAAGTTATCCAAGTTATCTAATGAATATGTAATTCCAAAATCTATATAATTAATTTTACCATTAACAAATGATAATAATCTTTGATAGATTGAAATATTAGAACCATTTATTTGAATAACATTATCGTTTAATGTTGCATTAGCATCGATCATATAGTAACCATCTTGAATTTGGCTAATTCCTGATGATGTATTATGTAAAAGTTTTTGATAACTTGAATTTAAATTATTAGAATCATAAATATATATAGAATCAGAATATATAGTAAGAATTGAATTTAATGATGCGTAACAAATTCTTAATATTCCGCTAATAGAAATCTTATAAATATTATTAATATTGGTTGGGCAAATAGCAATGCCATCAGTATTAATTTCATATAATTTATTATTTTTAGTAATTCCTACTGTCAAATTTGATTTTGATTTTATTATTTCAGCTTTTGCAAAAGTTGTATCTGTTACATCCACAATATTATTTTTAGCTTTTAAAATATATTTATCACCTAATCCATTATCAGAAGTATATAATTGTATTTTATTACTTGTTTGAATACATGCTGCATTATTTAAATAATATCTATCTAATGTTGGCGAATAAATTAAATTAATTAAATATCCATCAGGTTGATTACCATTATTAAAATAATATAAACCACTCATTGAAGAATTATTTAAATCATTCGATGATACAACAATATCTATTAATGAATCACAACAATGTTTAAATAGTCTGACTATATTTGTTTCTGTATTAAAATAATAATATGTTTCACTCATAATATTTGGATTAACTGGATAAAAATTATATAATATATATTTTTGTAATTTTTTTGATACATCATTATCTATAATAAAATCAACATTTAATATTGGTGCTTCAATAAATGTTGATAATGTTGATATATTCGATCTTTTAGAATTAACTTTTACTTTATTTGTAGATCCAACATTAAATGGAATATCGCTAGATAATTTAACTGCTGATTTATTAATTCTAACAGCATCAACTAATGATGAACTATTATCATTAATATTTAATATTACTGGCGGTGCTTCAATATGATTTATCATATATACTTTTGTATTATCAACTGTTGCATCTGGAAATAATGTTAATATATCAGTATAAAATGTATGATCATCATTAATATTACTTGTGTTTTTATAAGGTTTTATAACATCTAGTATAACATCTATACTATTTAAATTTATTTTATCAAAATTATTATTTTCAGAAATTGTTTGTTTTTTTGTATTAGGATGATCTATTTGTTGATAATGTATATCATTATCATTAACATTTAATTCATTAACATGTAATTCATTGACATTTAATTCATTAACATTTTGATCAATTGTGATAACAGCAGATACATCTTGAATATCAACAATGTTACTATTTTCATTTATAATAACAGCAGATACATCTTGAATATCAACAACGTTATTTTCGTTATTTGTATCATTATATGATATAATTTGATTTTCTTCATTTGTAACATTAGATGATACAATTTGATTTTGTAAAGTATCTGATATTACAATGGTTGGTGTAACCAAAACTTGACCATTTGTTAATTTTGATAATTGTGTATTATTTGAATTTGCAATCCGTGATAATTTACGTCTAATTGAAATATCTCTATTTAAATTATTATTATTATTCATTATATATATACTTTAAATTATATATTTATTTTTAAAAATAGTTAAATATATTTATTTTTATATATTTTACATATTATTTTTATATTTAGTTATTTAATGCAATATATACAAATAGATGGTACATATACTTATATTGATAATGTTAAATCATTAAAGATAGGGGATATAATTAAATTAATTGCAAATCCATTAAATAGATTAAATGCAGATGCCATAGGTGCATATACATTAAATGGTAAAAAGATAGGTTATATACCATTCAAAGCAACACAAATAGATATTAATGGGAAATATGTAATATCTAAAATTAATTTATCTCAATTAAATCCAATATTATTAATTTCAAAAGAATTTGATGTTAGCAATTTTATTCATTGTGAGCCATATATTATAACATTTTTAAAAAATAAAACACTTAGATATATTGAAACACCATTAGAATTAACAAATGATTTAAAAAAATTTGCAAAACAATTACAAATACAAAATTCTGGTATTAATAAAATTGGTATATGCGAATTTGATGATTATTTTACTACATTATGTATAGAAACAAATGATTCATCTAATGTTTTTTATACAGTAACAAAAAAATATTATGATTTAAATATATTTAAATATGATGAATTTTTTAAATTTGGTCTTATAACAAAATGCATATATCAACAGTTTCAAATTCATCGTTTAGAAAAATATTTAGAAATAAATTATAAATTTTTATCAAGTAAAAAAATTAATAATTTAATTAAATCAAAATATATTAATAATGATTTATTATTAGTAAATTCAGGTTTTAAACAAATAAAAACTAATGATTTAATTATATTAGATAATCAAATAATTAAATTAATTGATATACCTGATTATACTCTAGATTTTATTAAATTATTAGTTCAATATTTAGTTGATACAACTAATCATGATAACTTATTTAATCCAAATAAATTATTAAAATTATTAAATAAAAATGAAATAATGTTAAATAAATTTAATGCTAATTATTTATTAAATATGTTTCCAAATATAAAAATTGGCGGTATATGTTATAATCATAAATTAAAATTATATTGTACTATTGATTTATTTGATGATGATAATATAATTGAAATATCTGATATTGAAATATCTGATATTGAAAAAATTAATCATACATTTTTAATCAAATTATTAATAAAGTTAATAATTTCAGGAAAAAAAATAATTAATATATATAACCCAATTACTGGAATATTATTTCAACAGGAAATATCAAATGAACTTAAAAAAAATATTTTAAATTCAATTATTATTTAAAAATATATTAATTATTATGAGTTTAAAAATATTTTTTTAAATCTTACATTTAATATATGTCTGATAATCTAACTTCTAATAAATTAATGTCTGATAACATTAATAATATAATTGGAAATGATACAACTTGTGATCAAACTAAATTATTAAATATTCTCAATAATAATAATAATAATTCTAGTTTTTTTAAATTGGCAATAAAAAAAATATATAATAATAAATTATATATTTGTATTGCTGTTATAATATTACTTTTAGGTATTGTATTATATTATTTAAAAATGAAAACTAATAAAAAAATAAATGAAAAGACATCATCGTGCGACAATAATAAACCAACACCTAAAAAATCTAATGATAATGTTGCACAAAATAATTTAAATTTACTATCAACACAACCAACTTTGCCATCTATGTGTGAAAGTAATATGTTACAACAACAGATACATCGACAAAAAATATTTGATAAACAAAATAATTTACAATCAAAACAAAAACAAAAACAACAAAATAATCATAAAGATAACCTAAAACAAAATAAATTGTGTACACAAGTAAAAGTACAAGACCAAGAACAAGACCAAGACCAAGAACAAGACCAAGAACAAGACCAAGAACAAGACCAAGAACAAGACCAAGAACAAGACCAAGACCAAGAACAAGACCAAGATCATGAACAAGATCATGAACAAGATCAACAACAACAACAACAACAGCAACAACATCAAGATCAATTATTAGAATCAGATAGTTCTGAACAAGATGATTTGTCTGACATTTCAATTAAATTATATGAAGATGATAATGTTTCACAACATAATTTAACTAAATCTGAATTACATGCAATTAATCAAAAACTTGCATCAATGAATAAAGATAAACTATAATAGAATGAAATTGAATAAAATAACATATTATATTCAAAAATAAAACAATGGTTTATTTTTTTGATACTTTTTTTATTTTTTTTTTAGCTGTTTTTTTTGATGATTTTTTAATTGGTTTTTTTGATGATTTTGTCGATGATTTTTTTGATGATTTTGTCAATGATTTTGTTGATGATTTTTTTGATTGTTTTATTAATGCACATTTAGGATCCATTTTAAAAGAATTACGTCTATTATCCTTTGGTACAATATTTATTACACATTTTGATTTTACACCATATAATGGTTCAGTACAACCTTTATGATTATTTTCATTTATTTTTTTAGGGTTTTCTAAACATCTTGATCTAAAATGTTCATATGTATCTCTTACATCTTCATAACATAAACCGGATGTTTTATTTAACATTTTATTAATTGATTCATGTAAATTATAAATAAATCTACTTAATACATCACGATTTTTAAAGTCATCCATAGAAAAATGTATTTTACTTAAATTATCACGGCAATATTTACAAGGTAATATATTTTGTAAATTACTATAAAAATTATAATAATTCTTTTTTTGTTCTTCAGATGGATTTATAGGATAATTAAAACTAATTGTATGTAATATATGCCACATTGGTGGACCCCATATTGATGTCATCATTCCGTCTCCTGATATATAATCATTTTCTGAAAAAACATATTTTTTACTCATTATAAATAGTAAAGAAAATATTTATTATTGTTTTTAAGTTTGTTTTTAAGTTTGTTTTTAAGTTATAAAATAATAGATTTTTTTAGGGTTTTATTAATTACCCCCAAATTGAGAATCTGAATCATTATCTAATTGAATACAACCACTGGTTGGTTCAAAATATATTGTATCATCTAATTTATTAATACCTTTATTGGATATAAATTTATATCTATAATGATTTTTTAATAAAAGTATTATTTTTTCAGAATGAGCTAATCCAACATGAACAATTACTGATTTATTCTTATTATGTAAAATAATATTAGCACAAATATTCCATTCCATAATTTCATCTAATAAATCATTTATATCATTTAAAAAACTTTTTTTAGTTTTAATATTTTTATTTAAATAATGTAAATACTTGTTTAATATTAAACTATAATTATTTTTAATTTTTTTAAAATGTTTACCTATATTAGTATTTTTTAAATGGGTAACATTATAATTTAATAAATTATTTTTAAAAAATGGATCTTTCATACTAAAAAAGTTATCAATATTTTTAATATATTCTTTGAATGTTATATCATATGATGAATCTATATTTGTATCATTAAAAATTATTTCCCAACTAAATGGTATTAACGTTGGTCTTATATCAAGACCAGTAATTATTTTTGGATTATTTAAATAAATTTTTTTTAAAGATTGTGTATGTTTTGCTGTTGGCCATAATTCTTCTAATTCAACATTATTACGAGGTACTTCTTCTAATAAAATTTTACTTGTTGGAAATTTTGTTTTAAACCATACAGCAATATCAATGTTATTAGGACATGATTCTAAATCATCGTGTTTATCAGCAAAAATAATAACTTTTTTTCGTGTAATATTATTTTCAAATATTGTATATCCAATTGTTCCATATAACATTTTCATTATATTAATATAATATAATATAATGAGAAAATATAAATATTATTTTGTAAAGTAAAAATTATTCAATCACATATCACCATCATCATATGCATCATCTGCATCAACTGCATCATCTGCATCATCATCATCATCAGCATCATCATCATCAACATTTTTATCTTTAATATCTTTAATATCTGCAAATTCTTCTATATTATAATTGTGAAATGGTTTCATAATTGGTGAACTAGTATGATAAATCCACCAAATGCGTGTTAATAACTTTCCAAATATTTTACTTAAGCCCAGAATCTTAGAATGAAAACAAAAGTGTTGAATAGTTTTAATTTTTTCACCAAATGCCAATAATTCATGTCTTAATACATCAGTTTCATCTTCTGACATACTTTTAATTACTGAATTTTGCCTGATTGACATAAATAATCGATTGTCAATTAACTCTGGAATATCAATTTCCAAGTTAGAAAGAATGCCAGGAATTTCAGAATATGGTGCAGTGTTTAATAGCTCTGGATCTTCTAATACATTATCAATATTTGTTGTGGACCTTGTACCAATAAATCTACATAAAAAATGAGCTAATTCAATCTGATTATTTTCACGTGTGTGATCTTTACCAGAGAATGCCCTATTTAAATATTTTAATATTAATGATGCAATTAAACATTCATTATCATATCGAAGTTTCCAATTCATATGAAGATGATTAATGTCATCACTCACAAATCCAAATTTCCAACTATGATTATAATTTGTTTTAATTCCTTCTAAATACTCTGAACAGTCTTCATCACTAATTTCAGTATCTAAAAAGTTTTTACAAGTATTATCCCAATTCTGATTAGTTTTGTAAATTTCACTAATTTTATTAGCATGTGGAATAGTAAAAATGACATTTGATGATCCTGTTACAGTTGGCGGTTCACTAATAGATAATTCTTTAATCCGATCCCAAGAATAACCAGCAAAAATAACATTACCTTCTTTATCAAGTCCTCTACGTCCAGCTCGTCCAGACATTTGCTGAAATAACATAGAATCAAGATCATCTTCTAATTTATCATCTCTAATTACAACAACGCATCTAAAAGGCATACTAACACCGAAAACAAGTGACAAATCACTAAATACAATAGCAAGTTGTTTTTGACAAGCAAGTGTTTGAACTAATCTAAGATATGGGTCTGGTAATCCTTTAGCATAAACGCCAACACCTCTCCATAGTAATTTGATCATAAAATGATAATATTCGCCAGTATTTGGAAAGTACTTTTTTAATTGATTTACCCAATCATCAACAGTATCTTCTGTAAAGTATTGTGTTGAATTAAGAATAAAATCAGTGTGTGGTTCTTGAATTGATGTAGTCTCAATTTGTTGTTCAGTAGTTGATTTAACTACACTGTCATGATAACCAGCACGTTTAAGTGTAACACCTCCAAGCATTTCTTTAAATTCTTTCTTGGAATTAGATTTAGTATTATTTGTTTCATTGTCAACCGTTTTTTGCTTTTTTTCTATTCTATGCGCCATTTTTAGAACTTTAATACGATCTTGCACAAGCTTAGGATATTTTGTTTCTTCACATTCTTCAAGATTTTTTGCAAATTCACGAGCCATTCGTAAACAAGCAATTGTATTCTTTTGAAAAAATATAGCTGGTGTTTTATCTTGTGTTTTTAGTTTAAAGGCCAAATTAACAAGATTGGTCGATGATGAATTAAGGCATTCGTGTTTGTAACTATTGACAACGTCCATAATACCTTTAGAGTCTGTCTTATATGTACATACAATAAAATTAATTAATAATGTAAAGTATGCATATGCATCTGTCAACTCAATACGAGCGATATCTTTAAAATATAAATTTGGTTCAAGCTCCCCTATATCATATTTTTCTTTTAATTTCATTGCTAGATCCCATGCATTAGGTGGTGTTGGTTGCAAATTCTTTGTTAAAATTGTTTCATCTTCTATTTGAGATTCATCAATAAGAGCAAGTGGATGCAATGATTCAAGTTTGTCTGTTGATGAATCATAATAAAATCTTTGCATATTAAAAAATCTTTTCGAACAAACTACTTTTTTAATTGGCTGGGTAGGACAAATCTTTTTAAACCAGTCTACCAATTCATCAGTGTTACCAATAGTTGCAGATAATGCTAAAATAGGCACATTTGGAATAACTTTAATAATATGTTCCATTGCACTGCCTTCTGGTTTTCCAATCATGTGAATTTCATCAAATACTAACCACTTAAAATCAATATTAATAAATGGTAAATAATCCACAATTGAATCAGGTGTTCCCACAAGTGCTTGTGAACTATTAATACATTTAATTAATTCATCACGTGAAGGATGTGTCTGATATGTTTGTGTAATAATAGGTACATTGCTATCAATAATGCTTCCAATATATGCAGACATTTGCCATGCAAGTGCATCAGTTGGAACAATAAACAATGTTCGACCTTTGGTTGTTGCATAACTAGATAATACTGATTTGCCGGCTGATGTTGGTGCATTATTAATTACAGAAATATTTTGATCAATAGCATTAATAACTTCAATTTGCCATTCATCTAATTTTTGAAAACCTTGCATATTAAGCGGTGGCATCTGTGAATGAAACCTAGTAAATTGTAGTTCAATTAAATTTAATGTTTTAACAATATCATTCATTTTTTCTATTTGTACTGAATACTCTTTTGATAATTCTGGTGTAATATTAAACTGACTTTCTTGTAATCGCAAATAAATATTTCCAATAATTTCTTTATCTGATTTTTTTAACATTAGATCAAGCGTATGGAGCAAACGTTTAGCACGTCCTTCTTTTGTGTGAACGTTTGCTGCAATACCTTGTTTATTTACAGCAATATAATCAGTTTTAATTGCTTGTAATTTTGTATTTGTATAATTATCATAAATAATCTGTTCATTTGTTTTAAGAACATCACCATTTTCTTTTTTAACACATATTAACTCTTCACGTGTTGGTGCTGGATTAATATACTGATGAATATGTGCAGGATTGAAACCATTAGATGGCTTCATTGATACTTTAATATTAGCTTCAGTGTCGGGGTTATGTTTTTTTATGAAAAAAGAAAATTCCCAATTTCCTTTATTAAGTTTATAAGCTTCTCTAAGAGCTTTTAACTTGGCTTGCTTTTTAGCAAGTCTGGTATTTGTATTATTTGATGGTCTGTAAAATTTAGACATTAAAAAGTGTATTCTAATTATTTGATAATATTAATATTTCAATTTTTATTGTATAAAAATCTATGGCAATCTTTATTGTATAAAAATATAGTTTATATAAAGACGTGTTTATAATAAACTCTTTTAATTAGTGTTTATTATAACCTCATTTAAATTAAATTATTTATAAAAGATATTTTTATAATATTTTTCATAAAAATAAAATAATAAAAATATAAAT
>Ga0209499_1002354_pt1 | contig 12132 bp, 11 predicted proteins | sample C_130208_EF_Meta_FD_187306 | JGI IMG/M metagenome (GOLD analysis project Ga0209499, IMG submission 187306) | Freshwater microbial communities from Lake Croche, Canada to study carbon cycling - C_130208_EF_MetaG (SPAdes) (version 2) | ecosystem: Environmental > Aquatic > Freshwater > Lake...
GCCCTGCCGCCCCGCCTATTCCGCCGACAGACGGCTGATCACCACGGTGACCTCCGGCTTCTTGCCGATCTCTTCCATCGCCACCTGCCGCACCGCCCGCTTCAGCGCTTCTTCCAGCTTGTCATCATCAGCCATCAATTTGCGGCCAGCGGCGGCGATAAAGGCCGTCAGGTCGGCTTCCAGCACCTCGGCCAGATCGCGCCCGCCGTGCCCTTTGGCGGGCAGGCCCATTGTATCCACCCAAGGTTCGCCCAAGGCCTCGCCGTCTTCATCCACGATCAGCGTCAGCGTGACATGGCCGTTCAGCGCCAGACGAATGCGGTCGCGCACCACGCCGTCCATCGCGCCGATCAGCACCGATCCGTCCAGATAGACCCGCCCCGCCTCGATCCGGTCCACCACTTTGGGCGCTTCGCCGGTCAGGTCAATCATCATGCCGTTGGTCGCAACCAACGCCGCAATCCCCGCGTCATTCGCCAGCTTGACATGTTCGCGCAAATGACGGTGTTCGCCGTGCATCGGCAGCACCATATCGGGCAGCAGCAGGCGGTGTACATGTTCCAGATCGGGCCGGTTGGCATGGCCCGAGACGTGGTATTTGCCATTGCTGTCATCGACAATGGTCACACCTTTTTCTGACAACGCATTGACCACTTTAAGCACTTCACGCTCGTTGCCGGGAATGGTTTTCGAAGAGAACAAGAACGTATCCCCCTCGCGCATCTCTAGCCCCAGATACTTGCCCCGCGCCAATTGGGCCGACGCCGCACGCCGTTCGCCTTGGCTTCCGGTGACAATCAGCATCAGGTTCTTGCGCGGCACTTCTTGCGCATCTTCCGGCCCGATGTGGCGGGGAAAGCCCTGCAACACACCCGATTCTTCGCCCGCCAAAACCATCTTCTTCATCGCCCGCCCCAGCAGGCAAATCGTGCGGCCAGCAGCGCGACCTGCCTCAGCCAAAGTCTTCAGCCGCGCCACGTTCGACGCAAAGGTCGTGGCCACAACCATCCCGCTGGACCTTGCGATCAATTCCGACAAAGGCACGCCAAGGGTCGACTCTGACCGCCCGGGCAGCGGCGAGAACACGTTGGTGCTGTCACACATCAGCGCCTTGATCGGCCGCTCGGCCGCAATCGCCTCAAAGGCCGCATCATCCCACGCCTCGCCCACGATCGGATTGCGGTCCAGCTTGAAGTCGCCCGAATGCACGATCCGCCCTGCGGGGGTATCAATCACCAGCGCCGCGCTTTCGGGGATCGAGTGGCTGACGGGCACAAACTGCACCTCAAAGGGGCCAGCCGTGATCACCTCGGGGCGGGGTTTGACGGTGCGGATGGCATCACGGGCTAGGCCCGCCTCTTCCATCTTCATACGGCCCAAGGTCGCGGTAAAGGCGCGGGCATAGACCGGCTTTTTGAGTTGCGACCACAGATGCGGCAACCCGCCCAGATGGTCTTCATGGCCATGGGTGATGAAAATCGCCTCGAGCCTGTCCAACCGCGCGGTCAGCCAAGAGATATCCGCCATGATCAGATCAACCCCGGGCGAGCCATCCATATCGGGAAAAGCCACCCCCAGATCGACCAAGATCAGCCGCTCTTTCCCCGGCATCCCATAGCCATAGACATAGGCATTCATGCCAATTTCCCCGGCACCGCCAAGGGGAAGGTAGATCAGTCGTTCACCGGGTTTAGACGGGGCCATCGGCACTCTCTATGTTGCAAACACGCGCTTATGCGGCGCTGTGGTCTTTGTTAAGGGCATGGATCAAGACCAGACCATGCATGGTCAAATCATCCTCGATCGCATCAAACGTATCGGTTCCTTGGGCAAAGAGGGCCGCAAGCCCCCCCGTTGCAATGACTTTCATCGGGCCAGGACGCTCGTTGCGCACTTCGCGCACGATGCCTTCGACCAACCCGATATAGCCCCAATACACGCCTGACTGCATACAGGCCACCGTATTCGTGCCAATCACCCGCGCAGGTTTGGCCACATCAACGTTAGGCAGGGCGGCGGCGGCCATATGCAGCGCTTCCAGCGACAGATTGGCGCCCGGAGCAATCACACCGCCGATATAGGCGCCGTCAAAATCGACCACGTCAAAGGTGGTGGCCGTGCCAAAATCGACCACGATCAGATTGCCGCCATGCCGGTCAAACCCTGCCGCCGTGTTGACCAAGCGGTCAGGACCAACCGTGGTGCCCTGATCGACCCTCGGCGCCACGGGCAAGCGGCATTCGGGCTTGCCCACCACAATCGGGCGGCAGTCAAAATAGCGGTTGCACAGCACCCGCAGGTTGAACACCACACGCGGCACGGTGGAAGATATGATCGCCTCGGTGATCGCCACCTCGGCCTTGGTCAGCGCAATCAGCGAGGACAGCCAGACGAAATACTCATCCGCCGTGCGTTTGTGATCGGTGGAAATCCGCCACGTCACGCGAAACTTGGCCCCGTCCCAGACGGAAAAGACGGTATTGGTGTTGCCGCAGTCGATGGCCAAAAGCATGGGATCACCTGTTGAAGCGAAGCAGCGAGGGGTTTCACACCCCTCGCGCTCCCCGTGGAGTATTTAGGCCAAGATGAAGGGAAAGCGATCTCAAAAGAAGACCTCGGCGGCGGGGATGGCAAGGGTTTCGTGCGGGGTGCGCAGAAGGAGAGAACCTGTCGCGTCGATGGTTTCAAAGATACCGTGGTGGGTGGCGGCCCCCGTGCGGGCGCGGATGGGTTGGCCAAGCCGCGCAGCATAAGACAGCCATGCTGCGCGCAGCGGGGCGAAGCCTTGGGTCGCAAGTGTATCTTCCCAAGCGTCATAAGCGGCGGCGAGATGGGTCAGGAAGGTTTCCGGTTCCACCCGCAGCCCGGTTTCGCCCAACAGCGAGACGGGTTTTAAAGCGCCGTCCTCCACCATACTGGCATCCGGGGCGGCGATCAGGTTGACGCCGATGCCAATGGCCAGATGCGCCACTCCTTGCCCGCTGGAGGTGCTTTCCAGCAAAATCCCCGCCAGTTTGTTGCCATTAAGCAGCACATCATTCGGCCACTTCAGACTAAAAGCATGCGGAAGGTTGCTGACCGCCACCAAAGCCTCGCGCAGCGCCAAAGCGGCGGCAAAAGACCGTAAGGCCACCTGCGGGGCAGCGTCTTTGGGATGCAGCAGCAAGGTGGCATGGAAATTGCCACGCGGGCTGACCCAAGGCCGCGCCCGCCGCCCTTTGCCCGCCGTTTGCTCATAGGCCAAAATCCACGCCGGCCCCGGCGTGGTCGGGGCCAAGCGCAGGGCTTGGGCATTGGTGCTGTCCAAACTGTCGCAGATGTGGCGCGCCACACCCGCAGGCCAGACCGCCGCCTTAGCCTGCAAGGGAGGCAGCAGCGGCCACGGCCGCAGGTTCCAGCCCGAAGAAGTTCACCACGGCGGCCAGCATCACCACCGCCACACCCATCAGCGCCAGCCATTGCATCGGGGCCATCTTGCTGTCTGCCCCCGCCTGCTCGGCCCCAAAATACATGAAATAGACGATCCGCAGGTAATAGAAGGCCCCGATGACCGAGGCGACCACCCCTGCTATCGCCAGCCAACCCATCCCCGCATCCACCGCCGCCTTCAGCACGTAGAACTTCCCGAAGAACCCCAACATCGGCGGCACGCCCGCCAGCGAGAACATCAAGACCAGCACCGCCAACGCCTTAAGCGGCTCGCGCTTGGAGAATTGGTTAAGCAGCGTGATGTCAGTCACAGGCTTTCCGTCCATGTCAAGCGACAGGATGAAGGCAAAGGTGCCCAAGTTCATCGTCACATAAATCGCCATATAAACCAGCATCGCTTGCACGCCAAACACCGTGCCCGAGGCCAGACCCATCAGCGCAAAGCCCATATGCGCGATGGACGAATAGGCCATCAGGCGTTTGATATCCTTCTGCCCGATCGCCGCCACAGCACCCACAAACATCGACACCACCGACAGGGCCGCCAAAACTTGGGCCCATTGCGGGGTGATGCCGCCAAAAGCGCCGTGCACCAGACGCGCGATCAGCGCCATGGCGGCAATCTTGGGGGCGGTGGCGAAGAACGCCGTGATCGGGGTGGGCGCACCTTCGTAGACGTCAGGGGTCCACATATGAAACGGCGCGGCCGAGATTTTAAAGGCCAAGCCTGCCAGCATGAAGACCAGCCCGAACAGCAGACCCACCGGAACGCCGTGCTGCACCGTTGACAGAATACCCGCAAAGCTGGTGGTGCCGGCAAAGCCATAGACCAGCGATGCCCCATACAGCAGCAGACCCGACGACAGCGCGCCCAGCACGAAATACTTCAACCCCGCCTCGGTCGAGGTTTTGCTGTCGCGGTCCATCGCGGCCACCACATAGAGTGCGAGCGATTGCAGCTCTAGCCCCATATACAGCGCCATAAGATCGCCCGCCGACACCATCGCCATCATGCCAATGGTCGCCAAAGCAATCAGCAGCGGATATTCAAACCGCGCCAAGCCGCGCTTGGCCATATAGCCCTCGCTGATCAGCAAGACCGAAGCCCCCGCCAGCAGGATCACAACCTTGGCAAAGCGCGCAAAGGCGTCATCGACAAACAACCCGCCAAAGGCCGTCTGGTTGCCCGCACCGGCAACGGCCACCCACAGGGCGACAGCCACCATCACGGCAGCGGTCGCCCAAGTGACCAGTTGCGTCAGCCCGTCTTTGCCAGTGTAAACTGCCAAAAGCAGTGCGAGCATGGTGTACATCGCCAGAACCAATTCCGGCAGGACGATTGCGATATCTTGGCTCAACATCTTATGCGCCCTTTCAGTTCGAGGCTGGGGGGTTGGCCGCGGCGTAATTGGCCACCATGGCTTGGACCGAAGGGTCGATGATGTCTGTCACCACCTTGGGGTACACGCCCAACAGCAGCGTCATGATAATCAAGGGCGCAAAGATAGCACGTTCGCGGCGGGTCATGTCGGTGATGGTTTTCAGGCTTTCTTTGACCAGCGCGCCAAAGACCACGCGGCGGTACAGCCACAATCCGTAAGCCGCCGACAAGATCACGCCCGAAGTCGCCACCGCCGCCACCCAAGTGTCAACTTGGAAAGCGCCCATAAGTGTCAGGAATTCCCCAACAAAGCCCGAAGTCCCCGGCAAGCCAACGTTCGCCATGGTGAAGAACATGAACACCAAAGCATAGGCGGGCATGCGGTTAATCAAGCCACCGTAAGCGTCAATCTCACGCGTGTGCATCCGGTCGTAGATCACGCCCACGCACAAAAACATCGCGCCCGAGATGAACCCGTGGCTGAGCATCTGGAACATCGCGCCGTCCACCCCTTGGGCGTTCATCGCGAAAATCCCCAAGGTCACATAGCCCATATGGGCGACCGACGAATAGGCCACCAGCTTTTTCATATCGCTCTGCACCAGTGCCACCAGCGAGGTGTAGACGATGGCAATCGCTGACATCCAGAACACCACCGGCGTCCACAGATGCGCTGCCACCGGAAACATCGGCATGGAAAAGCGCAAGAACCCATAGCCGCCCATTTTCAGCAAAATCGCCGCCAGCACGACAGACCCTGCCGTGGGGGCCTGTACGTGGGCATCGGGCAACCAAGTGTGCACCGGCCACATCGGCATTTTGACCGCAAAGCTGGCAAAGAAGGCCAAGAACAGCAGGGTTTGCAATCCGCCCGTGATGGTCATGCCGAAAGCCACAATCGGCTCATGGCTGAATTGGTAGGTCATCAGGGTCGGAATATCGGTCGTGCCCGCGGCATGGTACATAGCCACCATGGCGACCAGCATCAGGACCGAGCCTAAGAAGGTGTAGAGGAAGAACTTGAACGAAGCATAAATCCGGTTCACGCCGCCCCAGATCCCGATGATCAGGAACATCGGGATCAGGCCCGCTTCAAAGAACAGATAGAACAGCACCAGATCAAGGGCTGTGAACACGCCCAGCATCAGCGTTTCCAGCAAAAGGAAGGCGATCATATAATCTTTGACGCGGGTTTGAACGTTCCAGCACGAGGCAATCGTGATCGGCATCAAGAAGGTGGTCAGCATCACAAACAGGATCGAAATCCCGTCAACGCCCATCTTGTAATGCAGGCCCATGATCCACGGGCGATCCTCGACAAACTGAAAGCCGGTGTTGGCCGGATCAAAGCCCTTCAGCAGCAAAAGCGACAGGGCAAAGCTGACAACCGTGGCAAACAGCGCCAGCCACTTGGCATTGCGCTGTGCGGCGGGGTCATTGCCACGCAGAAACAGCGCCAGAATGGCGGCAGCCACCGCAGGCACAAAGGTGATAAGCGAGATCAAGGTGTTCATCAGTGCGTCCCCCCGGCGATGGACATCCAGGTGATCAGCACGACGATCCCCAGAACCATGGCGAAGGCATAGGTGAAGATATAGCCCGATTGGGCGCGACCGGCGAGGCGGGTGAAGAAGGGCACGATCCCCATGGCAACTCCGTTGAGCGTGCCGTCAATGATATCGCCGTCCCCGCGCTTCCACAGCAAAGCACCAAGCGCCTTGGCGGAACGGACAAAGATCACATCGTAAAGCTCGTCAAAGTACCACTTGTTCAGCAAGAAGCGGTACAGCGGCGCTTGTTGTTCGGCCAACTGGGCGGGCAGTTTGGGGTTGCGGATGTAGAACTGGAAGGCCACGGCAAAGCCGATCAGCATAGCGATAAAGGGCGACAGGCTGACCCAAGCGGGGCTTTGATGCGCCAGCTCCAGCACCTTGTTGTCCTCGCCGTAATAGATCGCCCCGGCCCCGGGTGCAGCCCCTTCGCTCAGCGAGAAGAAGGCCGACATGGTTTCGTGATTGCCAAAGAAATCATTGAACCACAGCATCCCCGCAAACACCGCGCCCAAGGCCAGCACGGCCAGTGGAATGGTCATCACCAAGGGGCTTTCGTGGGCATGTTCGTGCGCATGATGATCGCCCTTTTGTGGCCCGTAGAAGGTCATAAAGATCAACCGCCAAGAGTAGAACGAGGTGAAGCAGGCCGCGACCACCAGCAAGGTAAAGGCGTAGATCGAACCGCCCGCAAAGGCGCTTTCGATGATCGCGTCTTTCGACAGGAAGCCTGCAAAGCCAATCGGCGTGCCGAACCATTCGCCCGAGAAGGGAATACCTACCCCAGTGATCGCCAGCGTGCCGATCATCATCATCGCAAAGGTAAAGGGCACCTTTTTGCGCAAGCCGCCGTAGTTGCGCATGTCTTGCTCGTGATGCATCGCGGTGATCACCGAACCTGCGCCCAAGAACAGCATGGCCTTAAAGAAAGCATGGGTGAACAGGTGGAACATCGCAGCCCCATAAACACCAGACCCTGCGGCGACGAACATATAGCCCAGTTGCGAGCAGGTCGAATAGGCGATGACGCGCTTGATATCGTTTTGCACCAAACCCACGGTCGCAGCGAAGAAGGCTGTCGAGGCCCCGATCACCACGATAAAGGCCTTGGCCTCAGGCGCGAATTCATACAGCGGCGACATGCGGCAGACCAAGAACACGCCTGCCGTCACCATGGTCGCGGCGTGGATCAGGGCTGACACGGGCGTTGGCCCCTCCATCGCGTCGGGCAGCCATGTGTGGAGGAACAACTGCGCCGATTTGCCGCAAGCGCCGATGAACAGCAGCACGCCGATCAGGTTGGCGGCGTTCCAATCGGCCCACAGGAAATGCAAACTGGTGGTGGCCAAGGTTGGGGTGGCTGCAAAGACATCGTCAAACTTGTTGGAGTCGGTCAGATAGAACAGCCCGAAAATCCCCAAGGCAAAGCCAAAGTCTCCCACGCGGTTGACCACAAAGGCCTTGATCGCCGCCGCATTGGCGGTGGGCTTGCGGTAGTAAAAGCCGATGAGCAGGTAAGAGGCAACGCCCACCCCCTCCCAGCCAAAGAACATCTGCACCAGATTGTCTGAGGTGATCAGGGCCAGCATGGCAAAGGTGAAAAACGACAGGTAGGCAAAGAAACGGGCGCGGTAAGGCTCGTCATGGCCCCAATTCTCGTCATGGGCCATATAGCCAAAGCTGTACAGATGCACCAAGGCCGACACTGTGTTGACCACCACCAGCATGATCGCCGTCAACCGATCCAGCCGGATGCCCCAATCGGTCGACAAAGACCCGCTTTCGATCCAGCGCAGCAGTTCGATGTGCTGGGTGACCCCGTCAAAGGTCAAAAACACATACCACGACAGGGCCGCCGCCAAGAACAGCAACCCAGCCGAGATGATCTGGCCCGTCCGCTCGCCAATCAAGCGCCAGAAGAACCCGCAAATCAGCGCGCCCACCAAGGGGGCAAGAAGGATGATCGTTACCATATCCTTAGCCCTTCATCACATTGGCGGCTTCAACATCAATCGACCCGCGATTGCGGAAGAACACGACCAGAATGGCAAGCCCGATCGCCGCCTCGGCCGCAGCCACGGTCAGGATCAGCAAGCTAAACACCTGCCCCACCAGATCGCCCGACGCCGAGGAGAAAGCCACGAAGTTGATGTTCACCGCCAAAAGCATCAATTCAATCGACATCAAGATGACGATCACATTCTTGCGGTTCAAGAAGATGCCAAAGATGCCGATGACGAACAAAGCCGCCGCCACGACAAGGTAATGTTGCAGTCCGATCATCTCAGTTCCTCCGGGTCTTGGCCCGTTGTCCTTAGGTAGGATGGGCAGCGCCCATCTTCTTTACGTTCGACACGGGGGCCTAGGCCCCGACGTCGCAGTTACAGCCCCTGCCCCGGTTTCACATCGACCATCTCAAGCGCCTTGGCCGGATCGCGCCACATCTGGTGCAGCACGTTTTGCCGTTTGATATCGCGGCGGTGGCGCAGGGTCAGCACGATGGCCCCAATCATTGCAACCAGCAGGATCAGGCCCGCCAGTTGGAACAGGTAGAGGTATTTGTCATAGAGCAGCAGGCCCAAAGCGCGGGTGTTATCAATCTGGGTGGCATCGGGCGTGGGCGCTTGGTGCAAGCCCATCGCGCCGTCGGCTGACACCCAAGCGCCAAGGCCAAAGGCGAGTTGGATCAGCAAGATCACCGCCACCAAAAGCCCGATGGGCATATATTTCGCCATCTCGCCTTTCAGCTCGGCAAAATCCACGTCCAGCATCATGACGACAAACAAGAACAACACCGCAACAGCGCCGACATAGACGATGATCAGCAGCATCGCGACAAATTCCGCCCCCAGCAGCACAAACAGCCCCGCCGCCGACAGAAAGGTCAAGATCAGCCACAGCACCGAATGCACTGGATTGCGCGACAGGGTCACCATCAGGGCGGCGGCCACCGTGACGGTGGAAAAGGCGTAAAAGGCCAGGTCTGCCACGGTCATGCGGGGGTCTCCTCGGTTTCGGTAAAGACGGCTTGGGCAATTTCCAGCGCCTTTTGGGTGGCGGGCAATCCGGCGAACATCGACATTTGCCAGATCACTTCGGCAATCTCACGCGCGCTGGCACCTGCGGCCAGCGCATTGCGCACCGTGGGGCGCAGTTGGGGTTCGCCCAGCGGGCCAAGCACCGTCTGGGCGGCGATGGTCACCAAAAAGCGGGTGCGCGCATCTAGCCCTTGGGGGTTAAAGGTCTTGCCAAAGAACATCTCCAGCATTTCCTTGGGCATCGCCGGAAACATCGCCTCGAATGACGCCGGATCAATCGTGCCAAAGGCCGAAGGCGTGAAGGCGCGGGCCATGGTTTGGCCCTGCTCCATCATCGACTGGAAAAGTTTGGCGAAATCTTGGGTCATCAGCGGTAGGGCGCATCTAATTCAAGGTTGCGGGCGATTTCGGCTTCCCAGCGGTCGCCGTTATCCAGCAATTTGGCCTTGTCGTAGAACAGTTCTTCGCGCGTTTCCGAGGCGAATTCGAAATTCGGCCCTTCGACGATGGCATCCACGGGGCAAGCCTCTTGGCAGAACCCGCAGTAGATGCACTTGGTCATATCGATGTCGTACCGCGTCGTGCGGCGGCTGCCGTCTTCGCGGGGTTCGGCGTCAATCGTGATGGCTTGGGCGGGGCAGACGGCCTCGCACAGTTTGCAGGCAATGCAACGTTCTTCGCCCGAAGGATAGCGGCGCAGCGCGTGTTCGCCGCGAAAGCGCGGGCTGAGCGGGCCTTTTTCGTGCGGATAGTTCAGCGTGGCCTTGGGGGCGAAGAAATACTTCATCCCCAAGCCAAAGCCTTTGATAAAATCCATCAGGAAAAAGTATTTGGTCGCCCGAGTCCAATCGACATTGGCCATGGATCAGCCTCCCATCGCGTAGCGGGCCCAGAAATGGCCGAGGATTTCAAACTTGGCCAAGAAGGCCACCAGCACAACCCAGCCCAAGGACATGGGCAAGAACACTTTCCAACCAATCCGCATCAATTGGTCGTAGCGGTAGCGCGGGACAATCGCCTTGACCATGGCGAACATAAAGAACCACACCGACATCTTGGCGACCATCCACAGCACCCCGTCCGGAATGCCCGGAACGGGCGACAGCCAGCCGCCAAAGAACAACAGCGTGATCAGCGCGCACATCAGGAAGATGGCGATATATTCACCGGCCATGAAAAGCAGGTAAGGGGTCGAGGAATATTCCACCATGAACCCCGCCACCAGTTCCGACTCAGCCTCCGGCAGGTCAAACGGCGGGCGGTTGGTTTCGGCCAAGGCCGAGATGAAGAACAACACCACCATCGGCAGATGCGGCAGCCAGTACCAGCCAAACAGCCCGTAGCCGGTGTTTTGCGCCTGAACAATCGCCCCGAACGACAGCGATCCGGTCGACAAGATCACCCCGATAATGATCAACCCCAGCGAGACTTCATACGAAATCATCTGCGCCGCAGAGCGCAGCGACCCAAGGAAAGCGTATTTCGAGTTCGAGGCCCACCCGCCCATGATCACGCCGTAAACCTCGAGCGAGGAGGCGGCAAAGACGAACAGCACGGCCACGTTGATATCGGCCAAAATCCATCCCGGGCTAAAGGGCAGCACGGCCCAAGCGAGGATCGCCAGCACGAAAGACATCAGCGGTGCCAGAAAGAACACCGGACGATCGACGCCAGCCGGAACAACGATTTCCTTGACGACATATTTCAGCGCATCCGCCACCGTTTGCAGCAAGCCAAACGGCCCCACCACATTCGGCCCACGGCGCATTTGCACGGCGGCCCAGATTTTGCGGTCGCCGTATACAAGGAACAGCAGGCTGATCATCACAAAACCCGTGATCAGCAGGCTTTGGCCAATCAACAGCACCGCTGTGCCAAGCCCTGTCGCAAAGAAACCCATAATTCCTGTCCTCTTTCCTTCAGGCGGCCAAGGTCGCGGGCATAGCCTGCGCCTTGGTCGGTCTTACCGCAGCTTTGGCGTCGATTTTGCAACGCAAAGCGGGTGTTTGCGCTTTGGCGCTGTAAACCGCATTCGGGCGCAAAGTTCCACCGCAATCGCGCATCATTCAGCCGCCATCTGCGGGGCCGCACGGCCCGCTTCCATCGCCGCCAATTCCCCCATCGTGGCCGAGGCCCTTGCGATGGGGTTCGTCAAATAATAGCCCTTATAGACCGTGCGCAACGTCGCAGCCCCCATGTCGCGCGGGGCAAGCGCCGTCCAGCCGTTGTCGGCCACTTGATCGATAGCGCCCAAATGCGGATGCTTCACGACAAGGGCGGCGCGCAGTTGGGTCAGGCTATCCCAAGGCAAAGTCTTACCCAGTTCGGCTGACAAAGCCCGCAGGATCGCCCAGTTTTCCTTCGCCTCACCCGGCGCAAAACCGGCGCGCAGCGCCAGTTGCGGGCGGCCTTCGGTGTTCACGAACAAGCCGTTTTCTTCCGTGTAGGCAGCAGCAGGCAAGATCACATCGGCGCGGTTTGCGCCACGGTCGCCGTGGCTGCCTTGGTAGATCACGAAGGGGCCAGCGGCGATGTCAACCTCATCCGCGCCAAGGTTATAGATCACCTCTGCGCCCTCGACTGCGGCCAAAATCCCTCCTTCGGTGGCAGCCCCCACATCCATCGCCCCAACCCGCGAGGCGGCGGTGTGCAGCACCAGCATCTTGCCGCCGATCTTTTCGGCTAAGGCCATGGCATGGGCCAAGACAGCTTCGCCGTCAGCCTCACTGATCGC
>Ga0209499_1002356_pt1 | contig 12130 bp, 14 predicted proteins | sample C_130208_EF_Meta_FD_187306 | JGI IMG/M metagenome (GOLD analysis project Ga0209499, IMG submission 187306) | Freshwater microbial communities from Lake Croche, Canada to study carbon cycling - C_130208_EF_MetaG (SPAdes) (version 2) | ecosystem: Environmental > Aquatic > Freshwater > Lake...
GACACCAATCCGGCCACGGAGTCCTTCAACATGAAGCCCGAACTTCCCCAGGCTCCTCTGGATCCTCGTATTCCTGTTCACCGCGCGATGGTTCGGGAGAGCTTTACGATGGGTGGCGTGTCGGCGGGCGGCGGCGATGACTCCAAGCTCGATCGGATTCTTCGTTTAGTCGAGCAGAACAAGACAGGCTATGAACCGGCGGCAACGCAGGATATGCTCCTGTACATTGCAACAGGTGTGTTTTTCCTGTTTACGTTTGATACCTTTGTTAGCTTAGGGAAGGCGATGCGTGGTCGCTGAAAGCGCTGATTTACTTATCCTCACGATCATTCAGGCCCACACGGGTCTGCATGGACGAATAGTCATCAAAACCATTATCCAGATACTCAATTTCGAAGGTAAAGCTGTTCTGAGAGGAACCGAACACAATCGGTGCTCCCAGAGGAGCCGTCGTTCCAAGGCTGGCCAGAGGCTGGTGACGACGAAGCGTGATGTGAAGACGCTGAAGACGACCAATCGGCGGGTAGTAGTCAACCGACTGCTTATCGTAGGTGGCATCGTTGTAGTACAGCGTTCCCGGAATGAATGCCGTTCCCACTGTGGTCAGAGAGCTGTTACCGTTGAAGGTGTTCGTGCTCGTGATCGTGAATGTCGTCGCCGACGGGACCGAGGCAACCTGAACAAAGGCAAGGTTCGCGTTGGCATTCGAGCACCCCGTAATGCAGACGGTCTGTCCCACGAAGAACCCGTGGGAGATGACTGTCGTGTATGTGATCGCCGTTCCACTGGACTGGGCAGAGGCAATCGTCACGCCCGCCTGAGCCACACCCACATCGTTGGCAAGCTTGGCGAACCACGAGTCCACATATCCCGACCGATCCGCACCGGGAGCCGTCTCATCCTTGCGGTTCAGTCCCTCAAGACCCAGCATGATGTAGAAGTCCGTGGGCTGAAATCCAATCGTGGTCGCCGAAGTCGAGAGAATGACAGGTGCCTGGATCATGGCAGACTTGAGCGTGATCTTCGTGATACGCTCGTACACACGGGGAAGGTAGACCACGTAGTCTCCCGCATCGGACGTGGTGGCACCGCCGTTGACCTTGACGAACATGCCCGTATCACGATCGTTAGAATCGATTGTCAGGGTCTTCGTTAACTTACGAAGGGTGGCATTCGGACGGCTCTTGCTGACCAGAGTACCACGGTAGTCGAACTCCATTGTTATGACACGGGAGATGTTTTATCTTATTTATCCCGTGGGTGCCGAAGACTTATACGGATCCAACCTTCACGGTTAGGAATCCGATACTGACAAATCCTGAACCCCCGCTACCACCTGTTCCAACTGAAGTTCCACCATTTCCACCACCACCTCCTCCACCTCCAGTATTTGGAGTAGCATTTGCACCGACACTCATTGTTGTTGAGTTATCACCAGCACCACCACCATATGAGGCTGAACCCGAATCAGTTTTTCCGACAGAACATGCACCACCTCCTCCACCTCCTAGGTCAACAGAACTCCCGTTATTCCAGGAAATACCTGTACCACCATTTCCACCTAAGGTTAAGGTTGCATTACCACCAACGCTATTGGCACCTCCACCTCCACCAGCACAACCGTTGTTCTGTCCTGGCGTTTTAAATCCATTACCTCCAGATTTTCCATTTGTTCCACCACTTCCTCCAGAACAATCAAATCCACCTCCACCACCCCCAGATGCGTTTGCAGAAGACACTCCACTTAAATTATACTGACCACCTGCACCACCACCCGAAGCGACAATTGAACCAAATGTCGTGCTATTACCAGTACTACCTGGACCTCCGCCCGTTCCGATGATGATGTTGTAGGATGCTGGCGCAAGAGTATATGATGTGTTCATAAAAACAGCACCTGCTCCACCACCTCCTCCCAAAATAGTTCCACCACCACCACCTCCGCCCACAGTAATGTACCTAACGATCGCAGTTTCTCCACTTGTTGTTATAGTCATCGTCTTACCCGTGGTGCGGAAGTTGTAGTAGCTATAGGTTCCATCATACGTAATTGTGTAGTCAGTCCCCTTCGTCGCATTTCCAACCACGACAAACACTGTCGGAGGTGGAGCAGCTCCAAACCTCCGTGTAAGAGCGTTTGTGTTGATGGTTGCTCGGGCTCGCCTCATTATGAGAATGTGTAGTTTAAGTATTTATCCCGTGGGAACTGAAGACTTGTACGCCTATACTCCAAGGTCTGTCCGTAGAAATCCTATAGATACTAAACCTGATCCACCTTGACCACCATATTTTGTATAATTGCCTTGTCCACCACCACCTCCTCCTCCAGTATATGGTGCTCCTGGATTACTTGATGCATTGTTACCCAAATTAGCAGCAGTACCTCCTCCATATGTTCCTACACCTGGCGGTCCAAATGAACCTGAACCGCCACCACCACCACCAATGTTCATGATAGCTGTCAGAGGTCCTACTGCTGATCCTATTGACCAAGAATATCCAGTGCCACCATTACCTGCTTTTCCACTTGGTGCTACACCAGCGCCGCCTACGCCTCCACCACCACCCGAATAGTATTGTACTGCAGTACTTCCTGAAAATCCCGTGTTTCCACCTGTTCCTCCAGTACCACCTAATCCATTAACTGATCTTCCGTTACCACCTCCTCCTCCACATCCTCCACTTAACCCATCATTTCCAGCGTTTCCTCCGCCACCACCGCCACCATAAGCGGTGTTGCCATCAAATAAAGTATTTTGTCCATTATTACCGTTATTATTTGCAACGGCAGTACCTCCTGCTCCAATGAAGATAGAATGATCTCCAACACTGAGGTTGTATGTTGGTAAGAGTATCATGCCACCCGCTCCACCACCACCGCCTGAATAATATCCATCGGCGCCACTAGCACCTCCTGCTCCTCCTCCACCTAAAATGAGAACGTTTGTGACTACTGATTTATTAAGAATAGTAAGTGTCATAGATTTGCCCGTGGTAACAAACGTGTAATATACATATGTTGCGTCTTGTGACGTATAATAATCTGTACCGAGGATCGCATTTCCAATCGTCACCTTCGGACCTCCACCAAACCTCCGTGTAAGAGCGGTTTGGTTGGCGGTTGCTCGGGCTCGCCTCATTATCTATTGAGAAGAATACGATTTATGACGGGAAACCTATAGATAAAAATCCTGATCCTCCTGCACCCCCTAGATATGGAGTGATTCCACCACCTCCTCCACCACCACCGGTGTTTGCTGTTCCGTTACCAGCAGAAATACTCACCCCCCCTCCTGCCCCTCCTCCATATGTCGCTGATCCTGATGCAACACTGCCCGACCCCGTTCCACCAGCGCCACCTCCTCCAAGGTAGAGGGTTGTCGAGGATGAAATTGTCCATGATATGCCACTTCCTCCCGATCCTGTTGCGCTTGCATTTGCATTTGTTCCAATTGATGATACACCCCCTCCACCTCCACCCGAGGCACTATTTCCGGTTCCTCCTCCATAACCTTGAGTTCCTGAACTTGCAGCTCCTCCATTGTACCCGGATCCTCCTCCTCCGCACCCCCCACTCGTACTAGTTCCATGTACGGCACTCCCTCCATATCCACCTCCCTTTGCTGTTATAGCACCCCATATTGTATCTCCGCCATTTGTTCCCGGATCATTTACGACTCCTCCGACACCGATTTGTATATTGTAAGTTCCTGGCGCAAGCGTATAGTTTGAGTTAGTTTGTAGACCACCTGCTCCACCGCCTCCTCCTTCAAAGTAACCACCTGTACCTCCTCCTCCGATAGCTATATAGTTTACACCCCTGAAACTAGCTGCAACTGTCATCGTCATCGTTTTTCCAGTTGTATAAAAGTTGAAAAATGTATAGCCATTGTACGTTGTGATCGTATAGTCTACGTCCTTCACAGCATTGCCTATTGTCGGTAAGTTCGGTCCACCAAACCTCCTCGTCCAAGCATAAAGTTTTGTCAAGGCTCTGAACCTTTTCATTATCACTTGGTCGCTAAATCTTTATCAGCCGTTCTCCACGTCTTACCATGAAGCACAAAAGAGTACACCCGCGCCATCGCCCACGCTTCTTCCGTGGCTCCAGGACGGTGACCTGTGCGCCAGGCTGCTGCGCCACGATCGTGAACCTTCTTCAGAGTCCCCAGCGAGACACCCGTAGCCTTTGCAATCGCAGGTAAGCCCTTGACTCCAGGGTACTTGCTGTGAAACCGAGAGGTGTACGACGAGGGACGAGAGGTGACTCCACGATCTGTCTTGAACGGCTTATACGCCTTCGGATCCTTCCACGACATCTTCTTACGTCGAGTGATCTCACGACGACGCTGTGTCTTGCGACGTGTCGAGAGACCCCGATAGTATTTAGGGGGCCAGAGCATTGTATTTCTGCGTTAAAATCAAATGGCTGAATCCTCTAGCGATGCCATTGGAAATGTTAGTTGGACAATCACACTAGAGGACTACTTTGCCCAGACAGGCGAGAAGGCAAACGGTCTTGCGATCATGCACAAGCGTGCAGAGAGCATCTTCACTCGTCGCAAGGTCTACATTGACCTCCCCGTCATTGTGGGCTCGGGCGCGGTTGCCTTCCTGAACGCGGGCTCCTCGAGTTTGTTCTCGGGTAATGCCCAGCTTGCTGCGACCTCACTGGGTGTCGCCTCTCTTGTGATTGGTATTCTGAATACGGTTGGCACCTATTTCGGTTGGGCTAAGCGGTCGGAGGGTCACCGCATGTCGTCGATCCACTACGCCAAGCTGTATCGCTTCATCAACGTCGAACTGCGTCTGCCTCGTGAGGAGCGCATGCAACCGGGTGATTTCCTCAAGTACGTCAAGGACCAGTACGATCGTCTGGCTGAGCTGAGCCCTCCTATTCCAGGCACGATTGTGAATAGCTTCAACACCCAAATGTCAAAATATGTTGATATCTCCAAGCCTGAGGAGACAAACGGGCTGAACAAGATTGAGGTCTTCGTGGACTCAGCTCACGAGCTGTCTGGAGCGGTCAGTCCCTTACCGCCACCGCCCCGAACACCGTCTCCAAAGTCGGCTGTAACGAAGCCTTCGGTGGCGGCAGCGGCTGGTCTGACAAAGACATCTTAGAGACCTTGTAGTTCCTCTTCTTATATAGTGTATTACGTGCGCCAAACTGCCGACGGAACTGGGGATCGACGATATCGACGATGATTGGGTGGACTGTACGCACTGATTTCTCCACACGCAGAATCCGACCCACGATCTGATCAATATCAGGTCGGGGCGTAGCCATGACCAAGGTATTTAAGGTAGGGACATCAAATCCCTCCTTACACATCGAATAGGTGGCAATCAGGATCTGCTTGGATCCACAGAACTCGGCTCGTTGACTGGACTTGACGGATTGAGACAGAATACAGGCCGTATCACGCACAGCCTCACTCAGACCCGCCAGAATGTCCTTGCAGTGCTGGACCCGATCCGACAGGACCAAGATCTGTCGACCTTCCTCACAGACGTCCTCGATGATCTTACACAGCCACTTGGTTCGGTCTTCGCAATCAGCCAGCTTGTTGACCATGATGGGAACCGACACCATGCCCTGAGAACTCAGGACGATCTCATTGAAGCCAGGGTCGTCGTTCTGATACTCGAAGACTTCCACGCTGACCTGACGATCAACTGAATCGCCTGTCTCGGACTTGTAGAGCATAGGACCCAGAAACCAGTTGATCACATACATCAGCTTATCCTTGCGATCCGGTGTGGCAGACAAACCCAACATGTATCGTGAGGTCACCTTGGGGAGAGCCTGAACAAAGACCTCCGAAGCGATATGGTGACACTCGTCAACCACGACCAGACCGATGGGCTTGAAGACATCGATGTTCAGCTCCTTCATTGAGAGGGTCTGTAGCATGACGATGATAACATCCCGGTCGGCGACGTCGCAGATATCGGCCTGAACTCGTCCGATTCGAGCACGAGGGAGGAACGCCTTGATTCGGTCTTCCCACTGGTCTCGGAGGAAGGTGTTATGGACAACAACAAGCGTAGGCACTCGGAGTTGGGATGCGATATATAGAGCGCAGACTGTCTTTCCACCTCCGGTGTGGAGTGAAATGATCCCATCATGAGGCTCGGGCTTAAGGAAAGACTCGACAACGGGGAGCTGTTGAGGTCGGAGACTGCCTGTAAAGGTCCAGAACTCGGCGGGTGTTTCCCGTACATTTCGAGTTGATGGAACAGGCCCAAACTTCTCGATGCCGAAGTGTTTGGGTAGATAGAGATGGGTTTTATCCTCATGGTAGACCCCGTATCGGGGAACCGCATGGGGATTGATAATGGAGAAAGGCTTGACGGTGAGGGACTTTTTGAGGACGGCATCGGCCAGATTGTTCTGTTTAGGGATTTGATATCCACGAATGGTCAACATGCTGTCTCTTGTTTTTGACCAAGGTACTTTCGTTTTCCATATATACAATGCCGTGTGACTGTGTGAACAATATTCCGGCAAGACCTGTGCGGATTTCGTGGATTCGTCGACCGCTTGCGCCGCTTGCGCCGCAGCCTACGCCGTCGCCTTCAGTAAAGAAATAAGAGCGGACTTGCCATCGCTCTTGCTGAAGGGAATGCCACGCTTCGTGAGAATCTCGTGGAGCTCCTTCTTCGTCTTGTCCTGAATAGCGTCAAGATCCAGGGGCTCCGGAGGACCCTCCACAACCTCCGTCTCCGGAGCCACACGGTCGTCCTCCTCCTCACTCGTCGGAATCTCCGCTGCCTGAACTGTCTCAGGCTCCGGCTCGTGAACATGCTCGACGTGAGCCTCATGCCGAGCGGCCACGACCGTCTGGGCAATGTCACCCAGGACCATGGACAGTGTGTTGACGTTCTGGAACATACGAGTCTGCTGCCAATAGATGTAACCCACCATACCCGCGAGGACGAAGACCATGGATGCCAGAAGGGCAATGGCAATATGAAGAAACTCCATTTATACACCACGCGGGAAACGACCCTAGCGACTTCTACGCAGATGCTTTCTTTCTGTTGTTTTCATAAATGACTCGTCGCTTCCGTAAGCAGAGGGGAGGTATTGATTACCTACAGGATGCTGCCTTAGTCGGCCTAGGAGCCTATGCAGCCCGTAATCCTCAGGCACCGGGGTCGAGTATCATCATCAATCTTGCAAAGTACACTCTCTACTTCTTCGCCTTCTTGTTCGGGTTCTTTGTGATTATGATCATCCTGGTCCTCGTGTTTGCGCCCAAGGGGAACAAGCCAGTCTCGCCCGACCAAAAGCCGACCACTTCGGCAACGACACCACCCGCTTCCTAATTCTTTCTGCCCCTCTTGATAAATGGCTCCTCGTAAGCAGAAGGGTGGTGATCTCCTGAGTGCGCTTGAAATCGGAACGGCTGTCTTTGCGGCGAAGAACTCGCGTTCGTTCCCTGAGTTCCTGGGCAACTTTGCGAAGTACGCTCTGATCCTCATCCTGTTGCTGTTCGTAATCGGTCTGATCTTCGCGTTCCTCTTCCGTCGCGACTACTTTGATGTTCCGCAGAAGCCATCGCCTGAAGGTGACGCGAAGAAGGTCACGCCTGCAGGAAATGTTATTCTGTATTAATAAATGCGTCGTTCTAAGATGACCTGGATCCTTGTGCTCGTTGTACTTGTGCTTCTGATTGCTTACTCAACTCGCGAGCATATGACAGCAGGAGCTCCTACTGAGGCAGGAGCGGCTATACCTCAGCCAACGGGTGCACCTGCCTCAACTGGCCCAGTCCCCAACATGTCTGCACTTAGTGTGGCTGGTACTGAAACCCCAGCGATGAAGGCGGCAGCAGCTCGGCAAGCCGCTAAGGAGGCTAAGCATGAAGAGCAGGCAAAAAAGGCCTTAGAAAAGTACAAGCGCGATCACCCTACCTCGACGAAGCCAGACTGGGTGAAATTCTACAACGACTGGCAGGATAAGCACCCTCTGCACTAAGGTTTATTCGTAACTCATAATAATGAAGACGCGGTTCGTGTGGATTCTGGTCTTGATCTTTGTCCTTGGCGCACTCTATCTTGGTCGCGAGCACTTTGGGGCCGAGCTACCGATAACCAGCACCTGCCGTCCCAAGTGTCAGGCGAACGAAATTTGTAAGATCATAGATGGCTCTAGTAACCCCGTGAAGTCCGCTTGCGTGTGAAGCAGTTCTTATACGGACGGCAACTGGACCGCTGTGTAAAGCCCATCTTCTTGCAGGGCGTCTTCTTGCAGTAGCCCTTCGACATCAGCCGAGGAAACTTGAACTTACGCGTCTTCGCACCGCCCAGAGGGATTCTGAATGTACGTGCCCGAGAGGCAGGAAGACCTAACTTATCCTGGATTTTCTCGATTTCCCTCTGTTGAATGTGGGGAGGCGCATCCAGGGGATGGATGTCGGGATGTGCCATACTCCAGCGAAACATCGCGCGATTGATTTCGTTCTTAATCTTTTCACGAGGAACACCCGCGATGCTAGTAGATTTCTTGTGTTGACCTGTCATTGTATATCACTTAGAAATCCTCATCCAGACGAAGGGGGACGTTCGACGAGACACGAGAGTACTCAGACACCTTCTTCTCAAAGAAGTTCGTCTTGCCCTCCAGCGAGATCAGATCCATAAAATCAAACGGATTCGCCGTTCCATAGATCTTCGGCGTGCCCAGCTGGACCGCCAACCGATCGGCAACAAACTCAATGTACTGCGACATCATCTTTGCATTCATACCAATCAGCGAGCAGGGCAGAGACTCGCAGATGAACTCCTTCTCCAGCACCACCGCCTCCTTGATGATCGTGTGGATCAGCGTAGGAGACCGAGGCTCCATCGTGTGATAGTACGCCACCGCAAACTGCGTGTGTAGACCCTCATCGCGAGAGATCAGCTCGTTCGAGAAGGTCAGACCCGGCAGAAGACCACGCTTCTTCAGCCAGAAGATCGCACAGAAGGCACCACTGAAAAGGATGCCCTCCACACAGGCAAACCCAATCAGACGGGTCTGGAAGTCCTCGGGAGAGTCAATCCACTTCTGTGCCCACTGGGCCTTGTGTCCGATACAGGGGATCTCATCAATCGCATTCAGCAGACGAAGCTTCTCCTCCTGGTTCTTGACGTACGTGTCAATCAGAAGGGAGTACGTCTCCGAGTGAATGCCCTCCATCGCATTCTGGAACGAGTAAAACAGCTTAGGAACCTGGCTCTTCACCTCACGCTGAAAACGAGCGGCCAGATTCTCCATAACGGTCGAATCGGAACCCGCAAAGAAAGCCAAAATCTGGCTGACAAAGAAGCGCTCCTGATCAGTTAGGCGGTCCCAGTCGGCGCCATCCTTGCTAAAGTCAATCTCATCGGGAGTCCAAAAAACGGCCACGTGTTGCTTATACATCTTGTAGAGGTGCTGTTCCGCAGGGGCGACAGGGAACAGGGACATTGTTTACTATACCGCGAGATACACTTAAACCATAGAATGTCTTGGTAATACATAATGAGTCAGAATCTTCTGTCTAACGTATTCAAACCGACCTACGTCTACGATACGGTCGCTCAAACATACTCGTCTCGTCTCGAGATTGTGAATATTGACACCGTTTCTGCCAACGTGGTCTCTGCTTTCATAGGGTCCATAGGTGATGCGTCTGGAAATGTGTATGTGGGAATCAATGCAGGAAACTCGTATTCGAATACCTTATCTAACTCAAACGTCACGGCTCTGGGAGTTAACGCAGGACAGGGAAGCTCAAACTGCTCAAATTCTATCTTCATCGGATACGGAGCGGGTGTGGGATCACTGAGTGCAAGAAATACAATTGCGATCGGTGCAAATACGATTGGTTCGGGTACGGGCAATATCTACCTGGGAGCAGGAACGGGATCGACTTCGGGTACCTCCAATATCTTCCTTGGTCAGGGTATTGCGCCCACCGGAGTTATTTCAAACACCCTGCTGATCGGCAACGGATCGACGACAAGTATAGGTAACACGTATCCCACAGGTATTCTTGTCAGTGGAATCACGAATGCAACGCCTGTCTATGTTTCGGGTAATCTATATTCATGCAATGCCGTCGGAATCAATACGATCACACCTACCTACACCCTTGATGTCAATGGATACGGACGCATCGGTACAAACCAGAACGGTGGTCTGGGTATCAATACGAATCCCCTCGACTACACTCTGAACGTGAACGGCGATATGCAGGTGACCGACGGTTACGGTGTCTTCCGATTTACTCACGATTCATTATTGAACTCTGTGACAACCATTGATGCTACAGGTAGTGTTAACGGTGCAGTAGCGACTCTGGCAGTGACAGGTGGGTTCTTTTCCACCACAGGAACCACATCGGGATCTACGACAACCATCCCACTGAAAAAGGGTATGTTTATGATCTCGGCGATTTCGAATACTACGGCTCAGGGTTATGTGGGTGTAGCTCCCGGTAGCTCGGCCCAAACCCTGGTCAGCAGTAACTCGGGAAGCCTGATTACCTCGAATGCTGGAAATGTCACGATTGCTGCAAATACGACCTGGACGGTCACTTACTTCCCATCGCCTTAAGCTTGTCCACGATCTTGCGAATAGAGACTGTTGAGACTCCCGAAGCCTGAGAGACTCGGGGAATCTGACCACCCAAGACCAGAGAGACCACTCCGGCCACGATGGTCTTGGGAGTGTGCTCCATCTCAGAGAGGCCCTGAAGTCGTAAGATGACAGAATCACGATCGCCGTCGGAGAGTTGGAGGTCGACACACATCCGCTCAGCAATACCCATCTGGGTATTGAGATTGTTCGATCCCTCTCCCTCGAAGCGCATCAGAGCCTTGCACAGAGCTCTAATGCTAACGTGGAACAGACCGGCGATCTCCTCGTGTGTCCGGGTGGCGTCGTGCTGGCGACAGGAGGTAAAGATACAGGCTCCCATCAGGGCACGGCGGGTCTCTCCTCGAGTCTTTTGCGAGTCCTCGACCTTCTTGAACAGGGCGCAACCATCCATGACGATCGCCTTGGGAAGACCGGCACGAACACAGGACGTCTGAATTGCATCAAAGATACCCATCCACGATCTCTCACCATGGCTCGAGAACGACCATGCCGAGAGCTTAGCGATTGACTTGCCCTCCTCGGACTGAGCGCCTCCGCGACGACGCATCATCATCGAGCCGTAGGACGAGTCGGGAAGGAGTTCGTTGGTAACGGTTCCTGTACGAGAGGGATCGTCCTCGGTATTGGCGTAGACTCGCCACTCGGCGCCCTCGTCAATGGTTGAACCCAGAATCGTTCCACAACACGTACACACGCGCTCGCCATCATCCACCGTGACCTGATGTTCACAATCCATGTGGTTTTCAGGATGTGCCGACTACCACTTCCATTTTACTTTGTCAATTCATGGATCCCAGAGTTGAAGGATCGTAGACCTGTGGACGATAGTTGGTCAGGAGGGGCGGGCGATGGGAGGCGCTCTTGCCGTTGACCTTCATCCACGAGATCAGGAGGTACTTGTCGTCGACGACCCAGACCATGTAGCCGCCATCCGCAAGAACCTTCATGAGGTAATCGCGGGCCTCGACGACGTTGAAGAGGGGATAGCCAAAGACATAGGAAGGCACCTCAAAGACGATGTAGGGAGCATTCGGCGAATGGATGGCTTGCTTACGGATATTGGCGTACATCTGGGACATCACAGGGCGCATAGCCATCATACGACGTTCACGACGTTCCTCTTGTTCTTCCCAGACCTCACGGGCTTTCAGCATTGTATCTTCAGTATACTAATGTTCCGTTCAATTGCACTCGGAGGCGGAGGCTCTCGTGGTGGCTTATTGATCGGTGCTCTTTCCGCTCTTGAGAAACACCAGGGTAACCTGAAATTTCCCGATGGGATTTACGGGTCCTCGGTCGGAAGTATTATTGCCGTAGGTATTGGTTGTGGTTTCAATGCCTCGACACTGAAGGAGCTGTTCAACGATCCGGTGATGAACATGGACAAGATCATGCCTCCTGTCCGTCTGCAGTGTCTGACCAATGCGCCGGCGAAGAAGGGCTTGTTTTCCATGGATCTCTTTGAGGAGACGATCGTGGCTCTCTTCGACA
>Ga0209499_1002360_pt1 | contig 12114 bp, 14 predicted proteins | sample C_130208_EF_Meta_FD_187306 | JGI IMG/M metagenome (GOLD analysis project Ga0209499, IMG submission 187306) | Freshwater microbial communities from Lake Croche, Canada to study carbon cycling - C_130208_EF_MetaG (SPAdes) (version 2) | ecosystem: Environmental > Aquatic > Freshwater > Lake...
TTTTAATTATGTTTTTTTTTTGTTTATTTATTTGTTTGTGTTTGTGTTTTTTTTTTTTTTTTTTTTTTTTTTTTTTTTTTTTTTTTTTTTTTGACGAGTCGTAAAATCGTCGAGAGAAAAATGAATGGTTATAAAGATAAAAGTCTAAAGAAAACCTCACAAAAGTAACGGACAAAAGCGCTGAGCCACAGGCATCGCGCCCTGAGCGCCCTGGGCGCCCTAGGCGCTAATGAAAAAACGTTTCAAGATATTTCGATAAAATAAGCTGGCTAAACAAAAAAAAAAGGTGAGTCTATTTTTTCTAAATTAAACATTTTCATTATTTTCTAAAAACAAAATGTCTTTTAAAACTTGTGGTCGCGGTTGCGCAGATGGTTGGGATGTCAGAATGTGTTGTGAGCTCAATTGTCCAGCAAAGAATAGTCATGCAATGTTTCTAGCATGTCCGATGCGGATATCAACTTTTGCTTTCGCGCTTGGCAACGACATTGTGATGTACGATCGTGCAGTAAAGAATGGTTTCATAGGAGTTCAGGAATTGTGTCTAGAATCTGGATTAACGCAAGCGGACGCAGACGAAGTGATGGAGCTATGGAGAGAGGATAGAGACAACGAGTGTGATGGAGAGCATGAATATGCAGCCGGATGTTGTCCGGGTCGTAAAAGTGAGCTTGGATGCTATCGAGAAGGTGAGCGTACTGCCGCTAAGATTTTTGCGACTGTTGTTGATGCATTAGCTGCTGTTTCTGATGAGAGCATCATAACTCAAAATGAGGAGTTCGATGAAGCGATCAACAATGTTATCGAAACTACTTTTTACAATGAGCAAAAGGACTTTTTTAACGAAGGTCTTGACACTAATATTACTCGAAAAGACTTTGCATACGCCCTCAAACTACATTATTTGTACTCATTAATCGTTCTAAGTGCTCGAGGTGACGCAGAGGAGATCGAGAAGGAAATTAATGCACAGTTCATTTTATTTGCAGAATTCAATGAAGTTTAGATTTTATTAGTATTTAATTAATTTAATTATACTTTAGTTTGTATTTTTTATTCTACGCTAAATATATAGTATGGAAAACATTATTATAGATCTTAAATTAAAAGTAACTGAATTAGAAAAAGAAAATATAGCACTAAAAGCTAAGATGACATTAATGTATAGTAATTGGAGTTACGATTATAATAGATTCACAGAGCTGAAAACTAAATGTCAGTTTGGCTATTGTAAAACCAAAGACGATATTAATGACGATGAGTCTATACGTAGGGCGATTAGTACAGATAGCTTAAGAATGGTATGATAGATAAACATATTTTAATTATTATTATAAAACAATAATTAAAATAAAGCAATTAAATGCATGGTGATAAATTTAAGATTAATACATAGTTAGGCATTTGAGCCATAGCAACTCCAGCAAGTGTATTTAATGTAACTGTTACTATATTTTGAGTTGGATAAACGATAACTGGATTATTATCATTATTAGTTGAGTTATTAAAAGAAGCTTGAGAACCAGCAGTAACATTTAAATAGACAGGATAAATAATACCAAGATTAAAGCTTTGTGTAGTGCCATCAAATATTTGTGTTCTTCCGATATTAACATTAACAAACCCATTAGAAGCGAGTAAGCCAGCATAACTCTCACTTTTAAAAACAAATGAGCATGAGTATTTAGTGTATTTATCTATAGGAAGCATCGCAGGCCAATTACAGTAATATTGTAGAGTTGTAATATTTGCAGGCACACCAACACCATTTAAGACGCCTAAATTAGTCACGTTGTTGCCTCTTGAGCTTAATATTATTTGATAGGTATCTTTATCAGGAACTTCACTATGCATATATATATAATAACTATACATTTTAATTAATTCTTAATGATTTATTTATATGTTGGTCCATGGTCGGCTTCTCTTCTGACACCAATTTCTAAATCATTTCTTTTATTAGCAATAAAATGACCAGCTTTTCCCATATTTTGTTCATGTTGTCTCACCCTTTGTCTATATTTACCAAATGCGGAATGTGGTTCGCTATTCTTGTTGAATAATTTACTTGATCCTGTGTGTGTCTTGTTAAAAAGTTTCATCTATATATAATTATACTATATATATTATTTTATAAAAAATAATAAATATAATTGTTTTTAATATTTAGCAGAAATATATCCATCTTGTAAAACTAATATTAAATCATATTGTGCATAGAACTCAGCAGTGACACCTACACCACCAGTAGTAGAACCCGCAGCAACACCATAAGTAAAAAACAAATTAGTGTTTAAAGTAGATAAGCCTGATAAAATAGTATCCGATTTATGACAGAAGCTTTCAAACTCTTGACCAATAGCAAAAGCATTATTAGCAGTATCATACTTACCTTGAGCTTTAAGACATGGTACAAATGGAGTAGTCCAACTACCCATTGCAGTTGTAGATACATTATATTGTGAGTATGTGATTGCAGAATTACCATGAACTGTGTCCAGACTATGAAATGATTTAAGCATCTCAGCAAAAGCTTCTGAACCGCATCCAGTTAAACCAGTATTGAAACAATAAACAGGTTTATTAGGATATATTTGAGAACCAACTTTAAAATAATAATATGCCATAGTTGGATTAACTGAACTACTAGTTCTATATGCAGCAGTTCCTGTAGCACCTTGTGCATTACTTGTACAATTTCTAAATCTACCTAAAATATTTGTTATACTAGCCATACGAAATGCTAATAAAGCAGTGTTTTCACCAGCAGTATTAGCAGGAATAGTAAAACTAGATTCTCTCCATGACTTAGTACTAATATATTGTGGGATACTAGGGTCAAAATGTTGTCCAAAGTTATCATCTAATACTTCAACATATGTTGCCACAAATTCAACATTAACGATTTGCCATTTAGCACCAACTCCAGCAAGTCCATAAAATATTGCATCATCATTTGCAGCAGTATATATTTGTAATGAGATAGGTGCGCGTAATGAACCAACAGGAATCATTTTACTCGCATTAACTCCAATAATACCACTCATCATAGGAAGACAGAAAGTTTGAGGAAAGGCAGTATTAATACCATCAACAGTAGCAACCGAAGTTAACATGAGGCCACTTCTATCACCCATTGATTGACACGCATTCGAAGCCCCATAAGCACCTAGTGCAGCATTAGCAGGATTATATATAGAAATTAATGGATTGCAACCTATCATACATGATAAGCCAGCTTTATCAGATTCAGTCAATGTTGCATCTAAAATAGTATTACATAATGCGCCATACTGACCAATAGTTTCTAATAAATTACTTCCATTATAAATATCTAATCTTGAAAAGAAACTGTATGCAGTATTATCAACATAAATACCATCTATAACATTACATGCAGCAGTTGAAGTACATTGAACGCTAAATTTTAAATAACTTTGAGCAGGGTCATACCATGTATTAGGTCTACTAGTAGGAATATCTATATAAATACAATCAGTAGGACCGAACACTTGTTTATTATTTGGAGCAATTGAAACACGATAAGCACGAGAGCGAGGGGCACTTGGTTTTAATCCTAACATCATATCACCTGTTAAAGCTTGATGAGCAGCTAAATTTCCTAAGGAGTTGGAATCTGACATTTATATATATAATATGATAACATATTAAAAATTTAAAATACTAGATATATTTTTATAATAATTCATTTATTGCTGTTTCTCAAATTGCTATAAGTTAATTATTTATAATAATTTACTTATTGCCGTTTCGTATATATCATTAACACTATCTAAATTATCTATTACCTCATGCACTAAATCAACTTGTAGAGTTAATGACCAATCTAAATTATTAAAATCAACATAATTTTCATTATCATCTTGTATCTGAATAGTTATACAACTTAATTCTGAGTTTTTGAATATACTTTTATAATTAGTATAATTAGTATAATATATAATACCATTCTGTATACAATTATTTGGCACTGATGCTATAATATTACCCATCGCACTATCATATGATGTTTTTGAATTTAAACTAAATGTAGGAGAACTAATAAGCAGTCTTGATAATCCTGAGAAATTAACACAGAATGGAGCGCTTAATGTACTACCAACACACGAGTATGTATTACCCGGAGTAAAACCAATTACAGAAAATAATGAATTTTCTAATGTATCAGTAAAAACAAATAGTGTTGTATTAGTGAATATTAATTTATTAGTTAATGAACTAAATGATAATAACCAAGTGGCACCTACTACACTATACCATGTACTAATAAAATTATTAACATTATAATTACCATTTGGAAATGTATAATTTACACCATTAATAATTATTGTATTATTAGTATTATTTAATTGATAAAATGAACATGGAAATTGCGCATTAACTAATGAGACACGCATCTCAATAGTATTCTTTTTACTAGAGTTAATTGCATTTTGAATATAAAAATGAACATATGATTTTGCGGTCCCATTCATGAGCATGCTTGATGAACTATTCAAATATATCTGAGTTGAGTATATCGTTTGATAAGATACTTGGTTTGGCATTATAATAATCTAAGGCTATATTTTTATTTTCAATCAATAATTTATTAATTTCTTCTTCATCTGTTAGTTCATTCATACGCTCTAATAATTCGAGTTCTATCTGTTGATTATATTGTATTTGACTTCTATTTATATTATCAGCTATTTGTTTAACATGTTGATCTGAAAACTCAATTCTTGATAATGCTTCTAATAAGTCAGTATATCCATCTGGCAAACCATCTATTTTTTTCTCCCAGTAATTTTTATTACATAGAGTCATACTATCTGGCAGAAACGAGTTAATATCATTATAATCGGTTGGTGTTTTATGAAAATTCATGTATATAATATTATTTAAGATATTTTTTTCTAAAAAATATGTTAAATAATAATCTAGGCGTAGCATATAAATTAAACCTATATATTTATTTTTAATTAATATATTTCATAATATTATATATAGAAATGGTCAAAAAAGCTAAAGAAATAGAAGTCATCGAAGAATCAAGCAGTGATGAGGAAATCACGATGCCTAAACACAGTAAGCAATCTAGAGAAGATATTCCACCCCCACCCGCAAATATAAAACAAATTAAAGAAAAGAAACCATATGTTCTAACCCCCGCACGTAAAGCACAGTTCGAAAAAGCTAGACTGATACGAGAGGATAATATAGCACGTAAAAACGCCATACGAGACGAGGAAGCAGAAAAGCATGAGATAGTTAAGAATGAATTACTTCGTAAGAAAGAAATTAAATCTAATAAAAAGAAAGAGCGAGAGTTAAAACAGTTAATTGAATCAGATAGTGAGTCATCATCATCATCAGAAGAAGAAGAAGTGATTATTAAGAAAAAGAAACCAAAAGCAAAGCCTAAGAAAAAAGTAGTATATGTTAGTTCATCAGAAGATAGTTCATCAGAAGAAGAGATAGTAAAGCGAAAACCAAAGAAAGTAAAACAACACGATTATCCGCCACCAAAAGAAGTACGTAGAATAATACAATATTTTTAAACTGAATTATCTTTTACTTTATGAGTAGCCCTATAATCTTGAACAAGTTGAAATCCCATTGGATTTCTAGCCTTATCTGCTTCCGTCCATAATAAAGGGTCTGCTGCTGCTACTACTGCTTTTTTAGGTCTACCACGTGGCTTTTTTACTTCCACTGCTTTTTCATTCAAATCTACATTATTATCTGTAGCACTATCACCACCTACATTTATTTCTGAGGCTGCTGGTGTAGCGGTCGCAAGTGTATTTAAAACTGCTTTTTCGGTGTTAGCTCTTGTTTGTATCTGAGATGATACTTTTTCTGGTTTTGGTTTATTCGATGCACCAGGTGGACGACCAGCTTTTTTTCTTTTTTCTTCAACCTCTGCTCGTTTTAAAACACCCATTAAACCAATTCTATGATTTAGTACTGGTTCTGCCTCTTGTCTAGCATTTTCAACTTTAGGAAATGAAACATTTATCCCACCTTTCTGAACAATACCATTCATAATTGAGTGTAGAAAATTCTCTTTAGGTGGTTCTATTTGTAATGGTTGTCGTGGTCTGTCTTCTGCTGCTACATTTTCAAGTAATGCATTATATTGTTTCTTAACGTGAGTGACATAATTATCTGCTTGATTTCTTAAATCGCTCTGATCCTCTTTTGCATTATATAATGCCGTATTGTTTTGCACGTGTTGGCCTAATTGAGATGATATTCCACTCTTTGGATTATTTGCATTGCGTCTTCGCTTTGTCTTTTTAGAATCATTATGAATAGTAATATTAATTTTATTACTATTTTTATTATAATTTTTACTGTGTTTCTTTTTCTTATGCCCCATATAATATAATATAATATATTAAATTATATTAAATTATAGATATAAATTATTACTTCCATGCGCTGTTAGTGGATTTTTAAAAGTATTTTTATTATCTAGTACTTCTTTATTTGCTTTCTGTGTTATGCCTAGCCCACTTACTAAATCTCCTCGTGTTGATACATCAAACTGTCTCTGAGAATTCTTTTTAGTTCCTATATCTCCCAATCCAACTGCCTTATTATATGTTAATATATCACCATGACCACCACTTCGTTCTGCTAGCCAACCCCCTAGACTATGTCCTACTGCTGTAGCGGGTGCATTATATTTAGCCTCAACTTTCTTTGTTAATCTCTTAGCCTGTTTATTTCTGCCACTGAACCTACCTAGCCCAACAGCTAATAAACCATCATTAAATACATCACCTGCCGTAACTGTTCCACGATGTAATATAACTGGTTTATTGGTACGCTTATCAACAAATACTTTTGAATTCATTTTTGATAAATCTTTGTCAATAGTGTAATTATTATTTAATATTTTACTTGCATCTTTTTGAGATGAGTAAGAAGCTTTAACCAAATCTCCCAACTCATTACGATAAGAACTTTTGGGTTTACTTTTCTTGACCATATATATATAATATTATATTCTATATTATTATTTTGTAATCCTATAATATACATATGTTCAGTATTAAAATAAATAAAGAAATAAAACTTGATATACCTCATTTTAATTGTGATGATAATCCTGTCGCGGCTCATCTTAATGAACACCCACTTACTAAATTTCTTAATGTGTATGGTTTTTTATGCATTATAGGAAGACCAGGGCACGGCAAAACCTCTTTAGCTATTAGTTTTATTTGTCAAAAGAAGAATCCAATATATAGAAAAACTCATCATCATGTGATAGTTATTATGCCTGAAAATTCAATTAGTAGTCTAAAAAAGAATCCATTTAAAAAGCTACCTGAAGAAAATATATATAATGAATTGAATGATGCTACAATATCAAGTGTGTATAATAAAATAGACATATACTCTAAGGATGATGAGAAAACAATATTATTTATAGATGATATGACTGCTAGTTTAAAATCTACCGCTTATATTCAAGAAACATTAAAAAAGTTAATATATAATAGAAGACACTTAAAATTAAACATCATCATCACAGCGCAATCGTATTGCAACATACCTTTAGACGTTAGAAAGAACATACAAAATATGATTTTATTTAAACCATCAAAACGAGAATTTGAATTAGTATTTGAAGAGTTATTCGAAATTAAGAAAGATGTTGCATTAGATATAATGAAGATTGCATACACTGATAAACATAACTTTCTATTTTTAAATGTACCATCACAGAGCATATTTAAGAATTGGGACGAAATATTAATAAAAGATCCAGAAGCCGAAAATATTATAGCACCATAATATATATGAGTAGTATTTCAGGTTTAGAATTTGATTATAATAAAAAGAATATCACAGGAATATATGAGGTTACAGATGGAGGAGGGAGTACTTTAATTAATGGTGTTATAAATTGCAACTCTTTATTTATTGGTGGTGTGGCATGTCTACCTGGAACAACAGGAACACCCGGACCACAAGGACCATCTGGAACTATTCAAGTTGGTACAACTACCACTCTTCAACCAGGTTCAAATGCATATGTTAATGATACTGGGACATTAACGAATGCTGTATTTAACTTTGGTATACCTATGGGGGCAACAGGAGCAAAAGGAGATACAGGGACAACTGGTTCTACAGGAGCAGATGGGACTAGTTGTACAATAGCAGTAGGTACAACGACCACTCTTCAACCAGGTTCAAATGCTTACTGTACAAATACAGGTACTATAAATAATGGTATATTTAATTTTGGTATTCCTCAAGGTGATACAGGACCTCAAGGACCACGAGGTTCTACAGGGTCTAAAGGTGATAAAGGTAATACTGGGTCAGATGGTTCTAATGGGTCAGATGGAGCATCAGGTATTCCTGAGGCAATAGCATTCGGTTCTGCTGCTGGTGCGGCGGCTGGTGCAACTTCTGGAGCGGCTGCTGGGGCTGCGGCTGGTTCTTCGGCTGGGGCTGCGGCGGGTGCTTCTGCTGGTGGTGCTGCTTTTACTGCTATGGAACTACAAGTAAATCAATTACAAATAGATGTAGGCTTATTAACTGTTGATGTTAATACATTGCAAACTGAAATGATTACAGCTAATACACGCATGACAGAAATAGAGACAACACAAACAGCAGACCAAACCGCATTTACTAATCAGATTACAACCATTAATGAAACACTCGTTACACAAGAATCACAAATTACATCCTTAACTGCTCGTGTCACTCAATTAGAATTAGAAATAGGAGGTTTTAATTTAAGTGGTGGATTTGTAAATCAATTTTAAAATAATATTATATTATAGAATAAATATATCATATAATATTAAATCATGGCAACTCAAAATAATTTTAAATCATCCGCAATTCATGGAATATTTACAAATAATGACTATGCAGATGGAACTGTATTAGCGCAAGGAACATTTCAGAGAGATTTATATGTTGGTAATAATTTATATTTAGGTACTGAGGTTGATATATCTTCGGTTCATGTTGATTCAGGAGCTAATATTAATTTTAAAGTTAATGGTATCACATATACACTAACTCCAGCTATCATGCAAATATTAATAACTTTATCATCTCAAAGCTTGGCAACTCAAACATATGTTAATACACAAATTGCGTCATTAGTAGCTAGTGCGCCGGCTACATTAGATACATTAAATGAATTGTCTATTGCATTAGGTAATGATCCTAATTTCGCTACAACAGTTTCTAATAATATAGCTGCAAAAGTAAGTATATCAGGATATCAAGAAATCACAGGACAAAAGCTATTAAGCAATACAGCTAATGTATATTATGGGAATGGCTCACATTTAACTGGTCTTGCTACTACTACACTACCAAATACTTTAATGTATACTGATGAACCACAAACAGTTTTAGGAATTAATGCATTTACTAATTCAGGTAATTCTTATTATGGTTATGGTGCTAATTTAAGTGGTGTTAATTCTTTAAAGTCCTCAATAATTACTTCTAATACAAGTATTAATCAAATAGTACCATTAATTAATATACAAACAGCAGCATCAGGAAATTATCAATTTAATATTGGAATGTACAATAATATATTGTTTAATAATGCTACTGGTGCATTGACTGTTAATAAATATTATGGAGATGGTTCTACTTTAAGTAACCTTCCTTCCTTTTCTAATTCGAGTAATGTTTATTATGGTGATGGTTCTCATCTAACTGGGTTACCATCTACAAATCCATCAGTAATAACAACTACGTTAGGAATTGACCAAGTAGTACCATTAGTTAATACACAAACAGCAACACCTGGAAATTATCAATTAAATATAGCAGTAAATAATAATAATAATATGCGTTTTAATAATACTACCGGGGCCTTAACATGTAATTATTATTATGGCGATGGTTCTAATTTGAGTGGATTAGTTGCTGGTGTTGTATTAACAAGTTTAGGACTTAATCAAGTCGTTCCATTAATCAATACTCAAACAGCAACAGCAGGTAATTATGCGCTAAATATTGGAGCATCTTATAATAATAATATGCTTTTTAATAATACTACTGGAGCATTAACATGTACTTATTATTATGGCGATGGTTCGAACTTAACAGGCGTTTTAAAAACATTACCAACTAATTTAATGAAAACAGATGTTACCCAAGTTATTGCTGGCATCAATACATTTAATAATACAAATAATGTTTATTATGGATCAGGAGCTAATTTAACAGGAGTTATTACAACTTTACCAACTAATTTAATGAAAACAGATATATCACAAACTATCACAGGACAAAATACTTTTAGTAGTGCATCAAATGTTTATTATGGATCAGGAGCTAATTTAACAGGTGTTTTAAAAACATTACCATCTAATATTTTGTATACAGATGCAATTCAAATAATTTCAGCTCTTCATACTTTTAATACTGTTCCAATATGTTCTACTAATTGCTCTACATCTACACAACTAGCAAATAAAGCATATGTTGATTCTGTAATCCCAGTATTAACAAATTATGTTACCTTAAATACAACTCAAAACATAACAGCAAATAAAACATTATCGGGCATAATTACATTCTCAGATAATGGAGCCAATAGTTCAAATATAGATCAAGCACTAACACAATTTAATATAACAAACAATATTTTAAATACTACAATAGCATCATTAGTTGGTATTATACCAACGGGAAATACAAGTTGTATTGTTCGCACTGATGCAGTTACTGTTGTTGCTCCTTATGGAAATGTTAGTAGTTCGACTATAACTGGAACTGGAGGATGGAATGCATTCTCAAATAATTTCTTTGTTACTGGAACAACTACTTATTCTATAGCCGTTCAAGTCTTATCATTAACTCAGGTTCAAATGGTTGGAGGTACTCCAATTGGCGGCACATTTACATCATTTATTGGTACGAGATTTGCTCTTGGAACATATATTATCAGTGGTGATTTGGGCAGTGGTGTATTTAATATTTCACAAAATGCATTAGTAGCTTCATCAACTAAAGATATAACATCATTATCACTTATTACTTTAAATCGTCCATTTACTGCTGGTGGTGCTTTAACTTCAACAATTACTGTGGATTATACTACGTCTACCAATATGCAATGTTTAAATACATCATCTTTATTATTAAATGCAATAAGTATTCAACCGCAAGATACTATATCTGAGGTAACGATGTATGGTAATTTAAGACTACAAGGGTCATTACTTTATAATTATGGAACTAATATTAACACAACCCGAACTTTATTACAACCATTATCACAATTCTATACAATGAATAATACAACAGCTATAACAATCACGTTACCAACTGCTAACGCATCAATAACAGGAACAACACTTATATTTAAAAGATATGTATCAGCGTTTGCGACAACATTTAATCAGACGGGCAGTGGGTCGTCTTTTATTCCAACTGCTTCATTGACACCCGTTGCATCTGTGATAGTAGCCGCAACAACTTATCAAACAACATTTATATGTGCTGGAACATATTGGTTTCAAATGTTATAAATAATTCTGTTAATATTAATATATATTATAATAATTAAAATATTATATTATATTATATGCTGCGCCTAGATTATTATTAAAGACATTTATTTCTAAAGAAATAAATATCTTTAATAATATTATATATATGAACGACCCTTTGCCTGATATCCAGTTGAAAAACTCACTTCACTCTTTTGCGCTTGAAAATACTTTAATAAAGACTATAGTTGATAAAATTAAATTAATACCCATGTACGAACAACTAAAACATGATATTGAAATAACAGAACATGTATGTAATTTAGTTGAGAACTCAGTTATGCATAATAAAAAATCTAGACCAATTGATAAAAAACAATTAGTTATTAAGATAATGGCACAACTATTTAATTTAAATAGTGATGCCGATAAGAAAGTAGTAGACCAACATATTGATTATTTATTTAATAATAAAATGATTAAAAAAATATCAATTGCTACTAAATTATTAAAATCAGCTAAGAGTTATTTTTTAAACACATTGTCATGAATGATGAATAATTTTATAAATAACTGTTTACAAAGCCAGTTACCAATTAGTTTTAGTGAT
>Ga0209499_1002362_pt1 | contig 12112 bp, 7 predicted proteins | sample C_130208_EF_Meta_FD_187306 | JGI IMG/M metagenome (GOLD analysis project Ga0209499, IMG submission 187306) | Freshwater microbial communities from Lake Croche, Canada to study carbon cycling - C_130208_EF_MetaG (SPAdes) (version 2) | ecosystem: Environmental > Aquatic > Freshwater > Lake | place...
GAAAGAATCTTGATACGTATATTCAGTCCCAACAGAATACGTAAACTCTTTTAATTCTTCTGACAAACCACCTGGTGCATCTCCAAAAGATTTAAACATCCCCGAAACCCAGTTTGTTTTTTTATATTCATCATTAGCTTTTGTGTAATCATCTACAGTTACAGAGTTATCACCTGTTACATCAGCACCACTGTAGCCGGTAGGTGAAGAATCATCTTTTGAAACTTGTGGAGTTGGCACCATTAATTTAGAAAATTCCACGTTTAGAGCCACTTTACTATAGTCATCAAGAATAAAATCAAATCCACCACCTAAACGCATATTTGCTGGAAGATAATTAGAAGTAATATCGTTTTTGGTATTATCATAACTGATTTTCGGACCCATATTTTGGAAATTGAATCCCAAACGGTATCTTCCGTTAAAATCACTAAAATTCATTTCTTCTGATTGATAAAATCCTGCAACATCTACTGCAAAAGACTTACCGGCAACTGCATCGTTATCTACAGCTGGTATTTTTAAATTGGATCTAATGTACCTTCCACCCACGGCCATACTAAAATGATCGCTCAATTTCAAGGAGTAAGAACCATCTATTGCCAACTCGTTTGGCTTGACAATATTGGCTGGATCGTCATAATTTTGTCTTAATTCAATTTCACCCAAACTGAAATAACGCAAACTGGTTGCAAAGGCACTTCGTTCTGAAAGTCGATTGTAGTAATTTACTTGACCTAATGAAATATCGTTTACTATTTGTGTTAAATAGGGTGTATAATTAGTAGTAAAACCTTGTTTTTCAAGCGCAAAAGCATATTTTGCTGGGTTCCACTGTTGAGAATAAGCATCTGCTGAGGTAGCAACTCCTTGATCTGCCATACCGGCAGCACGAGCATCGGCCGCCACAAGTAAAAATGGAACACCTGTAGTTATTACTCGTACTTGTGCATTACTATGTTGACTGAACAAAACAACCATTAGTAAAACTAAAATCATTTTACTCGAAAAGTAAAATTTATTTAATAGGAATTCGTGAAGTTTCAATTTCATTTTCAAATTATAAATATTTAACAAATATAGTATTTTCTTAAAGGATAACAAGTTTTTCTATTTTTTCTGCTTTATTTCCAGAAATAGTTGAGCGAACAGTTAGTTTGTATATATAGACCCCTTTACCAATATTATCTCCAAAATCATCTTTACCGTCCCAAGTGATTTCTCTCGACAGAAAACCGTCAGTAGTAACGGTTTGGTTGATTGTTTTTACAATTTTGCCGGTAATTGTAATTATTTGAACTTGAACCTCTAACGGTTCGAAGGGTTTGTTGTGATTGAACCAAAACTGGGTGTAATTCACAAACGGATTGGGATAATTCAAAACATTAGTTAAGGTGACATTATCACTATCGGCAACAACAAATTGAATTTCGGCAGATACAAAGTTATTATAAACATCCCAAGCTTTAAATTTAAGGGTGTGTAATCCTTTGGCTAAATATCTAAATGGATATCTAATTTTACCTTTAGTGTAATTATTTAATTCTGTTTCATAATAATCGTTTAAAATATAGGGTTTTGTTTCATCTCCATCCAATATGGCAACAATATCATGACCTATTCCGCTTGCGGTATTTATGCCATGTTCATCTTCTAGAAATGCCAAAAAGAAGGGTGAAGCATTGGTGATACCGCCGTTAACAAAAGATTCGTCGTTCATGTAGAGGCGCACTTTTGGAGGCGTTATATCTGCAACAGCATTGGTGTTAATACCTCCCACTTTTATGTCTAAGTTATAACCTGTTTTATCGAGTAATACTTGATTTCGCTTGGCATAAAAACTGACTCTTCCGTTTCCTAAAGGAATTTTAATATCTCTTGGAACTACGAATCCTAATTCAAAATTGCCGTTGTTTACAGAAGCATTTCCTCTAAAAATAGTTTCTCCCAAATTTGCAAAACTTATTGGCGGACTGTATCCATCATTATTTAAAGTTGAACGGGAATAATTTTTATCAAATACATTAACGGCAATATCACCATTATAATTGGTCAATAAATTTCCAGATTCATCTAGAACTTCACCAGATAATTTAACATAACTAAGTGCTTTTAAATCATCTATAGGCTGCGTTATTGGAACATCATTAACTTTAGTGAGCACCACTTTTGGTTTTGGAATGGCCAACAATAATGCAGGATCACCAAGATAAGAAGTGACGCTAATTGCGGAGTTATCATTACTCTCACATTTGGTTAATCGCAGTGCTTCAGCTATAGAGATATTAGAATTTGAACTTAAACCATAACCTAAAAGATATTGAGATAAAATGCTATTAAACTGAAAAGCATAACTAATTTCTCTTGTGGTAGTAACCATAGAGATAGCTCCGCCTTTTGGGTTCCAATAGGTATATTCTCCTGCAGTTGGTCGATAGGGATTGTCAAAACGAGAAAACTGACATGTAATTGTAATAAATAAAGGATACTTGAATTGATTATTAAAATTATACCCGTCCAGTTTGTCCCAAAGTCGTTCTCCAGTTAAACCATCTTCTCCACCATGACCTAGGTAATTAAATATTAAAGCACCTCTTTCAAAATCATTAGTCATTTCCTCTTTTGCCGCTGGATATCTTGCACCACCAGCGGTAGTTTCTTGTTGATAAGAATCTAATAGTATTTTTTTAAAGTTAAAAAATGGTTTATTAGCGTACACATCATCTGTTAAACTATTTTGTGCATCCTGTAAAACATTGTCACCATCTTTGTCAGTATCGTCTGAAATGGCTACATAATTATTTCTCCAACTTCCATACGATTTTATGTCATGATATTCTAATACTTTATTTACCATTTCATCTGCCTGTTGAACCGAGGATACCAACATTCTGCCCACTGCAATATCTGGTTTACCATAATAGCTATCTAAATTTCCTTCGTTATCATCTATTTCTACAAAAAAATCATCGGATGAAAAGGATGCCGAAGTTTCATAATAACTACTAACGGCATGATAAATTGGAACAATATTGGTGTTGTTTGGTATTCTATTTTTAAAATCGAAGGAAGCATCGCCAAATAAATTGACATATTTTAATCTAGCCGATGGTGAAGAGGCGTTTTGATACACATATTTTATGAAATTTCTAATGGCCCCGATATCTTGTTTACCTCCTCCAAATTCTTGATATATGGCATCTAAGTTTACTACTTTTACATTCAAACCCGAATAACTTCTATGAAAATTAGCCAATTTTTCGGCTTCCGAGTTTAAAAAACTTGAGGTAATTATCAAATAATCAATGTCTTGAAAACTTCCTTGTGAATTATTAAAAATAGTTCCTTTCAAATTTTGATTTGAAACGGAAGTATTTAGCTCTTTCCCTGGTGTATAAAAATCAGATTCATCTATGGCAATGTATTTTTTGGAATTCAAATAATCTTTAAATGAAAAATTACTTTGAGACGGATTAGAGATTGAAGCAACATTATAGATATCAGTAATATCCCATACTTGACTTATATTCGTTGCATTTGAAAATTGATAGCTGGCAATAGAATTTATTTGACTGTTGGTATTAGTGTATTGAAATCGGAACTGTCTTCCAAAGCCATTCAAATTGCTTTTTGCAGAAATATTAATAAAATCCAAATACCCTTTGGATGTGGGAACACCACTATTGTTGAAAGTTAATTTTACACTGATGTTTTGAGCTGCTGTAATATTTGACACTATTGAACTTTGGGCCGCAACAATTCCTGTGTTTAATAAAACCGCAGATAAATTCATAGTTCCAATATTTTGTCCATTGACAGCCGCAGTAAAAGAAGTAGTAACTACAGAATTTCCTCCGGTGTGAATCTCAATTTTGGCGGGCGCAGTGGTAACGATGTTCGGTAAATTAAAATCAAAAGTTTGTTCATTAGTCATGCTAAAATTTTCTCCAAACCATGTTCTTCCTAATCGACCTATGTTGGTTAAATCTACTTCGTGAAATTGATAATCATCAAATGTGGTTAAGTTTTCTGTTGCACTACCACTTGGCTGAATCATTGATGCGATTCGTTTTCCATTTCCTCCATCTACATTTATATAATAGTATGAAGCGTCGGAATACAAATTAATATTTGTTTTATTTTCAGCGCTCCAATTATCAACTCCTTCTGCATAAAACAGAATATAATCGTTATCGTCAAAAGAGCCATCCGATTCACCAATTACTTGAATAGCATTTTCCTCCAAATCATTGGAATAGGGAATACTGTTTTTAAGAGGCAACATTCGCCCACCATTTCCGAATATTTTGATGTTTTGTGGATTTATTGCATTAACATTGAATCCTAAATCAGACATAAACCCTTTTGATATTTTGTAAACACCTGATTTTGTCACATAAATTCGTTTCCAAAATCCAGATGCAAGAACAGAATTTGAGATGCTTGCTGTATTTGGGAAATTATTTGTTTTTGAATTTGTTGAAGCTGAAGTATAATTATAGTTAAAAGAAATAACTTTTTTATAGCCACTTTCATCTTTAAAAATTGGAAAAAATTTAATTAAAACAGAAGTTTTATCACGAGAAATTTCATTTTTAATAGTGGCGTTTATACTGTTCTTAATGTTTTTTTTATCTAGGTCACCTAGTTGAGATTCATCAATAGATACAAAAACAATATTTGAAATTATCAAAGATTTTTCATCAATCAATGAAGATGAATCGATTTTTTTAATAAAAAAAATTTCTTTTGATTGAATGTCAAAGTTAAAACTATCCGAATCAAATTGAGGTAAATGGAATTTAAAATCACTAAACGGATAATTGGTTTTTTCAATCCAATTAATAGTAATAGCCCCTGAGTATTGAGCATGAGTGAAAAAACTAAACAAAAACAACAATAAGGTAACAAACTTTTTCATTGATAAGTTAACGTAATTTTATTTTAAATATTACGAATGGTAAAAATAAAATTTTTAAATCGTTTCAAACAATAATAAAAAACAAATAGCGTTATCAATATTAATGACTGAAAAAAAATATTAATATTAAAAAAAGATGTTGCAATATCAAGGTTAATTATTATATTGCACCTCCAAAAATTTATTACCTAATAAGAGTATGAAAGTTAACAAATTTATGACAATCAAGTTGTTACTAGTGTTGGCACTAATGGCAAGTTTTACAAGTTGTAGCAAAAAATCAAGTTCTAATGCAGGATCTAAAGCTACAGGATGGAAAATCAATGACAAAAAAGGAGGATTCCAGTATGCTTCTAAGTTTAAAAAACAAGAAACAGCTCCGGGATTGGTTTTAGTTGAAGGAGGAACATTTACAATGGGTAAAGTTGCAGATGATCCTATGCACGATTGGAACAACACACCAAATCAACAACATGTCCAATCTTTTTACATGGACGAAACCGAAGTAACCAATGTAATGTACATGGAATACTTAGATTGGTTGAAAAGGGTTTTTCCACCAGAAGAAGAAAATTATAAAAATATTTACGAAGGTGCCTCACTTGATACACTAGTATGGAGAAATAGACTGGGTTATAACGAAACCATGACCAATAACTATTTAAGACATCCTGCTTATGCAGAATATCCAGTAGTAGGGGTAAATTGGATTCAAGCCACCGAATATTCTAAATGGAGAACAGACCGAGTAAATGAATCAGTTCTTGAAAGAGAAGGATACCTGAAAAAAGATGCTAAAGTTACTGATGCTAAAGCAGAAGCTACTTTTAGTACAGACACATATATAATTGCTCCAACCAAAACTTATGGAGGTGATGATAAAATTGTTTTAAAAGGGCAGAAAAACTCTAAAGCTGCTGGAAAAGGCGGAACAAAAGGAGCAGATGGAACAACAAAAGAAGCTAAAAATTTATATGCCAACAGAAGTTCGGGTTTAATTTTACCTGAATACAGGCTTCCAACAGAAGCTGAATGGGAATATGCTGCAGCTTCAGATGTAGGTCAACGAGAATATAATGTTTACAAAGGCCAAAAGAAATACCCTTGGTCAGGAAGTTATACACGTTCTAGTAAAAGAGCAATTAAAGGTGATCAATTAGCCAATTTCAAACAAGGAAAAGGAGATTATGGTGGAATTGCTGGTTGGTCTGATGATGGAGCTGATATTACTAACAAAGTAAAATCATATCCTCCAAATGACTTTGGCTTGTATGATATGGCAGGAAACGTTGCCGAATGGGTTGCTGATGTTTATAGACCTATTGTTGATGATGAAGGAAACGATTTCAACTATTTTAGAGGAAACGTTTATATGAAAGATAAAATCGGTGAAGATGGAAAAGCCGAATTAGTTTCTAAAGAAACACAAAAATTTGACACTATGTCTAACGGTAGAGTTATGGCAAGAAATTTTCCAGGACAAATTGCTCAAGTTCCTGTTGATGATAAAGAAACTTATTTGAGACAAAACTTTGATAAAAGCAACGAGAAAAATTATAGAGATGGTGACAAACAATCTACAAGATATTTTGATTTTGGGAGTTCAGAAGAAGGCGACGGGAAATTACCTGATGCAAAAAAAATGTATGATTCACCAAAACACAATGTGTCCACAGACAGTATTGGAAACATGATTCGTAAATATGACCATTCTAATAAGAGAACAACATTAGTTAACGATGATGTAAGAGTTTACAAAGGTGGTTCATGGAAAGACAGAGCCTACTGGTTGGATCCAGCACAAAGAAGATACTTCCCACAAGATATGGCAACTGATTATATTGGGTTTAGATGTGCCATGTCAAGAGTTGGGCCAAAATCTGATTCTAAAAAAACAGCAAGAAATAAAAAAAGATAATTCTTTTATAATAATGTAGCAAAAGCCCTTTAATTAGGGCTTTTTGTTTATAACTATTTTTAAATGACTCTAGCCGAAATTCACAATTTGTACCTACAATCTAGCGGAATTGTAATAGACACTCGAAAAATTGAACCAAACTCTTTTTTTGTAGCTTTAAAAGGAGAACGCTTTGACGCAAACACTTTTACAAATGAAGCTCTTGAAAAAGGATGTTCTGTTGTAATAATTGATAATAAAGAATACTATATTGATGGAAAAACAATTCTTGTCGAAGACAGTTTAAAAACTTTACAAGAATTAGCTAAATTTCATAGAGATTATTTAAAAATTCCTATTATTGCAATTACCGGAAGTAATGGGAAAACGACAACAAAAGAATTAATTCAAGTTGTGCTTTCAAAAAAATTCAACACAAAAGCCACTTTTGGAAATTTAAATAACCATATTGGGGTTCCATTAACCTTATTATCCTTTAATAAAAAAACTGAAATCGGAATTGTTGAAATGGGTGCCAATCACCAAAAAGAAATTGAATTTTTATGTGAAATAGCTAAACCAGATTTTGGTTATATTACCAATTTTGGAAAAGCTCATCTTGAGGGATTTGGTGGAATTTTAGGAGTGATTAAAGGGAAAAGTGAAATGTATAACTATCTTCAAACTAATAATAAAAATGCATTTGTAAATTTTGACGATGCTATTCAAGAAGAAAAAACCAAAAATATTCAAAGATTTACATTTAGTACTACAAATAAAGATTGTAATATTTTTATTAAAAATTGCATTGCCAATCCAATGGTTTCAATGAATTATAATAACATTGAAATTAAATCAAATTTAATTGGTTTGTATAATGTAAATAATATTAATGCAGCAATAACAATTGGAAATTATTTTGGTGTTTCTAAAGAAGAAATAAAAGAGGCTGTAGAATGTTATATCCCGGAGAACAATCGTTCGCAATTAATATCAAAAAACAGTAATGAAATAATTCTCGATGCATATAATGCGAATCCTAGCAGTATGCTGGTTGCCTTGGATAATTTTCTTCAATTAAAAAATTCAAAAAAAACAATTATTATTGGGGATATGTTTGAACTTGGTAAAGAAAGTAGTAAAGAACATCAGTTGATAGTAAATTTTTTAAAAAAAACAGATACTATTCAATGTTTCTTTATTGGAAAAGACTTCTATGTTAATAAAAATGAAAAAATAAATCATAATTTCTATAAAGATTTTGAATCATTTACTGAATATTTAAAAGAAAATTCTTTTTCAAATACGTTATTATTAATTAAAGGATCACGAGGAATGGCACTTGAAAGAACTTTAGAATACATCTAAAAATTGACTTTAAATAGAGCTATTCCTATAATTTTTTTGCTACTTTATCAATTGCATTAATTGTAAAATCTAAATCTTCATAGGTTAATGCATCCGTTATAAACCATGTTTCATAAGCTGATGGTGCAATGTAAATTCTTTCGCTTAACATTCCATGAAAGAACTTTTTGAAAGTTACGTTGTCCGATTTCTTTGCTGTATCAAAATCAAACACTGGATTTGCATTAAAATGTACAGAAATCATTGAACCTACCCTGTTTATTGTAAAATCAATTTTATGTTTAGTCAATATATTTCTGATTCCAATTTCTAAATAAGCACTTTTTTCTTCTAGTCTTTTAAAAATTTGATCGTCGGCATTTAAAGATTGTAACATTGTGAATCCGGCTGCCATAGCTAATGGATTTCCTGATAAAGTTCCCGCTTGATATACAGGACCTAAAGGTGCTAAATAATTCATTATTTCTTCTCTTGCTGCAAAAGCTCCTACAGGAAGACCACCTCCTATAACTTTTCCGAAGCATACAATATCTGCATTAATATTATATAATTCTTGAACACCGCCTTTTGCCAAACGAAATCCTGTCATTACTTCATCAAAAATTAATAATGCTTGATTATCATTGCAAATTTGCCTTAATCCTTCTAAAAAACCTGGTGTCGGAGGAATACAACCCATGTTTCCGGCAACTGGCTCAATAATAATTGCTGCTATTTCGTTTTTATTTGCTTCGAACAAAGCTCTTACATTTTCAATATTATTATAAGTGGCCAATAAAGTATCTTTTGCAGTTCCTTGAGTAACCCCAGGACTATTAGGGGTTCCAAAAGTACTTGCTCCGCTTCCAGCTTGAATCAAAAAAGAATCTGAATGTCCATGATAACATCCTGCAAATTTGACAATCTTATCCCTTTTCGTAAATCCACGAGCCAAACGAATTGCGCTCATGCAAGCTTCCGTTCCTGAATTCACAAACCTAATTTTGTCAATATTAGGAACCATAGCAACCGCTAATTCTGCAATTTTTGTTTCTAATTCTGTTGGCATACCAAAGGAAGTTCCAAGTTGAGCTCTTTCTGTAATAGCTTCAATAACTGGCGGATAGGCATGACCTAAAATCATAGGTCCCCATGAATTGATAAAATCAATAAGCTTATTTCCGTCCTCGTCATAAAGATAAGCTCCCTTAGCACTTTTAACAAAAATTGGGGTGCCACCTACTCCTTTAAAAGCGCGAACAGGAGAATTTACGCCTCCTGGAATTACTTTTTCAGCATCAGCAAAAAGCTGACTACTTCTTTTATATTGCATTATAAATTAGTGTATTAGCAAACTCTGCCCAACAGACAAAGTATCATTAAAAATAGTATTTAGTTTTTTTAAATCCTGAATTGTAACATTATATTTTCTAGATATTGAATATAAAGTATCTCCTTTTTCAACTTGATGATGTCGACTTGAATTTAAATTTTCAGTAGAAATCTCATTATTGCTATTGACTTCCATTGGATTGTTAGATGCTACATAATCAGCACCCAAAACATCAAAATCAAATTTTTGTAGATGGTATCTTTCAATAATTGCAATCAATTTTGTTGGATAAGCTGGATCTGTAGCATACCCAGCATTTTTCAAACCCTTTGCCCATGATTTATAATCCGTTTTATCCAATTGAAACAAACTAGAATAATGTGCTCTAGTTGTCAAAAATAAGGAATGATCACGATAGGACTCACTTGGATCTTTGTATTTTCTGAAGCACTCATTTTCTACATCATCATTATATTTAACACTGGGACCCGTCCATTCTTTGTGACATTTTATTCCGAAATGATTGTTTGCTTTTATGCTTAACGGACCAGTTCCTGCTCCAGATTCTAAAATTCCTTGGCCTAAAATTATACTTGCTGGAATACCATATCGCTTCATATCCACCTCAGCAATTTCCTTATATTCTTCAATATATTTTAAAACCATTTCAGTAGTAACTTTTACACGAGTTGTTGCTTCAAGAATTTCAATTTGAGAATCATTTTGTTCTATTTCATTTATTGATTTTTCTTTATTAAAAAAGATTTTGGCATTGTTTTCCTCAGATTTTACAACAGCTTCATTTGATGATTTACTATTTAGCACTTTTTTCGTTTCAACAGGTTTCACAACCGGAACCGGTTTTTTAACAGTTATTCTTGTAGATTTATTTAAAACCGTTTTTCTAGCAGTTTTTGATGTAGCGTTGGTGTTAGATGTTCTTATTACATTATGATTAGAACCACATGCAATAAAAAAAATAACAACAACATAAAGTACTAATTTCTTAATCATTGATTTGAATTGTTTGCAAATTTTTATTTTTTAATTTGATATTCATTCCTTGAATTCCTTGAATTCCTCCTGTATGAATTAAAAGAATTTTAGAATTTTCAGGAAAAAAGCCCTTCTTTATTAAATCTAAAACGCCAAAAACCATCTTTCCCGTATAAATTGGGTCTAAAGGAATCGCATTTTTAATATAGAATTCATTAATAAATAGAATTAATTCGTTAGAAACCTTTCCGTATCCCCCAAAATGATAATGAGAAATTAAATCCCAATTAGTGTTTTTTGCAAATTTACAAATATCTTCTTTTAAAAAGTCTCCTTTTAATGATGAGAATCCTAAAATTTTTTGATGCGAATATGAACTGTTAATTACTCCCGAAATAGTTCCACCAGTTCCAATTGCACAACAAATAAAATCGTATTTTTTATCTTTTTCTACCAAAATTTCTTCGCACCCTTTTATAGCTAATTCATTGGTTCCGCCTTCTGGAATTAAATAAAATGAATCTAAACTTTGCTTTAATTCTAATAAATATTCTTGAAAGTTTTTTAATTTGTATGTTTCTCTTGAAACAAACACAAATTTCATACCACAGTTTTGAGCAAATTTAAGCGTTGGATTTTCATTAATTTTAGATGCTAATTCTTCACCTCTTATTATTCCAATAGTATCAAAACCTTGTTCTCTACCAGCATAAGCTGTTGCTGCAATATGATTAGAAAATGCTCCTCCAAAAGTCAATAATGTAGTTTGATTTTCTTTTTTAGCTTGTATTAAATTATATTTTAGTTTCCTGAATTTATTTCCCGATACAAATGGATGAATTAAATCTTCACGACGAATAAACAACTTCACTGATGTGTTTTCAATAGGTATTTCTTGCGTGAGAATATTCAATTTTTATTTTTTTACAAAGTTACAAATCGTTATGCCTATTTTTATTAGAATATAAACTATTTTTAATACAAATAAAATTATTAATTAGAAATGCAAAATAGTATTTCTAAGTTACTAAATTTGTGGCTATGAAGGAAGATAAAGAAGAAGTAAAGCTAATTGAAGGGGAAGATTATTATCTCACTCCCGAAGGATATCGATGTTTCACAGAAAAATACCATTTAAAACGTGGACAATGTTGCAGAAGTGGCTGCAAACATTGCCCGTATGGTTTTGATAAAAAAACAGGGACAATCAAATCATCAACCAAGTAACTAATTCAACGAATTATCAAAATGACTTTTAAAGAACAAATACTACAAGGAATTCCATCGGTTTTACCCAATGTAAAAACTTATGAAACCGAAATAAATCATGCGCCAAAACGTAAAGAAATTCTATCAACAGAGGAAAAAAAACTAGCTTTAAAAAATGCCTTACGTTATTTTGAAGCGAAACATCATGCAACATTACTCCCAGAATTCAGAGAGGAATTAGAAACATATGGGCGTATTTACATGTATCGTTTCCGTCCGGATTATAAAATATATGCTCGCCCTATTTCAGAATACCCAGGAAAATGTGAACAAGCAAAAGCCATTATGCTGATGATTCAAAATAATCTGGATCATGCTGTTGCACAACATCCTCATGAATTAATTACTT
>Ga0209499_1002366_pt1 | contig 12101 bp, 14 predicted proteins | sample C_130208_EF_Meta_FD_187306 | JGI IMG/M metagenome (GOLD analysis project Ga0209499, IMG submission 187306) | Freshwater microbial communities from Lake Croche, Canada to study carbon cycling - C_130208_EF_MetaG (SPAdes) (version 2) | ecosystem: Environmental > Aquatic > Freshwater > Lake...
TACAGGTGATAATCTTTATTCTTATTCATCTCAAATAGTTGGAGATGCTTTAATGGGATTTGATGGACAGTTTGCAAAGTATAGAGCAGATGAATTAGGATTAACTTCATTTGTTTATTATGGTTCAATAATTAGAGATAGTAGAGATTTCTGCGTTGAACATGCAAACCAAGTATTTACTGAAGAAGAAGCAAGGGCATTATGGCAACAAGACTGGCAAGGCAAATCAGGTAGCGACCCATTCTTAGATAGAGGTGGTTATAATTGCAGACATCATTGGCAACCAATCAGTACAGACTGGGGAACAGTAAATACTGATGGCACATTTGACTACACACTATAATAGAACATTTTAGCAACAACTATGTTGCAATTTTACAATTTTCTTGATAATTGACAATAATAACAATATAGAAGGAGAACAAACAATGAACGACCAAGTAAAAGTAGAGTCGGTTGAGAATACAGCATCTCAAGACAATGCTGGAGTAGAAGTTTCAAAAACAACTTCAAATGAGAACAAAGTTTTTACTGCAGATCAGTTAGAACAAATAGTTCAAAGAAGATTAGAACGATACAAAAAAACAGTATCTAATAAACTTGATGGAGTTGATCTTGAAGAAGCTAAAAAGTTGCTTCAAGAGAAAAAAGATAAGGAACTTGAGATCGCTAAACAACGTGGCGAATTTGACAAAGTTCTGAAGGAAACAGTTTCAAAAAAGGATACAAAAATCCAATCGTTGGAATCTGAATTAAAAAGGATTCGTATAGATGAAACATTAGTCAATGTAGCTAGTGGACTGAAAGCTGTTAAACCAGCAGAAGTTAAACAGTTACTAAGATCAAATGTTAAACTTAACGAACAAGGTTCTGTTGAAGTTATCAACGAAGATGGAACTCCTAGATATACAGACAAAGGTGAACCAATGTCAGTTAATGAATTGGTAAACGAATATCTAAAAAACAATCCTCATCATGTGATGGCTACTCAAAGTGGTAGTGGTTCACAAGGTAAGATTGGTGGAAATTCTCCCACTTCCGTTAAAATGGGTGATCTTGATTTGAATAATCCTAATGACAGAAAATTATATTCTGAAATGAGGAAACAAAGAGATCAGGGTATTTTTAAAATGAAAATAACTTAAACAACTAACTAAAATAAAAAAATGGCTAACGAAACAACAAGTTCAACATTAAGTGAACTTTATACAAATATAACACAAGAAGCGATTTTCTCATTCCAAGAAACATCTGTAATGAGACCTCTTGTAACTCTATACCCTTTAATGGGTTCTGGAAAAGTGGCAGAAGTGCCAGTATATCCAGTAGTATCTGCTGCTGCAGTAAATGAAGCAACAGATTTATCTAATACAGCAGTAAACCCTACATCAGCAACTATTACAGCTTCTGAGACGGGTGTTATGACAACTCTTACAGATTTAGGTGCTAGTTCAGCTTCTAGAAATGTTGGTGCTGATATTGGAAGATTATTCGGAGAAGCGATTGCTAAAAAAGTAGATGCTGATTTAATCGGACTATTTTCTAGCTTCACTACTAACACTGCTGGTGCTGCTGGAACAGAATTAACTGCTGATTTGCTTTTTAAAGCACAAGCACAGTTAAGATCATTAAATGTACCTGCACCTTACTATGCTGTGTTTCACCCAAAAGCAGTTTTCAATTTAAAGAAAACTCTTACACAAGCTGGTTACGGAACATCTGCTTATGCAATCTCTAACGTAGGAAACGAAGCATTAACAAATGGATATATTGGCAGAATAGCTGGTATTGATGTATTTGAAGATGCTAACTTTACTATTGATGCTTCTGATGATTCAGTAGGTGGAGTATTCTCTCCAATCTCTATTGGTTTAGCTATGAAAGAAGATTTCAAAGTTGAAACACAAAGAGATGCTTCTATGAGAGCAACAGAAATCGTTGCTTCAATCGTTTACGGAAAAGCTGTAGTTAAAGAAAACTACGGAGTTGCTGTAACAACTGATTGTGCATTTTAATTAATGCTATTTTGGTGGGGGAGTAAAATCCCTCACCAACTACAATGAAACAGATAGACAGTCCGAAAACAGTTTTACATTTTAAGACTAAGGATTATGTTTATCGCTATGTGTTAGTAGATAGATTTAAACATTCATCAAAAGCACATTATGGATTTGATAAAGAACTAGGAATGACTGAAGCTGAAATATTTGCTAAAGTAACTCCAAGAAAAATAAGAAGAAAATATATTATAAAGGATTAACAAATGGCAAACTTTTCATCAGAATCAGATTTAACATTCTACCAACCAGATATTTTAACTTTTGGCATATCATCATTCTATACTCCAAATGACTATCACGCACAAGCAAGATCAGACATTGAAAGAGATTTAAGAATTAAATGGTATCCAGTTTATGTTAAACAAACTTATAGAGATATATCTTTGCTTAATACAACAGAGATGGACGGAACTAAATTAACAGATTCACAATTTAAAAGATTATCAGTTTATAGAGTAATTGGATTCTACGCATGTCCACAATTAACTAAATATAATTCAAACGATAACTTAGATAGATTTCAAGTTATGATGAAACACTATCAACAATTATATGCAGATGAATTAGATTCTATTTTAAAAGATGGAGTTGAATATGATGCTGATGGTTCACACACAATTAAAGATGCAGAAAAAGCACCTTACCATAGACTTCAACTTATCAGATGATTACAGTTGAAGATAACTCATTACAAGTTGCTCAGAATTTTGAAAAACAAATAAGAGAACAACCTAACATTGTTAAAATAGCATTAGGAAGAACTGCTGAGTTTTTAATGTTCTTAATTAAACAAAGAACAGCAAAAGGACAAAGTTCAGATGGCAACGCATTTCCAAAATATACTGCTGAATATGCTTTTCTTAGAAAAAAAGCTGGAAGACAAACATCAACACCTGATCTTAATTTTAAAGGACAAATGCTTTCAAATATAACTGAAAAATCTACTCCAACTCAAGCTATAATTTATTTTGCAAACAAATTCCAAAATGTTAAAGCATTAGGCAACCAAAGAAAAAGAAAATTCTTTGCTATAGGTGAAAGAGAACAGCAACCTATTATAAATGTATTTATGAAAGAATATAATAAACTATCTAAAATATGAGCAAACGAGAAGATATAGCAGCTAATATAGTTTCTGTTTTAACAGCAGTAACATCTCCAATAACTTTAAAAAAAATTACAAGAGAACCATTTGACGTAGATCAATTATCAGAACAACAATATCCAGCAATTTTTATACAGTCAGGTAATGAAACTAGATCAGATGAAACAATGACTTCATCTACAATTACAAGACAAGCGACAGCAGATTTTGTTATAGTTGGTTATGTCAAAGGAACTACAAGCAATATTGACACCAAACGTAACGAATTAATTACCACTATTGAAACTACATTAAATAATGATAGAACAAGAAATGGTAATGCGAAAAACACTTTAGTCGTAGAAGTATCTACTGATGAAGGTGTTTTATTCCCAATCGGTGGAATTAGAATGGTAGTGAGAGTAATTTATCATTACACTTCTGGTACACCATAATACTAACAAGGAGAAAATAAAATGGCAGGAAACGTACACACTGGATCAGAAGGAACTATTAAAGTTGGAACTGATACAGTAGGAGAACTTAGATCGTATTCACTAGAAACAACTGGTGCGACTATTGAATCTACAAACATGGGAACTATTGCAAGAACATACAAAACTGGTTTAACTGGTTGGTCTGGTACTGCAAGTTTATATTGGGACGAACTAGATGCTGGTCAAACAGCTTTAGCAGTTGGTTCTGAAATAACAATTAAAGTTTACCCAGAAGGTGCATCAACTGGAGACAAATACTTTTCAGGAACAGCTATCGTAACAGCTAAATCTGTAAGTGCGTCTTTTGATGGCTTAGTTGAATCATCAATTTCTTTTACTGGAAATGGTGCTTTAACATTAGCAACAGCAAGTTAATTAATTAAAAAGGAAGATATATGAACGTAATAGATAGAGTGAAGGCACAATTTGAATCTTTAGGAGTTAAAAAGATTGAGGTTGCTGAATGGGGCGAGGAAGGCAAACCTTTAATAATATATTGCACACCATTTACATTAGCAGAAAAAAGAAATCTTTTTAAAGGTGCTAGAAATGATGATCTAGGAGTATTAGTAGATGCAATAGTTTTAAAAGCCAAAGACGGAGAAGGAAATAAAATATTTAAGCTAGATGACAAGCAAACATTATTGAATAATGCTGATGCAAATGTTATAGCTAGAGTAGCAACAGAAATGTTGAATGGTGTATCTTACGAGGAAGCCGAAAAAAAGTAAGGTTTGATCTTGAGCTTTACTCAATGTTAGCTCTTGGTCATGAACTTAAAAAAACATTGGACGAAATTCTCTTGATGACTCAAGATGAGTTTCATTATTGGATTGCGTATTTTAAAGTGAAGGCAGATAAAGAGAACTTACATAATGGCAGATCAGCAACTAAATATAAAACTTAATGCTATAGACAATGCTTCTAAAGCTTTTTCTTCAGTAAAAGATTCAGTATTTAATTTAAGAAATGCACTAATAGGTTTGGGTGCTGGTTTAGTAGTTAAAGATTTTATAGATATTGGTAAAGCCACAGAAGAAACAAAATCAAAATTAGATCAACTAGCAAAATCTGGTTATGGTGGAAGCAAAGCATTTGACCAACTAACTCAGTTTGCGATCAATGCAAGAATACCTTTATTAGAAGTTTTCCAAGCATCAGGAGATTTGTTGTCTGTTGCTAAATCACCAGAAGAACTAGCAAAGAAATTAGAAGAATCTGCTAACGCAGCAGCATATTTTAAAATAAGTTTTGTTGAAGCAGCAGATCAAATAGCAAAAGGATTATTAAAAGGAACTGATTCTGCAAGACTGTTCCAAGATAGAGGAATAAAAAGCATACAAGGATTTGGAGAATATGCAGACAAAAGTTTTAATGGATTTAATCAATCATTAGAAAAAGCTTTTGGTGCAAGAGGTAAATTTGGTACTGCTAATGAAGATTTAAAAAAAGGTTTAGCTGGTAGTACAATAGCAATTCAAAACTTTGTTACAGCATTTGAAGCTTCAGTATCTAAAGGATTCTTTACTACATTAACAAAACAATTAAATGATCTAGATAAATATCTTCAAGGAAATACTGATGCTATTAATAAATTTGCAGAACAACTTGGTTCTGCATTAGCAAGTGTTTTAATAGGATTAGGAAATGTATTAATATTTGTAAAAAATAATTTTGAAATTTTCTTCGGCATATTACTTGGTGGTGCAGCTCTTAAAGCATTAGATTTTATAAGATTATTAACTCAAGCAATAATATCATTAGGAATAGCAGCAGCAGCTAATCCATTTACAGCAATAGCAACTGGAATAGCCATAGCTGCTGTTCTTATATTTGAAAACTTAGATGCAATAATAAAAAAGATTGATGCTGTTAAAGAAGCTATTAAAAATCTTAAATGGTCTGACTTAAATCCATTTAGCAAATCAAATACAAAAGAAGCAATAGATAACATTACAGAAATTAACAAATGTTTTGAAGATACTTTGATGGAAACATTAAAGCAATTTGAAGCAAATAGTTCAATACTTAATTTTCAAAATGTATTAGATGGTGTTTTACAAAAAAATGCTAACAATTTATCAGATTTAAAAAAAGAAATGTATTCATTAGAAGGTGTTACAAAATCAATATCTGATGGATTAACTAAAGGTATAAAAGATTTTTCAGAAGGAATAGCAAAATCAATAGTTCTTGGTGAAAGTTTAGGAACAACATTTAAAAAAATAGCACAAGACATATTAGTTAAAATGATTGCAAAACAATTAGAATATATTGGAACATTAATTATAGATATTGCTTGGCAAAAAATCAAAACATCTGAATTATATCAACAAGCTGCATTATCAAACATGAGTGGTGGTGGTGGATTTTTCAGTAATTTATTTGGTGGTGGTGGTGGTGGAATGGACGCAGGTAATCCTCTGAGTTATGGTGCTGGTGCTGAAGGTGGTGTTATGACAGCAGGAGTTCCTATAACAGTTGGAGAACGTGGTAGAGAATTATTTATACCAAAAACAGATGGCAACCTTATACCAAATCCTGATTTAGGAAATATAGGTGGAAACAATTACAATTTTACTATTGTTGCTAATGATGTAAAAGGAGTTAAAGAATTATTATTAAATAATAGATCAACTATTGTTAATATTATGAACCAAGCTTTAAATGCGAAAGGAAAATCTAGTTTAGTATAATGAGTGGTACTTTTCCTACATCTCCAAAAGCAAGTTCAGTAGCTATAAGCACAAAACAAAATACTATTGTTTCAACGACAACTTCTGGCAGACGACAAGCAAGACAAATAGATGGTCAAAGATTTGCATTAACAGTTAAATTTCCAATAATGAGTAGAACTGAATTTGCACCAATAGCAGCTTTTCTAATGAAACAAAGATCACAATTAGAATCTTTTACATATTCTCCACCAACTATATCAACTACTTCTGGTTCTGCATCTACAGTTATTTCAACCACTGGAAGTCATAGTGCTGGAGTAACATCAATTAATTTAACTGGAATGACTGTATCACAATCAGCAATATTTAAAGCTGGAGACTTCATAAGATTCACTGGTCAAAATAAAGTTTATATGGTTATTTCAGATGTATCATCAAATGGTTCTGGTAATGGAACAATGACTATTGAACCACCATTAAGATCAACAGTAACAACTGGAACAGTATTAATTTATTCAAATGTAGATTTTACTGTTGGACTTACAAATGATATTCAAGAATTTAATATAAGCACAGAAAATTATTTTCAATATGAAGTTGATCTTATTGAGGTATTGTAATGCCAAGATCACTCAATGGTTCTTTAATAACTGAATTAACTACTAATAAATTAAATCCAGTAGAACTTGTTTATATTGGTGTAAGTTCAGGAAGTTATTATACAGATCATTATAAAAGTATTACATTTGGTGGAAATACTTATTTATCTTCTTCTTTATTTCTTGGTTCATCTGAATCTGCAGAATCTTCAGAAGTATCTGTAAGTAATCTAGTAGTTAAGTTTGGTGGTGCAGATCAAACAATTATATCTTTATTTCTAAACAATGATTACATGGATAAAAGGGCTTGGGTATATAGAGGTTTTTTAGATGATAGCCAAACATTAATAGCAGACCCATTTCTTTTATTTGATGGAAGAATAGAAAATTTAAGCATTGAAGAAGATGAAACTAATTCTGTTGTAAGTGTTTCTATTGCATCACATTGGGCAGATTTTGATAAAACAAAAGGCAGAAAAACAAATACCAATTCACAAGCATTACATTTTCCTACTGATTTAGGTTTTGATTATGCTGCACAAACAGCAAAGGAGATTAAATGGGGAAAGGCATAAATGATTTATATAAAATTTTACATTTATACAGACAATTCCCAAGATACGATAAAATGAAATATCAGGATTTAGTAAATATGATACTACCTTCTTTTAATCTAGACCAATATCAAATTCATCAAGTTAATGGTACTGTTGTTGGATTTACTAACTGGGCATATTTAAGTGATGAAGTAGAAAAAAGATTTATGACAACTGGAAGATTAAAAACTAATGAATGGAAATCAGGAAAAAACATTTGGCACATTGAAACAGTTGCAAAAAGTAATGTTAGAGAAATTATGAATTGGACAAAAGAATATTTTAGAAATTTATTAGAAGTAGATCAACCTTTAAAGTGGTTAAGAATAGCTGATGACTCAACTATTTATAGACGATCTATGAAGTTTAAAAGGGAGTTTCATATCTAATGGGACTAGACCCAGTAACAGCATTTGTCGTACAGCTTGTTGTAACAACAGCAATATCTTGGGTTCTTAGACCAGAACCACCAAAAAGAAATGCACCAACACAACAAGATGTAGCACAAGGTATATTAGTAAACCAAGCATCTAATAATACTGGCATACCATTAGTTTATGGACAAAGACAACTTGGTATATCAAGAGTATTTGTTGAAAGTTCTGGTGATAACAATACCTACCTTTATATGGCAGGAGTTTTATGCGAAGGTGGTGGTAATGGAATTGAATCTATAGATGAGATTTATATTAATGATAAATTAGTTACTTGGAATGGTTCTTTAACAGACGGAACAATTAGAACAGTAAATAGTTCAGATTCAAATTATTATAAAGATGGAAGTCTAATATCGGTTCAATCATTTTATGGATTAGATAATCAGTCATCATCTTCATTATTAAATGAAAGAGCAAACTGGACTGCAAATCATAAATTATCTGGTGTTGCTTATTTAGCTTTTAAATTTACTTGGAATCAAGATGCTTTTAGTTCTTTACCTGATGTTAAAGTAACACTCAAAGGTAAAAAAGTTTATGACCCAAGATTAGATTCAACAAAAGGTGGTTCAGGTTCTCATAGAGAAGATACAGCATCAACTTGGACTTATTCTGCTAATTCTTCATTATGTCTTTTAGATTATTTAAGAAATACTAGATATGGAAAAGGATTACCTAATTCATCATTTGAAACTAATTATGATTCATTCAAAAGTTCAGCAACATTATGCGAAACACAAGTAACTCCATATTCTGGTGGAAGCACTATTGATTTATTTAAAACAAATATAGTTATAGATACAGAACAAAAACTTATAGACAATGTAAAAGAACTTTTAAATCCAATGAGAGCAATATTTACTTATACTCAAGGTAAGTATTTTTTAATTATTGAAAACTCTGGAACATCACAATTAAGTTTAAATTCTGATAACATTATAGGTGGAATAAGAATATTCGGTGAAAAGAAAAATACTAAATACAATAGAGTTATTGGAACATTTGTTAATCCTGATAAAGAATGGCAAGAAGATACAGTATCATTCCCACCAGTAGATGATTCTGTTTTATCAGTTGGAGATAGATATGCAACATTATTAGCAGAAGATAACGGAACTAATTTAGAGGGCAACTTTACATTTTTAGGAATAACAAATCCATATCAAGCTGAAGAACTTTGCGAAATTATATTAAGAAGATCAAGAAATGCTTTAGCCGTTGAAATTCAATGTACTTCAGAAGCTCTTAATTTAACTATTGGAGACTTGGTTGATTTAACATATTCTACTGGTGGATTTAGTTCTAAACTATTTAGAATTTATGGGCTAACAATAAATTCAGATTCAACAGTTGCTTTAAAACTTATTGAGCATCAGGATAACTTCTATACTTGGAGTTCAAAAGCACAAGCACCTACAATCGCTGATACTACTCTACCTAACCCAAATAACGTATCTGCACCAGCTTCAGTTAATTTAGATGACCAACTTATTCAATATTCAGATGGAGTTGTTATTACTGCTTTAGATGTAACTATTGGTGCTTCTCCTGATAGCTTTGTTGATTACTACCAAGTTGAATATAAATTAAATACAGAAGCAGATTATATTATTGCTGGACAAGGAAAAGGATTAACTCAAAGAATATTAAACGTAATAGATGGAGAAACTTATAATGTTAGAGTTAAAGCATTTAATACTTTAGGTGCTTCATCAACATACACTTCTGCATCAAGAGTTATTGTTGGTGGAACTTTACCACCAGAAGATGTTACTAACTTTGCTTGTAATATAATTGGTGGAGATGCACATTTATCTTGGACACAAATTGGAGATTTAGATTTAGCTTATTATACAATTAGATATTCAACATTAACCACTGGTGCTGAATGGGCTAATTCAGTTTCTTTAGTTGAAAAGGTTGCAAGACCAGCAACATCAGTAACAGTTCCAGCTAGAGTTGGTTCGTATTTAATTAAAGCAGTAGATAAAAATGGAAACTATTCAGTTAATGAATCTATTATTGCAACTACAGTTACAACAGTTGGAAATTACAATGCAATCGCAACATCAACACAATCACCTACATTTTCAGGAACTAAAACAAATGTTTATGTAGATGAAAATGGATATTTAAGATTAGACTCATCAGAACTATTTGATTCAGCAGTAGGATTATTTGATTCTGCAACAGCAACATTTTTTGAAGAAGGGGTTACAACTTATGACTTATATTCAACTGGAAGTTATTTATTTACATCACCAATAGATTTAGGTGCAACATATACATCAAGAGTTACTGCAAATATTACTCAGGGTTCTGACAACATAGATAATCTATTTGATAGTGAAACAGTATTATTTGATGATGCACCATCTAACTTTGACGGAGATACACCAGCTAATTGTACTGCATTTTTACAAATAGCAACTTCAACTGATGACACAACTTATACAGCATTTAGAAACTTTGTTATTGGAGATTACTCAGGAAGATATTTAAAATTCAAACTTGTTTTAACTTCTGATGATCTAGCTTCTACACCAGTTATTAAAGCATTATCAGTTTCTGTTGATATGCCAGATAGAATATTTAGTGGAAATGATATTGTTTCTGGTACTGGAACTTATGCAGTAACATTCTCTTTACCTTTTTATTCTTCAAGTTATGCAGTAGGAATAACAGCACAAGGATTGAACACTGGAGATTACTTTACAATTTCAAGTAAAACTGTTAATGGTTTCAATGTAGCATTTAAAAACAGTAGTGGTTCAGGAGTTACTAAGACTTTTGACTATTTAGCTAAAGGATATTAGATAGAAAATGGCACAACACGATTATAATATAGCAAATCAATCATTCCCTTCTTTTAGAAGCGATCTTAATAACGCACTATCAGCAATTCAAACAACTAATTCAGGAACATCATTACCAACTGGTGCTGTAGCTGGACAAATCTGGTTAGATACAACTAATGCAACAAATCCTACTTTAAAATTTTATGATGGTGCTGATTCAATATCTCTTGCAACAATTAACTATACAGCTAACACAGTTGATTGGTTAGATTCTTCAGTTTCAATAACTGGTCTTTCAACTTCTGCAACTGGTACAGTTTTAACTCTTTCAGACACAGCTTCTACAAGTTCAGTAAATTTAATAATAGATAATCAAAAAGAAGTTCGTTTTAGAGAGACTACTGCTAATGGAACTAACTATGTTGGTTTAAAAGCACCAGCTTCTTTATCTGCTGATTTAACTTATACACTTCCTTCTACTGATGGAACTTCTGGTCAATTCTTATCTACTAATGGTTCTGGTGTATTATCTTTTGCTTCTGGTGGAGTAACTGGAGTATCTACTTCTGCAACTGGAACTGTATTAACATTATCTGATTCAAATATATTATTTGGCAAAGGTGGATATTTTGCTGAAGCAACATTAACAGATGGTGCAACAGTAACTTTGAACGCATCTACTCAACAAGTTTCTAAATTAACATTAGGTGGAAACAGAACATTATCTGCACCTACAAATGGAGTTACTGGACAATTTATTTCTATTGCTGTAATTCAAGATTCAACTGGTTCAAGAACATTAACTTGGAATTCAGCTTATGTATTTACTGGTGGTACTGCACCTACATTAACAACAACAGTATCTAAAGCTGATATATTTGTATTTAGATATAATGGAACTGTATGGCACGAGACTGGTAGAAATTTAAACCTTAGCTTAACATAATATGTACGCACTTGTAATTGATAAACAAATTGTAAAAGTATTTTCAAACCCAGAACCATTTGAATTAAATGGCAATCAATATTCTTCTCAAATATTTACTGCTTGGACGCAAGAAGAAAAAGAAGCAATAGGAATTTATGAAATAGAAACAGATTCTACTAATTTAAAAGATGAATCTTACTACAATAATACTAATGAAATATTTGAATTTAAAAAAGGTAAAGCAGTTAGAAAATGGGGTAAAGCAACTGCCAAACAATTAGAAGATGTTAATGCTGTAGATCAAAATGGTGATGCTATTATACAAGATGGAAAACAAGTAGTAACTAAAGGTTTAAAATCTCAAAAGATTTCTATATCTAAACAACAAACTGCTGGACTATTACAATCAACTGACTGGTATGTA
>Ga0209499_1002368_pt1 | contig 12099 bp, 24 predicted proteins | sample C_130208_EF_Meta_FD_187306 | JGI IMG/M metagenome (GOLD analysis project Ga0209499, IMG submission 187306) | Freshwater microbial communities from Lake Croche, Canada to study carbon cycling - C_130208_EF_MetaG (SPAdes) (version 2) | ecosystem: Environmental > Aquatic > Freshwater > Lake...
GTAACTGCTCAATTACCTAATCAATTTTTAGTAGATACTATTAATACGGCAGAACTGGTAGAAACGCCAGCTACATATCAAACTTTATATGGTAGAACAAATGTAAGAATTAATGGTACAAATTCAAGAGTACCAGCAACTTGCTAACACTTTTAACCTTTAAAAAATATTAATATGAGTAATTTTACTTTAAAAGCTGGATATATTGAATATGATGTAAACTTTATTACTTATGATGTAAACGGATTTGTAACAAGTAATTGCAATAGTATTACTTTTATCAATTATGGATCAAATCAAGTAACTATTGAAAGCGTTGTATTGCAACAAAATCAAAGTTTAGCAATAGACGGAAATGCTGGCGAAATAATGCACAAACAATTTTTAGCAACCTTTAGTGGTGCTGGTACTAATAACTTAGTAACAATAAAGAAAAATTACTTATAATATGAGTATGATAGGCGTAGATTATGGAGTACTAAATCAAAAAGGCAGTCCGTCTTGGTTTAGTGATACATATGCCAATATACCTACTGCTGGTTATAAAGGTCGTATGTTTATATCTATTGATACATACGCATTTTATCGTGATACTGGTACTGGCTGGGATTTAATCGGTGGTCCAGGTACTGGAACTATAACTGGTAGTGGTACCAGTGGGCAAGTATCTTATTTTAATGGCACTTCTACTTTAGCTGGTAGTAATAACCTTTTTTGGGATATAACAAATAGTAGGTTAGGAATTGGAACTATTACGCCTGGTGCAGCTTTAGATATTCATTCTACTGGTACTAATGCTCAATTTAATGGCACTGGATCAAGTAATGCTTATTTAATATTTCAAAATGCTGGAACTAGCAAATGGCGTATAGGTAATACTTATAATGCTGGTGCTAATAGTTATGATATATATAATTTTGGTACATCTACAACTGGTTTATCTATAAATTTTACTACAAATGCAGCTACATTTATAGGTAGTGTAACTGCAACAAGTTTAATAAAAAGTGGTGGTACTTCAGCTCAAATATTAGCGGCAGATGGATCTGTAATTACTGCGGGAACAAATATTACAATTAGTGGTGGTACAATATCCGCAAGTGGCGGTGGAGGTTCTATTACTTTATCTGCAATAGGTTCTACACCTAACGCAAATGCAGCAACATTAACTGGTTCAGCATTAAATTTAGAACCAGCATCTGCTTCTTTTGGTGGAGTAGTTACAACGGGTACACAAACATTTGGAGGTGCAAAAACATTTAATAGTAGTATAACTGCAACAAGTCTAGCAATTACTGGTGGTACTTCTGCTCAATTTTTAAAAGCAAATGGAAGCGTAGATAGTAATATTTATTTAACTACAAGTAATGCAGCAACTACTTATTTAGCATTAACTGGTGGAAGTCTTACAGGTAATCTAGAAATACTTAATGGCAATAATTTTTATTTATATAATACAGGAAGTACAACTTATTGGTGGCAAAGAAATAATGCAAATACTTATGAGTTAAAATACGGAGCAAGTACAACACCATTAACAATATTAAACACAGGGGAAGCAACTTTTTTAAGTTCAGTTACCGCAACATCATTTGTAAAAACAAGTGGTACTTCAGCTCAAATATTAGCGGCAGATGGATCTGTAATTACGGCGGGAACAAATATTACAATTAGTGGTGGTACAATAGCCGCAAGTGGCGGTGGAGGTTCTATTACTTTATCTGCAATAGGTTCTACACCTAACGCAAATGCAGCAACATTAACTGGTTCAGCATTAAATTTAGAACCAGCATCTGCTTCTTTTGGTGGAGTAGTTACAACGGGTACACAAACATTTGGAGGTGCAAAAACATTTAATAGTAATATAACTGCAACAAGTTTAATAAAAAGTGGTGGTACTTCAGCTCAAATATTAGCAGCAGATGGATCTGTAATAACGGCAGGAACAAATATTACAATTAGTGGTGGTACAATAGCCGCAAGTGGCGGTGGATCAATGGCTATTGGTGGTAGTATTACAAGTGCAACGGCTGGTAGTGTTCTTTATGCTGGTGCTAGTGGTGTTTTAGCACAATCAAATTCTAATTTTTATTATGATTATACAAATAATAGATTAGCATTAGGTACTACTACTCCAGGTTCAAAATTACAAATAAATGGAAATGCATCTATTGGGTACAATACAAGTACAGCTGCACCTTCTAATGGATTAATTGTTTCAGGTACTGTATATTTTGGTCTTGGTCAAATAAGTGCAGAAACATCATTATTTCAAATTAAATCAACTGATTCAACAATAGCTATACAAACAACAACTACAACTGGTTATGCTGGTACAAATTTATATGACCAATCGGGTGTTTTGGCAGGTTCTTTTGCGTATGGAAATGCAAGTGCTTCAGTTTTACCAAATACTTTTTTTTTAGGTCCAAGAAATGCAACTGCTTTATTGTCTTTTGTAAGAGGTTCTGGTGCAACTATATCAGCTACAATAGATGCAAGCGGAAATTTTGGTTTAAATACAACAACTTTTGGAGCATCTAAATTTCAAGTTAATGGTTCTGCTGCAATAGGATATTCAGCATCTACCACAGCATCTAGTAATGGTTTACAAGTTAATGGTAGAGGTAATTTTTTAAATGCTACTGATAATGCATTATTTAGTTTAAATAGTGGAGGTACATTATATACTCCTGGATTTAGTCCAAATGCTTCAACAGTAAGTAGTACTACATATACAATTATAACTAGCTATACTACTTTTATATATAATGGTAGTGGAGTTGCTACTTGGACTTTACCAAATCCTAGTGGAACAAATCAAATGTTTTATATAAAAAATGCTGGTACTGGTATAATAACTTTAAATGCTTATACTGGTACAAATATTATTGATAATACTGGTTCATCAGTAAGTAGTATAACAATAGCGATTGGTGCAACGGCACATATACAACAAGACGGAAACATAAAATCATATCAATTACAATAAATGAAAACTATAACCCCACAACCAATTTGGATAGATGGAATTTCTAAACTTGCAACTGTTATATTTTCGCAAGTAAATAGCGATAATCTTAAAGATACTGCAATATTTTATTTTCAATTATATGAGCAAGTTGATGTTAATATTGTTCCTTTAGTTAATGGTAATATTACTATGAGCGGTATTGATTATGAAACATATAATACTACAAATGATGCTAATGCATATGCTTGGGAATGGATTTCTACAACATTAGGTTTAATAATTACTGGAGATTATATACCACCACCAACACCAGCCGAATTACAACAAGCAACAAACTAACTTTTTTAACCTTTAAATATAAACAAATGGAAAACCTAAAAGCCCTAGAATTAATTAAAGCCTTAATAGATGAATCTATTAAAAAAGGTGTATTATTAAACATTGATACGGCAGTTCAAGTCGCAGAAGCGTTTAATACAATCGTTAAGGCAATTGAAAAAAATGCTTCTAGCGAAGCACAAATTGATTAAGATGACTGAAAAAAATGGTATAAGTGGATCGATTGCTAGCGTAGGTACTTATCTATTAAGTATTAACCAGATAAACGCATATATGTCTTTATTTTTGGGCTTACTCTCTGGCATTAGTTCCATTTATACCATTTTATATTTTTACAATTTAAACAAAAAGAAAAATGAAGAATCCTAAAACAACAATATTCGGTTTATTAGCTGCTATAAGTGGCTATTTTGCAACGGCTGGTACTGGTAAAATTCAAGTAATTGCTCAAGCAATAGCTGGAATTTCTACATTTTTATTAGGTGGAGTGGCAGCTGATTCTAAAAAAGATAATTAATTAACTATATGGCTAGTAATAAAAAAGTATTAGCTACTTTAGTTATAACTACAATAGTTTTATATATGTTACGAAAACGAATAGCTACGGCTTTAAATAATACGCCTTTTGCAGTAATTAGCGACAAAATATTTAATTTAATATCTAGTCTTGAAGGAAAGTATCAAGCTATCCCAGAATGGGACTATATGCAATATTCAGTAGGTTATGGATCTGGTTATAATTGGGATCAAAAGCGACCAGTTATTAAAACTGATGTTATTGATATGGCAACTGCTAAAAGGTGGTTATTACAAGAGGCACAAGATAAATATGAATTTGTGATGAGTAAGGTTAGGGTACCAGTTACCGATAACCAGTTATTAGCTATGGCTAGTTTAACTTATAATGTGGGGGAAAATGCTTTTGCTACCAGTACACTACTTAAATTGCTTAATGAAGGGCAAAATAAGGATATTGTAGCTAACCAATTTGATCGTTGGGTATATGCTGGAGGAAAGGTCAGCGATGGCTTAAAAAACCGCAGAATGGCTGAAAAACGATTATTTTTATCATAGGTAGGGGTTTTTGCATAGTATAAGGTAGAAGGGGTATTTTTATACCCCTTTTTTTATGTATATGCGTTCTACATATAATCTAGTAGTTTTTTCGTACAAGTTAAAATACTCGGCATTTAAAGATTTAGCAAAATTGGTAAAATTGCTAATATTTGAGATGTTTCGGTATTTACGGATTGGCTGGACATTATCCTTCCAAAAAACAATAGCACTATACAAGTTTTTAGCCATTTTTAAGGGGTTTATCGTTTATAGCAAAGTATCTAACATTATCTTGTGTAACTGCTCTTATTTTGCGTTTTACTACCAGTGGTGCAACTGCTCTAAGAATTGTAAATCTTTGCCATTTGGTAATCTCTTGGAGATCCTTTAAACTTACTACTTTGCGTTGTAATATGATAAAATAAATTTTTGTTCTATTTGTCATAGTGGTATATTTGTGATGAAAAGTGTTAGAGTAGGCAATCATTTGTCTATTTTATAGTCAGCGAGAAGTCAGCCTAAAAACTGGCTTCTCGTTTTTATGACTACAAACTAACCATTAGTATTTTTTTATTTTTGAATTATTTATTATATGCTCTATAAAAGCTATTATTATTATATATAATGCAAATAATATAGCTAGTGGAAATAATACAAATATTAAATAAAGTCTTTTTAAAATTATCATATATCGCGATTTATTAGTTTATAAAATAATGTTTTTGCTAGTTCCCAAATAAATATTGTTATTATAATTTTCATAATATTTTATAATTGTTTTTATTATCTTTTACAATATAGTTTTTACTGATCCATAATTTAATTAAGTTTTTAGCAAAAGCTTTACTGGTGGCAGTCCTTTCAATGATTTCACTAGATATATCATTATAGGGCATTGGCATAGTAATTATTTGATGTAATAAGCGTTTACTTTCTATTTCATCAATATCGGTGGCTTTTTTACCAGTATTTTTTTGTTTTTCAGTTTCTATCTGCTGGAATATACCATTAAAATTCATTAATGTAATTGGATCAAAGTCCGAATCGCTACGCATAAACCTACTGGATAGTACATAAGTATTTTTATCCTTATCTTTTGTAATATCTAAAGTAGATTGAGCAAAACGATCACTAGCACTACCAATATGTCCAGTAGTGGCTAAATTGCTTTTTGACTGGTGCAATACTGATATTAATAAAATATTAAATTGCTTTGTTATTTTTTTTAGCCAGCTAGTCAATAAACTACTTTCTTTTTCATCATTATAATTAACTAGCAAATCTAAAAGTCCGTCAACAATCAATATAGAGCAATCTATATTTAATTCTAAATACCTTTCAATCATTTGTTTAATGGCATTACTGGAATCTTCTCTAACTTGAAAAGCATCAAAATAAGGTGGGAGATCGTTAATTTCTGCAAATCCTTTAATTTTATTAATAGTCCTATAAAAGTCGTAATCGCTACTTTCAGTATCAATTAAACATACTTTAGCCCTATTTTGAGGCGTATGCAATTTCATTGTGAAAATATCATAAGTATTAAATACACTACTTATCATAGCACAAATAAAGGTAGATTTACCAGCTTTAGGGTAACCCAGAGAATATACAAAAGTTTTGGAGTGATCCAATATGTTTACCTTGAATAGTAAAAATAATGTTTTCCTTGCTCGGTATATATGCTGGGTTGTATTTGCGTTTTTCTAGTAATTCATCAATGTTTATCTTATAGTCAGTATTTTCCACATTTAAAAATTTTCAAGTAAAGCACAAACTAAAAAAGCAATTAATACAAAAAGTACTGCATTTCCATTAATGGTTGTAAATAACCATTTCATCATTTTTATCATTTGTTAAGGTTTTAGTTTTTTCTTCAATAAGATTTAAAAAGTCAATAGCATCATCAATAGCAATATCCATAATAAATAAATTTATTCCTCTATATTCTTTTTTACTATCGTCTTGATTATATTCTTTTTGATACATAATTGCTATTTCATTTTCATCTGTATCAATTTTATAACTTTTATATAATTCAAGAGCAAAATGCTCTAATTTAGATAGTCCAGGAATAGGGACTACTAAGCGTTTGAAATTATCTTGTAATGGTACTACTGGATAAGCTGGTTGTGTTAAATTACTCATTTGTATTAGGTTTTAAAGGTTCTGCTTCATAAATTTTATAATCTGGTTGCGTAGGTTTTACTTTATATTCATTTTTCCACATTGTATAAAGTTTTCCTTCAATAGTAAAACTGATATAGGATTTACTATTTTTTGTGGTTTTGTCCCAAGCGCCAATACTTTGTTTTTTTTCATTTTCGTTTTGCATTTTTTTAAATTTTGAGTTTGTGCGTATAATAAAAAGTAGTTCATAATTTATTGTGTTAAAAAGTCTATATGACATTTTGCACTGGTTAATGTGCTATGCTCGGACATATCCATTTGAACAATATAAACTTTAGGAGTTAAGTGATCGTATAAGGTTTCAAAAATAATATAACCTAAATAATAAATTTTTTTCATTTATAAATTTTTTAAGTGTTGATTAAGCGAGGATATATCTTTTTCGTATTGATCTATGCTATCTTCTAAAATATTAATTATTTCACTAGGCAGATGAAATGGTAGCATATCATTTGTAATATGTATCATTTTAATTTCTGCTGATTCATTAGCAGTAAATAAAATAGAAACATCTCGGTACTGGTTTAATTGATAAATTTCAACCAGCTTTTCTTTTTTTCGTACAATTTTTTGAATTTCAAGCAATACAGCGTTGGTATTACTCAATGAGTGGTAATTAATCATTTTTTTAATTTTATAGTCAGTAAAATAGAATAACGATATAAAATAAAACATATTATATCAAACTACCAAAATATTTAATATAATATCTATTTTTAAAGGTCAAAAGTGTTAAAATAATAGTGTTTTAGGGGTATTTCTGTTTTATTAGATTTCTTGTTGCGAGCTTATGCTCGGCAAAAGCAAATCTAATAAAAATAAAACAAGAAAAAGACATTTACCCGATTTTTTTTTCCACAACCCTAAAAATTTAACATTTATGGGCATTTTTAAGCCTATTTTAAGGTTTTATCAACAAAAGCAATAATATTTTGTTATTATAATATATTGTCTTAATTTTATGACAATTAGTCTTTTATGAACAAAAAGAATTGGTGGTTACTTCCAGCAACAATTATTGGGTATTTAGTTTATAAAAAGTATGTATTAGCAAAAACAATTTCAGTTTTTTTTAAGTCGGTAGATTTTAGTAGTATGAGTTTATTGTATCCTACTATTAATATTGTAGTACAAGTAAATAACCCAACTGATATAACGGCAACAATTCAAAATATAAAAGGAGATCTATATTTAAATAATGTATATGTAGGTAATGTAATAGGTATAACGCCTACTACATTAGTAACTGGTAGTTCAACTTTAAGAATACCAGTAACTTTATCATATACTGGTGTAGCATCTTTAATAAAAGGTTTAAATACTGGCGGAATAAATTTAAGATTTACTGGTAGCATAATGGTTGATTTAATAACATTGCCTTTAAATTTTGAATATAATTTATGATAAGTAAAAGAATGGTTCTTCAAAAACTAGAACCTTTTACAAATTTTAAAAAAGTATTAATTGAGGATCAAAATACTAGCGATATAATTCAAGGTATTTTAGATAATCATAATAACTACGAAAAAGAGTACGATAAGATAAGCGAAATGTTTATCGGAGATAACGAGGTAGAAACGGCAAAGAATGTTTTTAAATTTTTAAAAGATAATGTTCCTTATTACGTTGAGCCTATTGAAAAACAAACTTTAAGAAGTCCTAGTGCTATTATAAGTATTAAAGAAGGTGCTGACTGCAAAAGTTACGCTAGTTTTATTAACGGCATTATGAGTTCACTCAATAGAAAAGGAATATTTAAAGTACCGCTGGCTTACCGATTTGCTAGTTATAGATATGATACAAGAGAACCACAGCACGTTTTTAGTGTATTATATCCTTCTACTAAAAATGAGGTATGGGTAGATCCAGTTCTAAATAAATTTGATCAAAGAAAGGAACCAGTATTTATAAAAGATAAAAAAATAAAAATGGCACTAATAGCAATGTCTGGCACATCAAATCAAGGAATGGCATCTTTACAAGATATGCAAAATTACCGAGATAAATTAGTTAGTTTAAAAAACAAATATTTGAATAGTGGCGTAATTACGCCAGGAAGTCAAGAAGAAAATCAATATATTATGGCAATAGATAAAGTAACTAAATGCATACAAAATGCAAGTATTAGTGGAGTTCCAAATATTAGTGGAATGTTTGATTTTGATTCTATGGTAGATGATAGTAGTGGAGTTAGTACTGATAGTTCAGGTAGTTATGAAGGTGGTGGAATTAATTGGAATAAAGTTTTTGGTAAATTAATAGATACTGGTACTTCTTTTATAGATACTAAGGCTAAACAATCTAGTGGTGGTGGAGGTGGTGGTTTTTTTCCGCCATTAACACCTAAAACAGGAATTAATATAAATACTATTTTATTAATTGCTGGTGCTGGTTTAGGTTTATATTTTATTCTTAGAAAAAAATAATATGCCAGATAGTTCAGAAAATTCATCTTCATCAATAGATCCGATAAGTATTGGAATAAAAGTAGTAACTTCTGCTATTCCTTTTATTATATCTGCTATTAATAGAGGTAAACCAAATCCTAATGATTGGCAAGGTTGGGTAGCTTTAGATAATAGAAAAGGATTTCCAGTAGGTACTAATGCAATAAGTTGGATAATTGATGATGGACAAAGCATTGAAAATGAAGCATTAAACATTTTACAATATATAAAAAATTATGGCACTCAAGATGTTTTAACATATAATAGTCATTTTAATAGAACTATTACTGCTAATGATTTAGCAAATAAATTGCGTAGAGGTGGATATATTAATGAAGCTAATTTTTTATTAAAACAAGCTAATACACCAGAGCCATTAAAAGCATTGAATGAAACATTAACAAATTTAACAAAAAGTCCAAGTAAGCTAATTTTATATGCTGGTATTGGATTGGGTTTATATTTAATATTAAAAAATAAATAATGAAAAAGGGAAATTTAATTTACATTTTAGGGGGTTTAGGTTTATACTATTATTTTTTTATGCGTAAAAAACCTATGATGTTACCAAATGTAGTAGTAAAGCCTAGTGCTACTAATATTGCAAAATATGAATATCCACAAGGTCTAGTAGAATTAGATGTAGTTGCGAATGGCGTAGAATCTGCTCAATTATATCAAGGTCAATTAAGACCTTTAACGGCTGCTTATGTAGATCGTTATTTACCAAATAGCTGGGCAATAACTAAAATAATACCAGATATCGTTTATAGAAGTATCCCAAGAGGTGCAGTATTAGATATTTAAAATAAAACAAATGACACAAGCACAAAAAACTGCGAAAGCAAAATTTAAGCAAGCTATTGCGTATAGACAAAAGACTGGCGTTTCACTTAAAGAAGCGTTTGCACATATATACGGAAAAAAGAAAGTAGCTGGATCTCAAGATTATTATACTAGAAAAAAAGAAGGTAGAGTAAAACCTAGAAAAAAAACAATACCAAAAAAGAAAGTAGCTAAAAAAATAGCTAAAAAGAAAGTAGCTAAGAAAAAAGTAATTAAAAAGAAATATGGTCTAAATACAAATTTAGATAAAAAATATAGTGCTAAAAAACCAGGCAAGCGTAAAAGTGCTAGCGGTAAAACATACTACGAAAATAGAGAAAATCGTAGCGACAAAGGAAAATTATTAGGAATAGGAAATATTAATACTTTAGAAAAATTGAGTAGTTCAATTAGAAATATGAATCAATATAAAGATATTATAAATAATATTAATAAAAAATTAATTGAACAAAAGAATTTTCCTTCATATATATTGAAAGATTTAAAAGATACAAAAAAAACATTTTTATCTTTATTGAAAGAGCAAAAAACACATATAGCACAATTAAAAAAGCATATTAAATAAAAATTTTCTCATAAACAAAAATTAAAAATCAAACAAAATGGCAAGAAGAAAAAGAGCAACTAAAAAAAGTAGCTACCGCAGACGCAGAATGTCTAGAGTAGGTGCAATGGGTAGTCAAGTTACTGGTGCATTATATACAATCGCTGGTGCCGTTGCTGCTGGGGCAGTAACTAAATTTTTACCCGCAACTATGAACGAAAAGCTAAAAGCAGCAGTTCCAGTAGTAGTAGGTATTATGTTACCTAAGTATTTAAAAGGAAATATTGGACAAGGCGTAGGTGCTGGTATGGTCGCAGCTGGTGGTCTTAAATTAGTACAATCATTCGGAATCCTTAATGGAATTGCTGGTGGTTATGCTGGTTATCAAATCCCAGCAGTAAGTGGATCGTATAATAATGCTGGTTTAGTAGATACTAGCTATATGACACCTTCTATTGCTGGTATGGACGAGGCGAATTGTTAATCTAACACATTTCACCTTTAATATAAATTTAATAAAAAATAAAAATTAAAAAACAATGGCAACTCAAATGGGACAAAGAATGGTCTTTGAAAATGCAAAAGCATTAGTAAGAGGTCTAGGATATAGCGTAGATCAAGCAGTTCTTACGCAATCATATTTACGCAGTGAGGTAGCTTTATCTACTTCTATTGCAAACTATCATTTACCAGTATTGGTTAATGATACGCAAAATGGTGCCGTTCGTGTAAACGAAAAGCGTCTAAATTTACAAGATATATTTGTAACGAGCGAAATCGCAGTTTTAATTGGTGTAGGTACTGGTACCAGCACTAAAGCACAATTATATACTTATGGAAATTCAACTATTTTTACTTCAACAAGTGATGATGATTTATGGTCAATTTATAATGGTTCGTTGAATTTAACAATTAATAATTCTCAAGTTTTACCCGCTTGGGACGTTTATCGTCATTATTTTGTGCCACAAACACAAGGTGGTGTAGGTATTACTGCACAAACTATTTTTCCAGTAGATCAAAACGACGCTAGTGATAATTCGTTCTATCCAGTAGAACCAGGTATCGTATTTAATGGTGCTGCTAACATCAATTTTCAATTAACGGCGAATGGTGCACCAGCAACAATTTTGACTAATAGTTTTATTTGCGTAATTCAACGAGGCATTCTTTTACAGAACGTCACAACGGTTAAGTAATTAACGATATGCTTTGGCGAAGCTAAACGCTACTGCCAGCGGTCAGTAACTACCGCTATTTTTTAAATTATTAAAAATAAAGATATGCGTATTAAAAGATACCAATCAGTCGAGATTAATGTGCCAAGTGGATCGACCTTAACTTCTTTCAGCTTTACTGATCAACCCCAGCTTAGGTTGGCCAAAATACAAGGTATTCAAGTATATACGCCTACTGCAATTACAAAAACGCCTTTAAGTGGTGCTACCCCAGTTACATTAGCAGACTTAAAGCAATCGTATTTAACATTGTATCAAGGCGATCTACAAATTATATATAGATTACCATTGTTAGCATTTAACAATATTCAAGATTTAACAAGTCCAAGCGTTTGGGAATTGCCAGAAATGAACGATATAGATATTAGCTGGACTAAAAGTAGTGTTACAACGGCAGCGGCATTAGCAACGACTGGTGTAACCTATAGTTTCGGAATTTATTATTATTTATAATATAGTTTTATT
>Ga0209499_1002371_pt1 | contig 12094 bp, 10 predicted proteins | sample C_130208_EF_Meta_FD_187306 | JGI IMG/M metagenome (GOLD analysis project Ga0209499, IMG submission 187306) | Freshwater microbial communities from Lake Croche, Canada to study carbon cycling - C_130208_EF_MetaG (SPAdes) (version 2) | ecosystem: Environmental > Aquatic > Freshwater > Lake...
AAAATTTCCGTGCCTCCATCCCACCCTCGCCGCCAATCTTATCTTTCATGTATTTTCGCACCCTTCTCTTCGATCTGGACGGCACACTCATCGACCACTTTGCCGCCATCCATCGCTGTTACGCGCACACTCTGCCGCAACTCGGCCTACCCAGGCCCACGCTCGCCCAGGTACGCGACGCGGTCGGCGGCGGCCTCGAAAACGCCCTGCTTAAGTTCATTCGCCCGGAACAAGTTCCAGCTGCCGTAAAAATTTACCGCGCTTACTGGGATCGCACCATGCTCGACGATGTCGCCGCCCTCCCCGGCGCCCTTGAACTTCTGCGCCATCTGCACACTCGCGGCCTAACCGTCGCGATTTTTACTAACAAACACGCTCCATCCTCCCGTCTCATCGCTAACCACCTAGGTTTCACACCCTTCATCGCCAATAATTTTGGTGCCCAAGATACCCCCTGGCTCAAGCCTGACCCAGCCTTCACCGCCCACGTGCTCACCACACTTCACGCCGACGCAGCTACGACGCTGCTTATCGGCGATTCCCCATTCGATGTCCAAGCCGCAATCAATGCCGGCTTCCCCTGCTGGGCTGTGACGACAGGCACACACCAAGCTGCAGAACTACAAGCCGCCGGCGCCACAAGAGTTTTTGCTAACCTTGCCGAAATCCAAGCCGCCCTCAGCGGCTGAGCCCGCGCACCCGCACGACTTCCAATTTCAACGCCCGCAGCGACACGACGATGTCGCGTAGAAACGCGGTCAACGCCGCGATCAAACACACGATACTCGCCAAAAAAATCACCACCATCTCGACGGCGAACTCGCGCTCGAGCACTGCATCCACGAAAATAATCATCACGAGTACGCACGCTAGCAGCATGCTCAACCCAGCAAACATCACCGCCCGCTGCACGAGTCGCGCCCGCCGCCACAATATATCCAGCTGATTTTCCAAGTGCTCGCGCTCCTCGCTTTCCTGTGAGGCCGCCTGCCGCACTTGACCCGCCAGGATCCGCGTGCGGTCCACGACGCGCGCCATCCGGTTGGTTAAAGTGATCATCAAGCCACCCACGCCGCTCAATAAAATCACCGGCGTGATCGCCAACTGAATCACTGGCAAAAACGAACTGGGTAGGATCGTATTCATCTAGCCAACCTGAGCCGCTCGCCAGCCTCCCGCAATCCTCGGTTTGCCACGGCGCGATTTCCCGCTTCACCTTCCCTCGCCCGTGCCACCGCCCGCCGCCAATTCCACGCTCACCGGCGTCCTCGAACGCATCATTTTCCACAACGAGGAAAATCATTACACCATCGCGGAATTTCGCCCCGATACCCGCACAGCTGCTGTAAAAACTCCACCCTCCACGGAAGAGAAAATCGAAAAGGTCACCATCGTCGGCGCCCTGCCCAGCGTCGAATGCGGCGAGACACTCCACCTCACCGGCGAGTGGACCCAGCACTCCCAACACGGCGCCCAGTTTAAAATCGCCGCCTTCAAAAGCGAACTTCCCGCCAGCGTCTACGGCATCCGCAAATACCTCGGTAGCGGTCTCGTACCAGGGATTGGCAAAGCTTACGCCAATAAAATAGTAGATGCCCTTGGCACCGATACGTTCCGCGTCCTATCCGAAGAATCCGGAAAACTCCGCGACGTCCCCGGTATCGGCCCAAAACGCGCCACCGCCATCAAAGCTGCTTGGGACGCCAAACGCACTGAGCGCGAACTCTACATTTTTCTACAAACCTACGGTGTCACGCCCAGCCAATGCGTGAAGCTCGTCGAGCGCTACGGCGCCCAAGCTAAACCCATTCTTCTAGAGCAACCCTACCGCGTCGCCCGCGAGATCGACGGCATCGGTTTCAAAACCGCCGACCGTATCGCCATCAACCTCGGCTTCGCTAACGATGCCCCGCCCCGCCTCGACGCCGGCCTCATCTACGCCCTCGAGACGCTTCAAGACGAGGGACACACCGCCTACCGCGAAGCCGATCTCCAAGACTACGCCGCCACAATGCTTGAGACGAGCGGCGACCACATCAGCGCCCGCATCGACGCCCTCGTCCAAGCCAAAGCCCTATCGCGTCATCAACCCACCGGTGTGGAAAACCCACTCCCCGGTTCCGCGCTGATCCAGCTCACACACCACGACCGCGCCGAACAAAAAATTGCCGAGGTCGTTGCCCGCCTTGCCCGCACCGGCAGCGGCCTGCCCGCCATCAAAGCCGACGCTGCAGTCACCTGGGCGGAAGCCAAAGCCGGCTTCACTTTCCACGAGCTCCAACGTACCGCCGTCAAAAACGCCCTCACTAAAAAATTTACGATCCTGACTGGTGGCCCAGGAACGGGAAAAACCAGTATTTTGCGAGCGCTCGTCGAAATCCTAAAAGCCAAAAAGGTCCGCGTCCACCTCGCCGCTCCCACCGGACGTGCCGCGCAACGTCTCGCCCAGACCACCGGCGGCTTCGCGACTACGATCCACCGCCTCCTAAAATACGACCCCGCCAGCGGTGGCTTCGTCGCCAACGAAGCCACGCCCCTCGCCACCGATTTCCTCATCGTAGACGAGGCCTCGATGCTCGATAACCGGCTTGCCTCCGCGCTTCTCCAGGCCGTCCCGTCGCGCGCGCATCTGCTTCTCGTCGGCGACACCGACCAGCTCCCGAGCGTCGGCGCTGGCAACGTCCTCAAAGACCTCATAGCCGTAGCCACCGCCGAGTCCTCGCCGCACGCGCCGGCCGTCACGCGGCTCGCCGTCATCTACCGCCAACAAGGCCAGAGCCAGATCGTCACCACCGCCCACGCCATTAACGCCGGCGACCCGTCTCTGCCGCCCGCCGTCAACGAAGTCTCGGCCACCCAAGTCTGGGCCGACCTCACCTTCATCGTAGCCACCGACGCCGAGGATTGCGTCCGCAAGACCCTCGAACTTGTCACCACTTTTATCCCGCAAAAATTAAAATGGCCGCACCCGATCCGCGATGTGCAGGTCCTCGCGCCGATGCACAAAGGTGTCGCTGGCGTCGGCAATTTTAACATCCAACTCCAAGCCGCGCTCAACCCCAGCCCGCGCGGCGCCAAAGCCCTGCGCACCCCGAGCGGCGAATTTCGCGCCGGTGACAAGCTCATCCAGCTACGCAACAACTACGACAAAAACCTCTTCAACGGTGACATCGGCGTCATCACCGCGATCGACGCCGAGGGTGGCACGTTCACGGCGGATTTCGATGGCGACGTCCACACGTTTGAGCGCGGTGAGTTCAACGACCTCGCCCTCGCTTACACGGTGAGTATCCATAAATCCCAAGGCAGCGAATATCCCGTCGTGATCGTGCCGCTACTGAAGGCGCATTTCATGATGCTACAGCGCAACTTGATTTACACCGCGATCACGCGTGGCCGGAAAAAAGTCTTCATCATCGGCGAACCCGCCGCCTACGCCATGGCCGTGCGCAACGCCGAATCCAAAACGCGCATGACCCACCTCCGCGAAAAAATTACGGCCATTCCTGCCGCCAAAGTCTCATGATTTTCGCCCGAGTCTGGTTCACAATTTTAGTGCTCATGCTTAGCGCAGGTTGCTCCACGACGCCACTTCCAAGCGTCGCTCAAATTACGCAGCCCGCCGAATTCTGGATCGATCTCATCCAAGCCGAAGAAGTTTCCAAAGCCGATGTCTTTACCGATATCGCCACCGCGGGCGCCGTTTACATCGGCGAAGCTCACACAATCGCGCGCCACCACGCCATCCAGCTTGAAATTCTCCAGCAACTCTTCCTTCGCAAACTTCCCCTTGTGCTGTGCTTCGAGCAGCTTGAAGTACGCGACCAACCAGCCATCGACCGATACAACCGCCGCGACATCGATTTCGAAACCCTCGCACGCGAAATAGACTGGTCCAAGAAATGGGCCAACTACCTCGACTACCGCGCGCTCTGTGAATTTGCCCGCCTCCAGGGCATTCCCATCCGCGCCCTCAACGCTCCCTCCGCCACCATCCGCGCCGTCAGTCGCGGCGGCGGCCTCGCCCTCCTCCTACCCGAACTGCGGGCGCAACTCCCTGCCGAGATTTTTACGGCCGATCCCGACTACGAGCGCCTCACCAACCTTCAGCTCGCTCAACACATGGCGCTCGATCCCGCCAAACTCCGTCCGGTCTTCGAAGCCCAAGCCGCCCGCGACGAAACCATGGCGGTCAACATCGTCATCGCCCGCCGTGTGCAAGCCCCTCCCGACGAGCCGCGCACCGCTGTCGTAATTCTCGGCGCCGGCCACATGCGCTACGGTCTCGGCACCGCCGAGCGCGTCCGCCGGCGCGACCCTGGCATCGTCGAGCGTCTCATTCTCATCTCCGAAAGCGGGCAGGGCCAATTGACTCCCGAACAAAAAGCCCAATCACGCGACATCACTATAGCCCACGGTGATCTTCGCCCTGTCGGCCGACCGCCTGCGGATTACGTTCGCGTGCTCCCTATAGCCGCGACCACAACCGATCCGGCTCCAACCCCAGCCCGAGCACCGTAACCGTTAAACTTAAACTTTCCCATGCTCCGCTCGATTTTTTGCCGCAATCTCACGCTCGGTATCGCCACTTTTTTTCTTGTGCTCGCTCACCTCACGGCCGCCCCCATGTTTTCCGAACTCTGGGGCGAAGCCGGCGAGAAATGGTCCGCCCCGAGTCGCCTCCCCGATTTTTCCTACGCCGGTTACCATCGTGGCGAACAACCGATCCCCGAATTACCGCGCGCGACCAACGTCCATGATTTCGGCGCCCGCGGCGACGGCGTGACCGACGACACCCGCGCGCTCCAGGCTGCGATCGATGCCACTACGGCGGGCGCTGTTTATCTGCCGCCCGGGCGCTACCTCGTCTCCGATTATCTCCGCCTCACGCGCAGCGGCGTCGTCCTGCGCGGCGCGGGGCGCGAGCAAAGCATCCTCTGGTTCCCGCGCGGGCTTGACGTCATCCATCCACGCAAAGGCAAAACCAGCACCGGTTCGCCCGCGAGTGGTTACTCCTTCGACGGGGCGTTTGTCTCCATCCGAGGCGATTATCAGGCCCAAGCGCTCGCGCAGGTCACCGCTGTCGCCCGCCGCGGCGACCACAGCGTCGAGACCGACCGCGTCACAGGCCTGAGCGTGGGGCAACGTGCTCATCGTCGTGCGCGAGACACCCGACCAGAGTCTCAAAACTTATCTCTACAACAACGACCCCGGCGACATCGCCAAGGGCAAGCCCCTTGACACCAAAATGCTCGTGCGCATCACCGCGATCACCGGCGCGCGCGTGACATTTGATCGCCCTTTACGTTTCGAGACCCGCGCAGTGTGGCGGCCAGAATTGCGCGCGTTTAATCCCACCGTTACCGAGGCTGGCATTGAGCACTTGGGCTTCGCTTTTCCCAGCACGAAATACCGAGGCCATTTCAAGGAAGATGGTCACAATGCTATTGAGCTACGCAACGTTTTCAACTGCTGGGTCCGCGATGTTGCCATTCACAACGGCGATCTCGGGGTCAACGTCGTTGCCTGCCACAACACCCTCGACGGCGTTCTCCTCACCGCCGATGCCACTCGAGGCACCGTCGAGGCCGGCGTCCCTGATTGCACGGGTCACCACGCCATTCAGGTCAAAAATGCCGAGGATAATCTGGTCAGTAATTTCGAAGTACGAGCCCCCTACGTTCACGACCTCACGGTCGAACACGCCTCCGGCAACGTCTTCGCCCAAGGCCGAGGCCTCGACCTCGATTTCGATCACCATAAAGACACGCCGTATGAAAATCTTTTCACTGATATCGACTGTGGGCGTGGCACTCGAATCTGGCGTTGCGGAGGCGGCGCCAGCCTCGGCAGGCAGAGTGCCGGCTGGGAAACATTTTGGAATATCCGCGCCGCCCGCCTGATTGAACCCGCCCCGAAAACTTGGGGGCCCTTAACTATGAATTTCATCGGGCTGCGCACCAAATTCCCCAGTAAGCTGGATGGTTCCGGCCCATGGCTTGAAGCTATCCCGCCCAAAGATCTCTCCCCCGCCAACCTCCACGCCGCTCAGTTTGCCCGGCGCCTCGCCCAACCCTAGCTCCCGCCGCCATGTGTCTTGAATGTCTCGAACGCTTCGGTGTACCGCTCGATCCCGCGCACCACGCCGCGCTCAAGCGCCGCCCTAACCGGCATGTCCGAGGTGTGAAAAAAGTCACCCCGCCCGGGGGCACTGCAACCTCCGCGCCTACCGCCACTACCAAAGCCAAAACCACTCAGCCTATTCGCTCTACTTTTCGGTGCTAACGACTTGGCGAAACGCCAACTCGCGCTACGGTTTACCCTCAAAAACATTCCCTCCTCTTTTAAGCCCTTATTTTTATGATGAAACGTCTCCTCGCCTTTGCCTTCGCCGCCCTCACCTTCGGCTCCGCGCTACGCGCCGCCGAAACTCCCGCTCCCGCCCAGATCGACGGCTTCACTTTTGTCCGGTCCGTCGGCGGCATTTCCGAATACACGCTCGAGAGTAACGGCCTCACTGTCCTGCTCATGCCCGAGCACTCGAGCCCCACGCTGACGTTCATGGTCACTTACCGCGTGGGCTCGAAAAACGAAGTCACCGGAACCACCGGAGCCACCCACCTCCTCGAACATCTCATGTTTAAGGGCACGGAAAAATTCCTCCGTTCCAAGGGCACCGGCGTCGACCAGCTCCTCGAGAAAACCGGCGCGCTTTACAATGCCACCACGTGGCTTGATCGCACCAACTACTACCAAAATCTCGGCAGCGAACACCTACCGATGGTCGTCGAGATGGAAGCCGACCGCATGCGCCACTTGCTCCTGCTCGAAACCGATCGCGCTCCCGAAATGACGGTCGTGCGCAACGAGTTTGAGCGCGGCGAAAACTCCCCGTTCCAATCCCTCATCAAGGAAATCTTCCAAGCCGGTTTCGTCGCCCACCCCTACCATCACTCCACCATCGGCTGGCGCAGCGATATTGAAAAAGTCTCCATCGAGAAACTCCGCGAGTTCTACGACACCTACTACTGGCCCAATAACGCCACGGTCTCCATCATCGGCGATTTCCAGACGCCCGCCGCTCTCGGCCTCGTCAAACAATTCTACGGCGTCTATCCGAAATCCCCCAAGCCCATTCCTCAACTCTACACCGAGGAACCCGAACAGACCGGCGCCCGCCGCGTCACCGTCAAACGTAGCGGCCAACTTGGCGTCGTCGCCGTCGGTCACAAGATGCCCGCCGCCACCCACGCCGATTACCCGGCCATGGCCGTCCTCAGCGCCATCCTCACCGACGGCAAAAACAGCCGGCTCTACAAAGCCCTCACCGATAAAAATCTCACCACAGGCGTCCAGGCCTTCGCCGGTTTCAACCACGACACGACGATGCACATCATCTTTGCCCCACTCGCACCCGGCGCGAAACACGATGAGGTCGAAAAAATCACCGTTGAAGAAATCGAGCGCTTGAAAAAAGACGGGGTCACCGAGACTGAGGTCGCCGCCGCCGTCGCCAAGACCCTCGCCGACGCCGCCTTCCAACGCGACGGCTCCTTCGCCATCGCCGGCAACCTCAACGAATGTATCGCCGCGGGCGATTGGGCGTTATTTTACTCACTCGAAGACGCAGCCAAAAAAGTCACCCTCGCCGACGTCCAGCGCGTCGCCAACCGCTACCTCAATATCGACCAGAGCACCACCGGCTGGTTCGTTCCTACAGCTGCCGGCGGTGCACCCGGCGCCAAACCCACGGCTAAGCCCGCCCTCAGCGACGGCCCCTATTACTACCGCACGCCCGGCCTCGACGACGCGTCCCTCGGCGCTACGCTCGCCCTTGCCGAAACCTCCGCCACCAGCTCCGCGTCCGCCGTCAGCTCCGGCGCTAAAATCGCCCCCAACGCCGTCCGCACCAAAATCGCCGGCATGGATGTCATCGCTTACCCCACCGGCGTGAAACAGGTCGTCACGATGAAAGCCTCCTTGCCTGCCGGCGACGCCTTCGCCGCCGACGGCAACCCCGCCATCCCTACCCTCACCGGCATGCTCCTCGACCAAGGCACCACCAAACAGGACAAATTCGCTATCGCTGAAAAACTTGAGTCCGTCGGTGCTAATATCTCCTTCAACGTGGATACTCAGGTCGCCACCGTAAGCGCTAAGTGCCTCAAAAAAGACGTCCCGCTTGTCATCAGCCTCATCGCCGAGCAACTCCGCACCCCTGCTCTCTCCGCTGAGGAATTTGCCAAGGCCAAGAAACAATACGCCGGCAGCCTAAAACGCTCACTCGAAAACACTGATTTCCGCGCCTCCGATGCCTTCACCCGCGCCGTCTATCCCATCGGTCACCCCAACCGCCAGACGCCTGCCGATGAAATGCTCGCCGCCATCGAATCCGCCAAACTCGAAGACGTCGTCGCCTTCCACAAAAAATACTACGGCCCCGATCACCTGACCCTCGTTGTTGTCGGCGACCTCGACATTCCGCAGATCCAAAAAGAACTGTCTAGCGCCTTTGCCGGCTGGACGGGCGGCGCCGCTCTCATTCGTCCCGCCAAAGCCACGCAGACCGATGCCGCCAAAGACCAGAACGTATTCATGGCCGACAAGACCAGCGTGAGCGTTGTCCTCGGCCAATCCAGCGGCCTCAAATATAACGATCCTGATTACCAAGCTCTGCGCGTCGGCACCGCCATCCTCGGGAGCGGCTTCACGGGCCGCCTCATGGCCAACGTTCGCGACAAAGAAGGCCTCACCTACGGCATCGGTTCGAGTCTCGCGCACGATACCTTCAGCGACGGTGACTGGAAAATTACCGCCACTTTTGCCCCTGCACTCCTCGAAAAAGGCCTCGCCTCCACCCAGCGGCAATTGAAGAGCTGGTATGAAGCCGGCGCCACCGACACCGAAGTCGAACGCCGCAAGAGTAACCTCGTCGGCTCCTTCAAAGTTGGCCTCGCCACGACCGACGGTCTCGCCGGCGCCATGCTGAGCGCCGTGCACCGCGGCTACGAACTCACCTGGCTCGACGAATACCCAGAGAAGATCAACGCCCTCACCACCGCCGACGTAAACGCCGCGATCAAAAAATACCTCAAGCCTGAGAACATGATTTTGATCAAAGCCGGCACTGTGCCCGGCGCCCCGGCAAGTAAATGAGTTAAAGCCGAGTCGGCGGGGCCCAAACACTCCGCCGACCCGCGCCTCGTAGTGGCGCAGCGCCGCTCAATGCAGGTTTTGTAAAATCTGCAAGATGTGCATCGCCTTGGCGAAGTCGCCGGCGTCGATCGCATGAAACAAAGCCTTTTTGAGATCATGGATCGTATCCACATCGCCGGCCCAATCGGCCGGATTCACGCTGAGATCTAGGTTCGTATGCCGCTCATATAGCGCGGCCGTTTGCCGTAGGGCCGGCACCGCGGAAGCGGGACTAATCATGGCGATATGCATTGTAACAGTCCTCCTGTTAAAAGTGATATCTAGCAGCGGGAGCTCGGAGGCCTCTGAGGAAGCAGAGCCTCGCGCTAGTAGAAAATTAATAAGGTATTCAAAGTTGAAAAAGAGGTGATTTATCCTGGTGAATCCAGGCTCGATGAAGGCAAACACTCACTGGGTGAGCCAATCGGCGGTGCGTGGATGTTCATAGCGGAAGAACAAGAACCAGAAGGCCAAGAATCACCTGCCGGTTTTTATTGGTTTAACACCCCGCATTCTACACCCAAAATACTGCAAGGGTGACGCATCTGTTGGCGGAAACCCCTCATGCCTTGCCCTACATGGCCCAATTACTGCATGAGTCCGCTTTAAGTGCCGAACACGCCATCCGATCGCAATCATTGCCGGCTGACCAAGCGGAGAGGTTGAATGAGGCCTCGACCAAGGCTGCTTTCGAAAAGGTATTGACTCATTTTATTGTCCGAATCCCCGGCGAAGCGTGGGCCAAGACTGAAGCAAAGAAACAACGGTTTGCTCTGCTAAGCTGAAGCAATCCAGGGCAGTCCTCTGTACCTAGAAAAAACAGCGGCGACTTGGGCAAAAACTTCCTGACGGCGAGGTGAAGCGCCGAGGCGTCGGAGACCGTTTCCTACCAAGTCAGGCACGTCGGGGTCTTGCCGCCATCACTTGCAACTGGAGTTGGTTAAGCGGTAGTCGGGGCATTTAAATGCATTTTCTGCACCGAAGATTTGTCGTCGGGCGATTTCCTCTCAAACTATAAGCCATGGATTCTCCCTTTTCTGCTTCAGCGCCAGCACCGGTTGTCCTCATCGGCGGTGTCACGGGCGGCATCGGCTCCGCCCTCGCCCGCCGGCTCGCCGCGGCCGGCGTCTCGGTCGCGGGCTATGCGCGCGACGCCGGTAAACTCGCCGCCCTCCAAGCCGAATTGCCCGGCCTACTCACCCTCACCGCCGAAGCCACCCAGCCCGCCGAGGTCGAGGCCGCCGTCGCTGCCACGGTCGCACATTTCGGCCGGCTCGATGGTTACGTGCACGCCGTGGGTTCGATTTTAATCAAAGCCGCCCACCAGACGCGCCCAGAGGAATGGCTGCGGGTCCTCGATCTTAACCTGAACTCCGCTTTCTACAGTCTACGGGCCGCACTCGGGCCGATGCAGACGCAAAACCACGGGAGCATCGTCTTCGTGAGTTCCGTCGCCGCGCAAGCCGGCTTACCCGCGCATGAAGCCATCGCCGCCGCCAAGGCCGGGATCGACGGTCTCGTGCGCTCCGCCGCCGCCAGCTACGCGCCGCGCAATATCCGCATCAACGCCGTCGCGCCGGGCCTCGTCGATACGCCGCTCGCCGCGCCGCTGCTCGCCAGCGAAGCGGCGCGGGCGTTTTCCGAAAAGATGCACCCGCTCGGGCGGATCGGCCGGCCCGAGCAAATCGCCAGCCTCATCGCTTGGTTGCTCACACCCGATGCGGATTGGGTCACCGGCCAGATCTACTCAATCGACGGCGGCCTCGCGCACCTGCGCCCCCGGCCCAAGGTCTGAGCGTAGCGCTCATTTTTTTAGTGATCTTAAACAACCTCCTCTGGACTCGGCGGGGGTCTTGGTTCAACGTCAGCGATACCCCACCGCGTCACATCCCACAGCGCCCCCATGTCCTCCAACGTGAATCCCGCCTCCGCCCAACCCCTCGCCAGCCTCGATGAGTGGGAAGATTTTCTGAAAGACAAATATCCCGAGCCCGCACCGGCCCCCGCGCGCAAAGCTCCGGCCGTCGGCACCGCACCCGACAAACAGAAGGAAGAATTCCGCGTCTACGAAGCCGAGGCGCGCCCCACGGTGCGCGAGTTTTATCGGCTCAACCACACGCACCAGACGCACGATTTCGCCGTCGCCAAGCGCCAAGAATATCTGGGCCTCAACCGCATGACTATGGGTATCTGGGAGGCCATGGAATACCTTAACCAACTGGTAGATGATTCCGATCCCGACACCGATCTTTCGCAGCTCCAGCATCTGCTCCAAACCGCCGAAGCCATGCGCCGCGACGGCCAACCGCGCTGGATGATCCTGACGGGCTTGATCCACGATCTTGGCAAAATTCTCTGCCTTTGGGGCGAACCGCAATGGGCGGTCGTGGGTGATACGTTTGCGACGGGGTGTGCGTTCTCCGACAAAAACGTTTTTCCGCAATTCTTCGCCGCCAACCCCGACAGCCAGATCGCGCGTTTCCAGACGACCAACGGCGTCTACGAACCCGGCTGCGGCTTAGATAAAGTAATTCTCTCATGGGGCCACGACGAATACATCTATCACGTCGCGAAAGACTACCTGCCCGCCGAGGGCCTCGCGATGCTGCGCTACCATAGTTTTTATCCGTGGCACCGCGAAGGCGCATATGACCAATTCTGCACGCCCGCCGATCGCGCGCTGATGCCGTGGGTTTTGAAATTTAACACCTACGACCTCTACACCAAGAGCCACGAAGCGCCCGACGTGAAGATGTTGAAACCTTATTACGAAGAACTCATCCGCGAGTTCTTCCCTGAGAAAGTGCGTTGGTGAGACGCGCCCGCACGCCCGCGTGGGAGTTGGACTTGAGCCGCTCCTTGATTACGCGCTAAAGTGACCCATGCACTTAGGCCTCAT
>Ga0209499_1002373_pt1 | contig 12092 bp, 9 predicted proteins | sample C_130208_EF_Meta_FD_187306 | JGI IMG/M metagenome (GOLD analysis project Ga0209499, IMG submission 187306) | Freshwater microbial communities from Lake Croche, Canada to study carbon cycling - C_130208_EF_MetaG (SPAdes) (version 2) | ecosystem: Environmental > Aquatic > Freshwater > Lake | place...
AAGCAAAGGTTGGGACGGAACCTACAACGGAAACCTGATGCCTTCAACAGATTATTGGTTTACGGTAGATTATAGCGAAGACAAAGCATACAAACAATTTAAAGCACACTTTTCATTAAAAAGATAGATTAAAGAAAGGATTTTTAATTAAAATGCCCCAAATAGTTATATACTATTTGGGGTATTTTTTATTTGGGCTAATAAAAAAGTGCTTGATTTCTCAAACACTTTATAAATATCAATAAAAAAAATTATTTTTTATCTTCAACTTTTTTGTCTTTTGAACATTTTTTTCCTTTAGCACAACATTCTTTTTTCTCTCCTTCTTTCTTTTGAGTTTCTTGAGCGTTTGCATTAGCAGCAAATAAGAAAGCTGCAACTGCCATCATTGAAATTACTTTTTTCATTTTTATTGTTTTTAATTATTAATACTTATTTATATTTCAAATATATAAAAATATTTATTTTAGAAATCATAAATTTATATTAATTGTTATATTTCTTTAAAAGAGTTAATTTAAAAAAAATAATTCAACAGCCTTTCTAAATTATATAGACCTATTTTATTGCTTTTGTCTAGAAGGACAAACGTAACTTGTCGTTTTAATCCTCGTTTTTTTAATAGCAGCATAGCCACCTTTAACATCTATTACATTATGATAGCCGCGCGATTTAAGAATAGAAGCTGCTATCATGGAACGATATCCGCCTGCGCAATGCAAATAGAAATTTTCTTCTTTTGGAAATTCTGACAAATGATCGTTAATAAAATCTAATGGAGTAGAAGGGACGTCAATAATATGTTCAGCATTATATTCTCCAGATTTTCTAACATCAAAGAGTAGAACATTTTCTTTTATTTTTTCTTCTAAAATTTCCGCAGAAACAGAAACAATAGTATCTAATTCTTGACCAGCATTTTTCCATGAATCAAAGCCTCCTTCAAGAAATCCTAAGGTGTTATCATAGCCCACTCGAGCCAATCTTTTTATAGTTTCTTCCTCTTTCCCTAAGGGAGTGATTAATAGAATAGGTTGTTTATTGTCTAAAACTAAACTACCAACCCAAGGTGCAAATGCGCCATGAATTCCAATAAAAATAGAATTTGGAATATGACCCGCTGCAAACTCTTCTTCTTTTCTAACATCTAAAATTAATGCGCCAGTTTCATTAGCAATGATTTCAAAAGTTTTAACATCAAATGCTTTAGCTTTTTTTATAATATCTTCTACATCTCCATACCCTTCTTTATTTAATTTTACATTCATAGGAAAGTAAGCTGGTGGTGGCAATAAACCGTCAGTAACTTCTTCGATAAATTCTTCTTTTGTCATGTTCGCGCGAAGAGCATAATTGGTAGCTTTTTGATCACCTATACTTCCAACAGTTTCATTGCTTAAATTTTTACCACAAGCACTTCCAGCACCATGAGCTGGGTAAACAATTACATCGTCAGAAAGCTGCATTACTTTGGCTCTTAGACTATCAAATAATATTCCGGCTAATTGCTCTTGAGTCATATGCGCTGCTTTTTGAGCTAAATCCGGGCGACCTACATCACCCAAAAATAAAGTGTCACCACTAAAAAGGGCATGATCTTTTCCGTTTTCATCTTTCAATAGGTAGCATGAACTTTCCATTGTGTGACCTGGCGTATGGAGACAAGTAATTGTAATTTTTCCAAGATTAAAAACCTCTCCATCTTTTGCAATATGAGCTTTAAAACTAGGGTTTGCCATTGGACCAAAAACTATTGACGCACCGGTTTTTTCAGATAATGTAACATGACCACTTACAAAATCGGCGTGGAAATGAGTTTCAAAAATGTATTTTATTTTGGATTTATTAGCAGATGCTGAATCAATATAGGGTTGTACTTCCCTCAAAGGGTCAATAATAGCGACTTCACCATTACTTTCAATATAATAAGCTCCTTGTGCTAGGCAACCCGTATAAATTTGTTCTATTTTCATTTTATGGTTTAATTTTCTAGGTAAAAATAATTAGTTTCTAGGGAATAAAGTTTGACTTTAGTTAGTATTTAATAATTAAAAAAATCTACTTTATCCTGATTTAGAATTCTTCGAGAATTTTATTTTAAAAGTGTTTCTTTAAAAATGATAAAAATTCCCATCGCAAGAACAAACCATCCAAAAACAGATTTAAGTTTTTCACCATCTATTTTTTTAGAAAGGTAGTTCCCAATTATTATTCCAAAAATAGAGCATGTAGTAAAAATCAAGATTAACCTCCAATCCATAATTTGTTCGGGTCGAATGTCACCAATAAATCCGATTAACGATTGGGATGAGACTATAAAAAGTGATGTTCCTACGGCTATTTTCATAGGTGTTTTTGCTAAAAATAGTAAGGCAGGAATAATTAGAAATCCTCCGCCGGCACCAACAAAACCAGCAACTAATCCAATGAGAAATCCTTGAATTAGAATGCTAAAATAGTTGATTCTATATTGGTTGCTGTTTTTTTCTTTTATGGGTTTTATCATTCGTATAGATGCCGTAATCATTACAATTGCAAACACAATCATTAGTAAAACCGATTTGTTTAGCGTAAATGTTTTTGTAGAATATATGACTTCCGGAATACTTGGGACAATAATTTTTCTTGTAATAAATACCGCTATGATAGTTGGAATTCCAAATAACACTACTTTTTTGAAATCGACTATTTTTTCTTTTGCTTTTTGAATACCACCAAATAATGCTGTTGTTCCAACAATAAAAAGTGAATAAGCTGTAGCAATAATAGGTTCTACCCCCATAACATAAACTAATATAGGAACGGATAAGATAGAGCCACCACTTCCGATTAATCCTAACGTGATTCCAACAACAATAGCTAAACTATATCCAATGATGTGAGTGATGTTCATTTTGTTTATTTGAATTGCAAAAGAGTAGATTTTTTTTTGCAAATTTATTATAGTAGTTCTATCTGCTTATTTTCTTAATATTTTCTCATATATTTTTATCCAATCTTCCACAGTTAATTTAGAAAGTAATTCTCCAATTAAATCAAAAGGAATGTCGTCTAGTTTTTTAAATCGAACACAACTTTTACCCATATCTAGTTTCGATTTGCAATGCTTTGGATATTCGGTAACAAACCAATCGTATAATTGCTTATCCCCATAAAGTGCCATGTGGTATATGTTGATTGAATTTTTTTGCGATGCAATATTAAAAAAAGGTAATGGCAACTCTGGCGTGCAATGATATCCATTAGGATAAATTTCGTGTGGAACTACATAACCCAACATTCCATAACTCATAACTTCATTAAATCCTTTTGGAAGTTTTTTTGAGACGACACCTCGAAGTTTTTCCATAATAATTCTCCTGTCATCGGGTAATTCAGCCAAATATTGTTCAGGAGTAGTAGCTTTTGATTGCATAAAATTTGGTATTTTTTGTAACTTTTTTTTAATTTGATAACTAATATAAGTAAACAAAAGTAGTAATAATTTTTTTTAATAGATTTACCAACGATTATTTTTCAGCTACCCTATGTAAATCATAAAATATAAAATCAATAATAAGCAAATTTGTAATCACAAAACAATAAATGATATCAAATAAATAAATTTAACTGTATGAAGAAAATAATTATTTCATTAAATCTAGTTTCGATACTACTTGTTTCTTGTTCTGGAAGTCAAAGTGCATTAACTTCTAAATCAATTGCTACTCCACTTGATGTTCCAAGTTATGTAAGTTCAATTACTGCTTCCGAATTAAAAACCCATTTAACCATTGTAGCTTCTGATGAAATGCAAGGAAGAGATACAGGTAGTCCTGGCCAGAAAAAAGCGGGAAGGTACTTAATTGAACACTATAAAACGAATGGAATTCCTTATCCAAAAGGAGCTGATAGTTATTATCAAAAAGTGCCTGCCGCCTTTATGAATAAAGAGTATAACGAAAACTTACCTGATTCAGAAAATATTTGGGCATTTATAGAGGGTTCAGAAAAACCCAACGAAATTGTAGTGGTCTCGGCTCATTATGATCATGTTGGAATGAAAAACGGAGAAGTTTATAATGGCGCCGATGATGATGGTTCAGGAACTGTAGCCCTGCTAGAAATTGCTCAAGCATTTCAAAAAGCCAAAAATGAAGGTCAAGGACCCAAACGTTCTATTTTGTTCTTGCATATGACAGGCGAAGAGCACGGCTTATATGGCTCTAGCTATTATTCAGAAAACCCATTATTTCCTTTAGCAAATACCGTTGCCGATGTAAATATTGACATGATTGGTCGTCGTGATGAATTTCACAAAGACAATAATAATTATGTTTATTTAATTGGCTCCGATTATTTATCGACAGAGTTATATACAATTTGTGAATCAGTTAATACTAAATACACCCATCTTAATTTAGACTATAAATTCAATGATAGAAAAGATCCAAATCGTTTTTACTATCGTTCCGATCATTATAATTTTGCAAAACATGGAATTCCTGTTGTTTTTTTATTTAATGGAGTGCACGCAGATTACCATAAAGCAACAGATGAAGTGAGTAAAATTGAATTTGACGCCCTAACCAAAAGAGCACAATTAGGTTTTTCAATAGCATGGGAATTAGCCAATCGTGAAGCAAAAATAATAGTTGACAAAGACGGTAAATAAATGGTTTTAACTCATGCTAAAAAGCTTCGTTTAAATTAATAAACGAAGCTTTTTTATGTAATCGAATTTTAAAATTTATTTTCCATCAACATAATCTTGAAGGTACTTAAAACGTTCGGTTAGTTTGCCGTTTTCAGTCATTTTAGCTCGTTGTAAAATTCCGTCTTTGTCTCCATTAAAAAATGCTGGAATTACATGTTCCATAAACATCTCACCAAATCCTTCACTAGCATCTTTCGGTAATTCACAAGGTAAATTATCAACAGACATTACTAGAATTGAACCCGGATGGGTGAAGGACACTTCTTTGTTTTCTTGTGGTAAATACCCGAAAAAAGGGTCAGCAATTGTTGAAGCTTTTATAGTACAAGCAATCGGACCATCTACATCGCATGAAACATCTGCAACAACTTGAATTTTGTTTTTGGAAGAAATCAGCATTTCACGAGTTAAAATATCGGGAGCACCATTTCCGTGGAAATGTCCCGCTATAAATATATTTGCAACTTCAGTGAACCGAATAAAATCGGAGGTGTATTCTTGTGGGTTTTTATAAAAATCAGACTTGTTACTTACTTTTCCGTCCAAACGCTTATTATAATCTAAAACATCCAGTTGAGTATAAACAGCCTCGGAATATTTTTTGTTTAAAAAATCAGAAACCGAAACTTCTTTAACTTTCATGCCGTCCAAAATTTCTTTAGCACCCATACCCACTTTTCCGTGACCCGTTAGTACAATTTTAATGTTAGGAAGCGTTTGACGTTTTAATTTAACGATTAAATCATCTTTACTTTTCAGAGTTTCCGCTTTAGGTATATGGAACAAGTCATATTTAATTCCGAATCCTCTTAATCCGTTATAAGCTCCAACAATTCCTGCATATCTTCCAAAACCAATTAAGCGTTTATTTTTGGCATCTACAATCGTTTCATGGTCGTACAATTCAATTTTTTTATCTAAAATAGCTACTAATAAATTTCTATTATAGGGTTGAAATTTAATAGTATGTGAAAAGAAAAAATATTTTTTATTTGGAATCAAAGCATCAATAGGGACTTCTTTAACTCCAAATAATACATCACAATCCGTCATATTTGTTTCAATTTCAATTTCTAATTTGCTGTATTGTTCATCTGAGAAAACTCTAATATCTGACGATTCGACTTTTATAATGGCTTCTGGATGTTCTGTTTGCAATCGAACTAATTCCTCAGGTGTAAATACTACTCTTCTGTCGGGTGGATTTTTGCGTTCTTTTATTATTCCAAATTTCATTTCAAGGCGGTTTTTTTGATTCACAAAAATACCATTAACGAAATCGTTTTCAAAACTTTTTCCAATAATTAAATGCAATAAAAAATATTCCTATTTATTGGAATACAACAAGTTGACTTTACAATTTATTTACATTGTGAAAAACATGTTGATACCTTTATTAAAAAGCCCCTTTTTGACTATTTGGTTTGTTTATATTTGTTTTTCAATTTTAAAATTAATGAAACTTTTTCTAAATAAATTATTGATTTCTTGTTTTGCATTTCTTTTGCTTTCTTGTAATAATAAAAAGGATGCAGAATCAACAGTTAAATTAAACAAAGATGGCATTCCAATATTACAACCTTTTGAAGATGAAATGCCGCAATTGACTACAAATTATGTAAATGAAAAAAAACAAAAAGTAGAAGCGTTCTTTGATAAAGTGTGGAATAAAAATGATAATGTAAGTTTTTTAGTAGCTCAAAATGGACAAATAATTTATGAAAACTATATGGGGTTTGCCAATAAGAATAGGGGCGAGAATATTTCTAAAGAAACACCGCTTCATATTGCCTCAGTTAGTAAGGTATTGACAGCCACAGCAATTTTAATGCTAGTTGATGCTGATAAAATTAAATTAGAGCAAAAAGTAACCGATTTTATTCCCGATTTTCCTTATCCCGAAATAACAGTTCAAACCTTATTGAATCATAGAAGTGGCATGAAAAATTATGCCTATTTTACCTATAAAACGGGAGTATGGGACAATAAAAAAGAACTTACCAATCAAGACATTGTAATGATTATGAAAAACTTTAAAGTTCCTTTAGAGTCTAAAACAAATACACGATTTGCCTATTGCAATACCAACTATGCTATGTTGGCACTAATAATTGAAAAAGTTACGGGATTAAAATACCCTGATGCAATGCAAGAAATGATTTTTAAGCCCCTTGGTATGACGCACACTTTTGTATATGAAACTTCAAAACATTTAGGCAAAGTATCACTTTCATATAAAGGCAACATGGATTTGGCAATTGAATATTTAGATGGAATTTATGGTGATAAAAACATTTATTCAACACCAAGGGATTTATTAAAATTTGATATAGCGCGCTATTCATCATCTTATTTGAATACTAAATTATTAAAAAAAGTATACCAAGGTTACAGTCACGAATGTAAGGGCGAACGTAATTATGGTTTAGGAATTCGCATGTTGGAATTTAATAAATGCGAACCTTTTTATTATCATAATGGGTGGTGGCATGGTAATACTTCTTGCTACATTAACATGCGAAAAGAAAAAGTAACTATGTTTGTGATTTCTAATAAATATACTAAAAAAACCTATAAAACTAAAAAATTAGCCCCTTTGTTTGGTGATTATCCATTTAAAACAATTGATGAAACTGAGGAGTAAATGTATTGTAATGCAATTAATTTGTTGGTATCTTTGTAGGCATTATTTTTTTAATAAAATTTTGTAATCACATGGGGTCGACTGGTTTTGACAGCAAGTGGAATTGGACAGTAAGCACGTCGAGCTTTGTACTTTTAGCTCGTAAATCCAAAGGTACACAATCATAAACGGCGAAGGAAACTACGCTCTTGCTGCATAATCTGAATTATAGTAAGATTAGCCACGCTCCTACAAGGTAGGAAAGCAGGATTTACCTCGATAGCTTTGGTTTGTGGCGGTCGATAAAGGTGAATCGTAAATATAAACCTAAGAACAGTGTAGCTTTGGGGCTGTTACGAAAATTTAAGAAGATAAGTATTTTGTGGCTGTTTTTGGCCAAGCAGAATAACGAAAATTTAATCAGAAAATAAGCGTGTAGAAAGCTCTTTGATTGCTTGTTTGGACCCGAGTTCGATTCTCGGCGACTCCACGAGTTTAACCAATAGCCTCTAAAATTTTAGAGGCTATTTTTTATTCAAAGCTTTCAAATCTGACATAAAAAGTTCGAGAAAATATCTTTTAAACACAATCGACTTATTTACTAAACGACTTCTATATTAAAAATTAAGAACTACAAGACAACATCGAACTTCCTACTTTTTTCTTTGCCCAATCCGGTCTTTTAGCGTACCATTTTTTAAATTTTGGTTGTTCTTTATAAGGTTTTTTTAGTAGTTCATGGAGTTCTTTAATTATAGAAAAGTCATCTTTATTCGCTGCATCTATAGCCAATTGCGCCATATAATTTCGTAAAATATATTTCGGATTCACTTTATTCATATTCGCTTTTCGATGCTCATCATTTATTTGTTCTTGATTCAATCGTAAAAGGTATGTAGTAAACCATCGTTCCCATTGCTCCAGAATATCATTTTTAATATCTAAGGGCTTGTAAAAGGCAATCTCTATTGTTTTAAAGCAGGATGTCAGCGAATAATTCTTTTTCAAACTACCCAATTCTCTATAGAAAATAGTCATATCGGTTTCGGAGCGTTCAAGTAATTCCTCTAATTCTGTAATTAATTTTAAATCGTCCTCATGTGCATTTATTAATCCCAATTTACTCCGCATCATCTCTAAATTCTTTTTTTGATAATTTAATTGAAAATCACCTAAAATTTGTTCCAGTGGAGTGGCTTCTTCTATTAATGGATATAATGCATTTGCCAGTTGAAATAAATTCCAAAGTGCAATATCGGGTTGGTTACCAAATCGATATCTTCTGTGCTCTTTGTCAGTTGTGTTTGGTGTCCAATTAGGATTGCAATCTTCGAGCCAACCATAAGGTCCGTAATCAATGGTAAGTCCTAAAATAGACATATTATCGGTATTCATTACCCCATGTACAAAGCCAACTCGTTGCCAATGAACTATCATTTTAAGTGTATTATTTGCAACTTCGTTAAAGAATTCTATGTATTTTTCCTTTCCGTTGGATGTAATTTTGGGGTAGTATTGTTTGATAGTGAAATCAGCTAATTGCTGCAATGTTTTACTGTCATTTTGTGCGGAAAATAGTTCAAAACTGCCGAAACGAATAAACGAAGGAGAAACCCTGCAAACTACAGCTCCTTTTTCATAAGCTTGATTTCCATCATACATTACATCACGTAAGACTTTATCACCGGTTAGTATTAATGACAAGGAACGAGTGGTAGGAACACCCAAATGAAACATAGCTTCACTGCATAAATGTTCGCGTATCGATGAGCGTAAAACCGCCAATCCATCAGCTCTTCGAGAGTAGGGTGTACTTCCTGCACCTTTAAGTTGTAGTGCTAAAATTTTCTTATTATGTTCTATTTCGGCCAAATTCATGGCGCGTCCGTCGCCTAATTGTCCAGCCCAAATACCAAATTGATGTCCCGCATAATTCATTGCATATGGTTTTGAATTAGGAAGTAATTTTTTTCCTGAAAACACTTCCAGAAAATCTTCTGATTGTGTTTCTTTGGCTGTAATTCCTATCAAATCAGCAACTTCAGTTGAAACATGTACCAACATCGGATTTGACGGTACTCTTGGAGTAACATAAGAAAAACAAGAGTTGAAAACCTGACGTGTTTCGTTAGTTTTATTTTTATCGGCGGGTAATTCTGAAGAAAAATGGTTGTTGATTTTTAATTGCATAATACCTATGTATCTTCTTCAAATTTACCAATTATTTTATAAACATTAATGCATTAATACAAATTAATCCATTTTTGAAAGCTAAAATTATTGATTCAAATAACAATTAAATGTATCTTTGGCTCAGAAATTAAACACAATGATTACTACAGCGAGGATAACCGAATTAGAGCTTTATTTTCATCAATTTCGAAAGAATATTATCGGAATTGACCAAGAATTTGAAACTCCATTTGGAAAAAAGAAAATAATTTATACCGATTGGACAGCAAGCGGACGTTTATATCGCCCAATAGAAGAAAAATTGATGAATGATTTTGGTCCATTTGTGGCTAACACGCATACAGAAACTTCAGTTACAGGAACAGCTATGACAATGGCTTATCATCAATCCAAACACATCATTAAAAAGCATGTAAACGCGACCGAAGACGATGTATTAATTAATACAGGAACCGGAATGACAGGCGTAGTGAATAAATTTCAACGTATTTTGGGATTAAGAATTCCTGAGAATTTAAAAGAATACACCAATATTCCTGTTGAATTAAAGCCAATCGTTTTTATTTCGCACATGGAACACCACTCCAATCAAACTTCTTGGCTTGAAACGATAGCTGATGTGGTGGTAATTCCAGCTGATGAAAAGGGGTTGTTTTCTATTGAAAATTTAAAAAATTTAATTCATCAATATCAAAACAGAAGTTTTAAAATAGCTTCAATTACCTCATGCTCCAATGTTACCGGAATTAAAACGCCCTACCATGAAGTGGCCAAATTAATGCATCAAAATCACGGCGTTTGTTTTGTGGATTTTGCTTGTTCTGGTCCCTATGTTGCAATAGACATGCACCCTCAAGATCCAGAAAGTTATTTGGACGCAATTTTCTTTTCGCCGCATAAATTTTTAGGTGGACCTGGAACTTCAGGGGTTTTAATATTTAATAAAAATTTATACAAAAATAGCGTCCCCGATTGCCCTGGTGGAGGTACCGTAAGTTGGACTAACCCTTGGGGAGAACATAAATACATCGACAATATTGAAGATCGGGAAGATGGTGGAACTCCGGGTTTCTTACAAGTGATTAAAACAGCTTTAGCTATTCAGTTAAAAGAAAAAATGGGAGTTTCAAACATTTTGAAACGCGAACACGAGTTGGTTTCTTATATTTTTGAAGCACTAAATAATAATTCAAATATTGTGCTTTTGGCAGAAGAAAATCAAGATCGATTGGGTGTTATTTCGTTTTATATTAAAGACTTGCATTTTAATTTGGGTGTAAAATTGCTGAACGATAAATTCGGAATTCAAACCCGTGGGGGTTGCAGTTGTGCAGGTACTTACGGACATTATTTACTGCATGTCGATCAAGAAACTTCGAATGATTTAGTGTGCCAAATTACCTCGGGCGACTTAATCAAAAAACCGGGATGGATTCGAATGTCAATACATCCAACTACTACAACAGAGGAGATTAAATTTGTATGCGACAGCATTAAAGAATTAGCTTCAAACCATTCAGAATGGGAAAAGGAATATGTTTATAATGGAAAATCTAATGAGTTCCTTCATAAAAATGCAACAGAAACTGAAAAAGTAATGGTTACTAGTTGGTTTTCTAAATAATATAATTCAGAATAGAAAAAGCGATTTTCATTGAAAATCGCTTTTTAAATTTTTATAATAAAAACTAATTAAAGTCTAAATTTTAACCGTCCAGCCAAAAGTATCATCGGCTAATTTATATTGAATTTTGGTCAATTTATCTTTTAATTGAAGCGCAAACGAATTTTCAATTTTGGGTAAAGTATATTCAATATCTTGATAGGCAAAAGCACTTATCGGACTAACTACTGCAGCAGTACCAGCTCCAAAAATTTCTTTTAAACTTCCGTCTTTAGCTGCATTGACTAATTCATCTACTAGAACAGAACGAATTCGAATATCCAACCCTTCGCGTTTAGCAAGCTCAATTAAACTTTTTCGGGTTACCCCATCTAAAATTCTTTCGCTAGTTGGCGCAGTATAAAGAGTATCATTAATTCTAAAGAAAACATTCATTGTTCCCGCTTCTTCTAATTTGGTATGGGTTGCATCATCGGTCCAAATTATTTGTTGGTATCCTTTATCGTTAGCTAATTTTGTAGGGTAAAATTGTGCGGAATAATTTCCAGCAGCTTTTGCAGCTCCAATACCCCCGTTTGCTGCACGGCTATAATGTTCAGCAATAATCACTTTAACTTCACCAGAATAATATGATTTAGCAGGGGAAAGAATAATCATAAATCGGTATTGGGTTGAAGGTTGTGCAATTACACCCGAACCAATTGCTATCATAAATGGTCTTAAATATAGTGTATTTCCCAAACCTTTTTTTACCCAATTGCGATCCAAATCTATAATTGTTTTCAAACCATCAATAAAAATAGCTTCTGGAACTTCTGGCATTGCCATTCTGACAGCCGATTTATTGAACCGCTTAAAATTTTCATCAGGTCTAAATAGCCAAACATCATCATTTTCATCTTTATAAGCTTTCATGCCTTCAAAAATAGCTTGTCCGTAATGAAATACTTTTGCCG
>Ga0209499_1002380_pt1 | contig 12077 bp, 15 predicted proteins | sample C_130208_EF_Meta_FD_187306 | JGI IMG/M metagenome (GOLD analysis project Ga0209499, IMG submission 187306) | Freshwater microbial communities from Lake Croche, Canada to study carbon cycling - C_130208_EF_MetaG (SPAdes) (version 2) | ecosystem: Environmental > Aquatic > Freshwater > Lake...
GGACCCAGCCGGAAGGCAATCGCTCATCGAGCTGTTACTTGCACGCCACGCCAAGGAGCGTTTGAAATTTCGGGGCCTCGGACTCCTTGTCGGCGACCACGGTCTCGATGTTTCTGAAGCCGGCAGTCTCCAGCATGGAGGCCAGATCGCTTTCGGAAAACCCCAGCCAGCGGTCGGCATAGAGCTCACGAGCCTCCTCGAAGCCGTGCTGGAGCAGATCGAGGACGACAAGTCTTCCGCCCGGCTTCAATAGGCGGTAGGCGGAATCGATGGCCTTCTGGGGATGTTCGGCGTGGTGCAGCGCTTGGCTGAGGAAAGCGAGGTCGACGCTGTCATCTTCGATTGGCGGCTCCTCGATGTCGCCGATCCGGTACTCCAGATTCGGCAGGTTGTGCTTTTCCGCGAGTGCCCGACCGAACTCGACCATCTTCGGCGAAAGGTCGATCGCGATGACCTTCTCCGCGCGCTGGGCGAGGAGCTGGGAAAGGGTGCCTTCGCCTGCGCCGAGGTCGGCGACGACTTGGTAGGTCATGGTGCGGAGAAGGGCCTCGGCCAAGGCTTTCCAGGACCGGCCTGGGACATAGTCCTTGCCGAAGCGTCCCGCGAGCTCGTCGAAATAAGCGCGGGCGTGATCCTTGCGCTTTCGCAGCAGGTGGCGAAGCGCGGCGCCGTCCGCCACCACTTCGCGGATCTCCCTGGCCGCCAGGCGGGCGACCTCCATCAGGTCTGGATCGGACGAACAGGAGTAGATGTTGTTTTTTCCACTGCGGGCATCTGCGACCAGTCCCTCGGCCTTGAGCTGGGAAAGCTGGGTGGAAATCCGGCTCTGGCCCATGCCGAGAATCTCCTGCAGCTCCGCCACCGACAGTGCGGCACGGTCCAAAAGCATCAGAATCCGGATCCGGGTGGGATCAGCAAGGAGCTTCAGCGATTTGAGCATTGACGACATGCCTGATTCGTTTACATCAACGCATCACGATTTGACGATACGAAAATTCGAAACCGCATGAGCACTTATATTTTCTCCTCAGAGTCCGTCGGCGAAGGCCATCCAGACAAAGTCGCAGACACGATCTCCGACGCCATCCTTGACGCTTGCCTCGCCTACGATCCGAAAAGCCGGGTCGCCTGTGAAACCTTCGTGAAAAGCAATGTCGTCGTCGTTGGCGGCGAGATCACGATTCCCAAGCTTCAGAACCTCAAGAAGGGCACCACCAAGCCGATCGACGAGGTCATCAACGTCGGCAAGGTCATCCGCGATGCGGTCCGTGGCATCGGCTACACCAACAGCGACGACGTCTTCCACGCCGACCAGATTTTCGTCAACAACTACCTGACCATCCAGAGCCCGGACATCGCCCAAGGGGTGGACGCGAAGGAAGCCGAAGGCAAGAAGCACGGCGAGCAGGGGGCTGGCGATCAGGGCATCATGTTCGGATACGCCTGCAATGAAACGCCCGAGCTGATGCCGGCGCCGATCATGTTCGCCCACCGCCTCGGCCGCGAGCTGACGCGCATTCGCAAGGCTGGCAAGGTCGCGAAGTGGCTCCGCCCGGATGCCAAGTCACAGGTCTCCGTCGAGTATGTCGATGGCAAGCCGACCCGCATCGTCAACGTGGTCATCTCCACCCAGCACGCGGCTGAAGTGAGCCACGCCGAGATCGAGAAGTTCTGCATCGAGCAGATCATCAAGAAGGTCCTGCCGAAGAACATGCTCACGAAGCAGACCGAGTATCTCATCAACCCGACAGGCAAGTTCGTTGTCGGTGGCCCGCAGGGCGACTCCGGGCTCACTGGCCGCAAGATCATCGTCGATACCTACGGCGGCATGGGCCGTCACGGTGGTGGTGCGTTCTCAGGAAAGGATCCGTCGAAGGTCGATCGCTCCGCCGCCTACATGGGCCGCTGGGTGGCAAAGAACGTCGTCGCCGCCGGTCTCGCGGAAAAGTGCGAGATCCAGTTTGCCTACGCGATCGGTCACCCGCTTCCAGTGAGCGTGCACATCGATACCTTTGGCACCGGCACCTATTCCGATGCCGCCATCCTCGCTGCGGTTCTGAAGGTCTTCTCCTTCAAGCCGGCCGACATCGTCAAGCAGCTCAACCTGCTTCGCCCGATCTACTCGAAGTCGACCAATTACGGTCACTTCGGAAAAGACGACGCCGACCTCACGTGGGAGTCCACCAACAAGGCTTCCGCCCTTCAGAAGGCCATCGGCTAAAGACACAAGACTGGAAGACGCAAGACACGAGAGGAGAAGACCATGTCCAATCATCAATTTGAAGATCTGGAAGTTTGGAAACGGAGCTCCCGTCTTGCGGTTTCGGTATTGGAGTTGTTGGAGCCAGTCAAACTCTACGCACTGAAGGATCAAATGGCTCGGTCCTGTATTTCAGTCCCCTCCAATATCGCGGAAGGAGCCGAACGGGAGAGTGACCGGGAGTTTCGCCGCTTCCTGGCGATCGCCAAAGATTCTGCGGGCGAGCTTCGCACCCAGCTCTACATCGGCCAGCGTGCCGGGCTTTTCTCCATGGAAGCCGTCGTGCCTCTCATTCAAGAAGCTCGTGAAATTTCCTCCATGATCGAAGGACTTCGCAAACGTCTCGGCGGCGGAGGTTTCGTGAACGCCATCCTCTCCATCTTTTTCTAACTCCACCTCTTGAATCTTCCCGTCTTGCGTCTTGCGTCTCTCGTCTTAACTCACACACACACCTAAACAAAACGATGCCTACTCTAACCGAAGAAGCTCCAGTCAAAAAAGCCGCCGCCGCCTTCACTGATTACAAGGTCCGCGACATCAGCCTTGCCGAATTTGGCCGCAAGGAAATCGATATTGCCGAACATGAAATGCCAGGCCTAATGGCCACCCGCGCCAAGTATGGCAAGGAGCGTCCGCTGGAAGGCGTGCGCATCATGGGCTCGCTGCACATGACCATCCAGACCGCCGTGCTGATCGAGACACTTGTCGATCTTGGCGCCGATGTTCGCTGGGTTTCCTGCAATATCTTCTCGACGCAGGACCACGCCGCCGCCGCCATCGCCGCACGGAATATTCCGGTCTATGCTTGGAAGGGCGAGACGCTTGAGGAGTATTGGTGGTGCACTTGGAAGGCGCTTGTGAATCCACAGGGCCTCGGACCGCAGCTCATCGTCGACGACGGTGGCGACGCGACCCTTCTCATCCACAAGGGCTACGAGCTTGAGAATGGTTCCGACTGGGTCAACGGCCCGGCCGACAGCCATGAGGAGTCCGTCATCAAGGACCTACTCAAGAAGGTCCACGCCGAACAGCCCGGCATTTTCCACGAGATCGTGAAGGAGTGGAAGGGTGTTTCCGAAGAGACCACCACCGGTGTCCATCGTCTCTATCAGATGGCGAAGGCCGGCACGCTGCTCGTTCCTGCGATCAACGTGAACGACTCCGTCACCAAGTCGAAATTCGACAACCTTTACGGCTGCCGCGAGTCGCTCGTCGATGGTATCAAGCGCGCCACCGACGTGATGATTTCCGGCAAGGTCGGAGTCGTCTGCGGGTATGGCGATGTTGGCAAGGGCAGTGCCCAGGCCTTGCGTTGCCAGGGAGCGCAGGTCGTCGTGACTGAAATCGATCCTATCTGCGCGCTTCAGGCCGCGATGGAAGGTTACCGCGTGCTGCCGATCGAGGACACCCTCGGCTGGGGCGACATCTACGTCACCACCACTGGCAACAAGGACATCATCCGCCTTGAGCACATGGAGAAGATGAAGGATCAGGCGATCGTCTGCAACATCGGTCACTTCGACAACGAGATCCAGATCGACAAGCTCAACAACGCTCTCGGCGTGAAGCAGCTCAACATCAAGACCGGTGTCGACAAGTATACGTTTCCTACTGGCAACTCCATTTACATGCTGGCTGAGGGCCGTCTCGTGAACCTCGGATGCGGCACTGGCCACCCGTCGTTCGTGATGTCGAATTCCTTCACCAACCAGACCCTTGCCCAGATCGACCTCTGGAAGAACAAAGACAGCTATCAGGCTGGTGAAGTGAAGGTCCTGCCGAAGCACCTCGACGAGGAAGTGGCCCGTCTCCACCTCGAAAAGATTGGAGCCAAGCTCACGAAGTTGACCCCTGATCAGGCCGACTACATCGGCGTGAAGCAGGAAGGCCCTTACAAGCCGGAAGCGTATCGTTACTGATCGGCCGCCTGATCGATGATCTGCCAAAGCCCCGCGTCCTCACAGGCGCGGGGCTTTTTCATTGGCTCTCCGGACGTGGATCCCGTAGTGAAGGGAACTCCATGAGCCGCCAGATTATTCACTTGCACCTGTTGGCGGCGATCACTCCGTTGATCTCCTCATGTGCGCTGATCAAGGCTCCGTTCAACATCGTCGGTGCCGTCGTGGAAGGGACGTACGCGGTCGGTGAAAAGGCGGTCACCGCTCCGCTCGATGCCTACGATCGCAGGCAGGAGCGCAAAGAGGCTGAGAAGGCCAAAAAGGAAAAGGAGGAGGAAAAAGCCGGTCGGCAGAAGCCTCCTGCGGGGACTCCGGGTCAGCCGACGCCGCTGCCCGAGGTTTTGCCGGTGCCCGAGGAAAGTGGTCAGTTGCCTCCAATCCCGCCGCCGAACTAACAGATGAGCCGTTGTATCCAGAGGGCTGTCCGGATCGTCATTGCCGGGGTATGGATCTTTCATGGCCTTTACAGTAAGATTCTCGATGGTGTTCCGAGGCATCGCTTGATCGTGGGACGGATTCTCGGAGATTCCTTCGCGGGGCCTTTGACCATTTTGATCGGAGCCGGAGAAATCCTGCTGGGTCTGTGGGTGCTGAGCGGTCGGCGATCGCGTGCCTGCGCCGTGCTCCAGACGCTGGCACTGGTGGCAATGAACACCCTCGAAATCATCTTCGCGAAGGATCTGCTGATCTCAGCCCCTGGAATGGTCGCGCTGAACCTGATGCTTCTCGGGTCGGCCTGGTGGCTGATCGCCGCCGCGCACTAGCGTTGATTGAGCGTGCAGTCGGCCTCCGGTGCAACCGCGTCACCTGTCTGATCCACCGGATGGGTGAAGAGGTAGCGCCAGACGTCCTCGTAGAGATACGCGCCCGCCGGATTCTTTGGAGAGGCTTTGCCCGGAGCCACTGAGGAGTGTGCCCGTTTCGCGTCATGATTCACATCGGCCCCGGAGATCAGGCGGCGGGTGTTTCCATAGGGTGGCTTCGAACCATCCACATTGACGATCGGCCCGAATTTCGTCAGCCCCAGCAACTGCCATGACCGGCAGTAGTGATCGCCCACCCAACCCTCATCCAGCACATGGGAGAATCCGAAATAGCGGTTTTCTGGCGTTGCCGAGGGAAGTTTCTGCCAGACCTCAAACTGGTCGCGCGGTCCGGAGAAGAGGACGACCCGGTCCACCTTCACCTGCTTGGCCATGCGGGCCGCCGTGGTGGAGCCATGGGAAATGCCGGACAGGATGACCTTGTCCCAGCGCAGGCCCTTGCCATCGGCTGTTAGAAACTGCCTCCAATGGCCTTCGGGGTTCTCACGATCCAGCCATTTCACGAACTGGTAGGATCGCTCAATGATCCCGTCGGGCTTCGGGATCGAGACAGCCGGGCTGTGGTCCTCGCCGGTCGCGGCTTCCAGTCGGATGTTCGAGAGGAACAGGTCATCGGCGGGTGGGGCTCCGGGATAGAGCTTGCTGAACCAGCCATTGGCATAGTGGACCTGAATGGCATGGAGTCCATAGCTGGAGACGTGCTGGAAGAGATCGGCGTTGTGACCCATCAGCCAGATGACCAGCTTCCCTTGATCGGGTGCGCGGGTGTCGACACAGGCATGCTCAAGATCCTGGGGATTTTCCTCAGTTCCGAACGTGAAGGCGATTTCAGGATGTTCCTTGGCTCTGGGGTCGATCTTGCTGGCCCGTGCGGAGAGTTCGAAGCGTTTTCCGGTCCGGTCGCCGGAGGTCTGGGCCTGGACAGTTCCGGCACCAAGTCCAAGGGAGAGAATCAATCGGAAGAACGTCTGGAACGATGGTGCGTGCATGGAGATGGGTGGGTTCTGGATGAAGAAACGTCTCGCCACGCAGCGAACTTGCTAGGAAAGATTCGAGACCGAACGGACCGCCGCCCCAATTCTTCATGAGTGCCTCATTTCTGATCACCGGACTGAGAGGACCCGCCGCCTTGGACTGGGTTCGTCGGCTGGGTCGTGCCGGCCATCGGGTGGCGGCGGCGGATTCCCTTCGCTGGCCGATCGGCAGGAAGTCGCGATACATTTCTCACTACGAGTTGTTGCCCTATGCGAGGGAGGATTCGTTGGCGCATGCGTTGGCGGTGAAGCGGGCGGCGGAGGAGTTCGGGGCAGACTGGATCATTCCGAACTGCGAGGAGATTTTCTTCCTCGCCCATCATCGGGAGATTTTCACCGGTAGGGCCCGCTTGCTGGCGGAGCCGCTGGAGGTGCTTGAAATGCTTCATCACAAGGGGAAGTTCGCGCGGTTCACCCAGGCTTCGGATGGCCCGGCGTTCAAGATCCAGGCACCCGAGTCCCACGAGTTCTGCTCGCGTGAGGCCTTGGATGCCTTTGTTTCCGCATTGCCTTCGGGCTCGCTGGACCAATGGGTGCTGAAGGCGACCTTCTCGCGGTTTGCCGCCCAGGTGAAGATCAAGCCGACCCAGGAGGACTGCCGCTCGATCCGCCCGACGGCGGACAATCCGTGGATCGCCCAGCGCTTTGTTCAAGGCTCTCCGATGTGCACTTATAGCCTGGCGATCGACGGCGTGATCACCGCCCACACGGCTTACTATCCAAAGCATAGCGTCGACGGCGGCGCTGGATTCTATTTTGAGCCGCTGGTCCGACCGGATCTGCTTGAGTTCGCCAGCGAGGTCGTCGCGCGGCTGAATTTTTCCGGGCAGATCGCATTTGATTTCATCGATAGCGAAAGCGGTGTCTGGGTGATTGAGTGCAATCCCCGGGCCACGAGCGGAGTCTTCCTGCTCGATCCGCGCGATCCGCTGCCGTATTTTTCCTCCGCCAGCGGGACAGCCCGGTGGCCGATGGAAACGACACCCAAGATGATAAGCTCAGGCATGATCTTGTATCCCGGGCGGCTTGCCCGCTGGGCCGACTATCGACGTGGTACAGACGTTCTTTCCCCTCCCGATGATCGCATCGGGCTGATGGCCAGACCACGCCAGTTATGGGAGCTCCTACAGCGTTCCAAGGAGCTCGATAACCATTACAACCTCATCGCCGCCGCCACTGACGACTTCGAGTGGAACGGCGGACCGATGAAGTAATGCGTTCAATCACCGAGTCTGCGGACGGTTCCGGGACGTGGGCCGAATGGTCGGCCTAGGCCCTCAAATTTTGGAGCCTCGGGCACGACAGTCTTTTCAAGCGTGGTGTAACGCTCGTTGCTGAGGTTCTCGCCGATGACGGTCTCACCGGTCTTGCAAGTGACTTTCCATTCTTCAAGGGATTCCTCGAATTTCCGCTTTCCCCACTCAAATTCGCTCAGCTTGATCTTGCCGAGGGTGAGGGTGAGCTTCTCGTTCGGCTTCATGACGGGCAGCCTCGCGGTGCCGAGCGACTCCTTCACGATCCTGTCACGTTCCCCGGACGCACGTCTCACGAGCACATCACCGGATAGTTCCGATTCTCCGATCGTGGAGGAAGTCGGATTTGAGATTTCGATCCGGAGGGTGATGGTCTTCTCCTTGGAACTGCCACGAGCACCGCGGAGATCGTGGTCCATGTCGATGAGCTGGCGCTTTACCGTCAGCGTCACGGAGGGTTTTGCCGGTTCGGCGGCGATTACCTGCGAGAATAGTGCCAGGCCTGCGGCGAAAATCGGGGTAAGTGCTTTCATCAAGAGTGCAAACTCCACGGGACGTGGAAAGTTCCAGAGAATCTTCTCGGAATGGACTTTTCGCTGGAGGGCTCAGCCCCCCAGTCGCTGGCGGAGCACCCGCCACAGCTTGCCGCTGGCGGTATAGTCCCAGAGTTCCGTCAGGATCATGACGACCCGGCCGAGGGCGAAATGGTTGTATCTCTCGACACGGCGGAGTTGTGAGACCTTCTGAGCAACCGAATGCGTGCAATTGGCGTGATGAAGGACAATGGATCGCGGCGGGGGATATCCCTGCGAGCGCGCATAGTAGCGCGTCGGAAGGAGGCCCCACCTGATGCTGAAATCCGCCGGGGCAAGTAGGCTGTTGATCGCCGTTTGGTCGTTCTTCGTCTCGCTTCGGCCGCAAACCTCCAGAGCTGTCGTCAGAAGGTTCCTGACGTACGGGCAATTGCGGGCAATATAGAAACCGGTGTTGGCTTCATGGCAGTCCGGGGCGGAGGTCTCCCGCTGGAAGACAATATCAAGATTTGGAGTCATGATTTCCTGCTCGAGCTCCGTCATCGACAGCAAGGGATACAGCAGGATGTCGATGTCGCTCAGGACGAAAAGAGCTCCGGGCTCGGTGTTGGAAAGATGTTCCAGCGCCCACCTGAGCTTGGCGGTGACGCCGTCCTGCCAGTCGGTGGAAAGATAGCCGCCGTCGCCCGAGGTCAGAAGATGCTTTTCAAGGACGGTCGCATCCGCAGGCAGGTTCTTCAGGAAGAACTCCCGGTAGAGCCGCTGATGCGAAGGGGTGATGACCGTGAGGATGTTCATGGGACCACACGCTGGTTCTTGAGGGCTTCCAGCCTCGTGGCGAAGGCGGGCAGGCGTGATTGGTTTACCGCGAGGAAGTCCGAACCAAGATCGAAAATCTCGTAATGATCGGCAAGATGCCGGATTGACTTTTCACGCTCGTCTTCCGCGAGATGCTTGTGCTCGAAGAGGATGAGCGAGGGCTGGTGGACTGAAAGATCGAGCTGAGAGAGCACCTTGTAATCGTGGCCTTCGGTGTCGATGTGAAGGAGATCGATCTTTCCGATGGCGTGCTTTTCGAAGAGGTGACGGAGGGTGATGCCGCTGATTTCCTGCGCGACAATGAAGGGCTCCAGAATGCCGTTCAGGTGCTTGACGATGTGCTGGCGATCGAACGAGCCAAGCTGGTTATACCATTCCGGAAGATTGGGAAGTTGGTGGCTTGCCGATTCATCGACCCAGTAGAACATTGCGCTGCCACCATCGTTGATCGCCGCGTTTTCATAGCGGAATCGAGGGTCGGGCGGATGGCTTTGTTTCAGACGATCGAAAAGATAGGGCACCGGTTCCACAAACAGCGCCTTCCAGCCTTTGCGCTTGATGAGGAGCTTGTGGATCGGATCATCGGTCCTGCCATCGTTCGATCCGATTTGCACGATCTGGGCGTCGGCTTCGGGGATGAGGACGGGCAACCAGTTTTTGGGGTCCATGCGCCAGGTTCCCCTGAGGCGCGAGCTTGCCCACGCGGCTCCGGGCCCGATGATCGGGATCTGCTTGAGGAGCTTTTTGAGGCCGGTCATCGGGAAAGGAAATCAGGCGGGTTCAGTGGCTGCGTTTCCAAAGATACACCCAGCGCTCGGAAACGACCTTGCCTGACTCGTCCTCGAGCTCGCAGGTCATGTCGATGTCGTTCACGTCCTTCGTCGGATCGAGGACGAAGAAGGCCCGCAGCACCTGTGGCATGTGGAGATCAGGACTGCGACCGAGATTCGCGGGCAGGTCGTCGACATTCGGCATGCTCATGTCGGAAAGGCCGACGTGGATGAGCCTCACCGCAGGGTTGTTGATGATGACGACGGGCTTTATTTTTGTCATGTCGTCCCACTTCGGATCGCCGACCTTTTTCTCCGCTTGGAGTGGTTTTGCGAAATCGATCGCCATGAGCACCTCGTCCGGCTTTTGGACCGGGTTGCCGGAACGGGTCGCCCGCACCGTGAATAAACCGGAGGGTGCCGGATTACGCATCCAGCGCAGCCGGTAGTGGAAACGAAACGGCTTTCCCACGACAAGGCTTGGCTGCGGTTCCCAGACAAGGATGACATTGTCGTTCGTCTCGTCGGTGGTTGGCATTTCGATGAGGTGGAGTTTCCCGAGATCGAAGCCTTCGATGGGTTCGACCTTCACGCTCGGACGGTTATGATAAGCGGCTTCGAGGTCCTGATAGGATGCGAACGAGCGGTCGCGCTGCAACAGCGACCACGAGCGCGGCTTTTCCATCGTGAACACGCAGTGGCGGAACTGATCCTTGGTGTGCTCCAACGGGCGGTAGTGGAGATTGCCGCTGGCGAGTTCCATCTGGAATCCATCGCTGTCATGGACCTCGGGGCGGAAGTCATAGGGCTTTGGGAAGGTGCCTTCGCCAAACCAGTACATGGTGGAAAACGGAGCGAGCCCGAGCTGCTGCACCGGCCTCCGCAGGGTGATTTCCGCGTCGATGTCCATGACCGTCTCGACGCCCGGAGTGACCGTGAACTGATAGGCGCCCGCCACGCTCTCGCCATTGATCAGGGCCGAGACCTTGAGTGACTTCGCGTCCCTGTCCGGTTTCTCGAGATGGAACTCGGTGAAGTCGGGAAACTCCTCGGGCACGCCTGGCAGGCCGCTGTTGATCGAGAGTCCCCGGGCCGAGAGACCATAGGGCGCGTTCGCCGGGATCGACCGGAAATAGCTCGCCCCGAGAAACACCAGAAACTCGTCCATGTATTTCTCCGAGTTCAGATGGGTCCGCGCCCGCCAGCCCGCATAGCCGGGTGGGGGAGGCGTGCCTTTCGGGACCACCTGCTTGCCATAGTCGAAAAGACCCTGATCGAACAACAGGGGCATTGATATTCCCTCGGCCACTTCGGAGACCGACACGGTTTTTTTCGCCGTCCAGCCCGGGTGGAAGAAGTCGATCGAGAAAGGTGACTTGTCCCACCACAGCCCGGACTCCATCTTGAAACGGATGTCGCGATGCTGGTCGTAGGTCAGGTTCGCCCAGTAGTCGGCAAGGTTCGATTTCTCCGCCGCGTAGGGCTGTGCGGCCAGGGCGCGGGCTTTTTCGCGGAGGATGTCGAATGAAAAAGGCTCTGCGCTCGTGGTCAGGAAAGGGCAAATCAACAGCGCGGCGGTGAGGAGGGGCTTTTGGGAAGGTGTCATGAACCGGGCAGGGTGCTGGGGATTCGGGGGGAATGATGCCCGGAGTCTTGGCAGATCGGGCCGACAATGCAAGAAATGGGCGTCGCCGCGAAGTCTCCGTCACTGCCATGAAACTGGACACCTACCTCTGCCCCGGCTGCGGCGACGAAGTGCCAATCGGTCCGCGCGGCTGCCCGAAGTGCACCAGACCGCCAAAGCGAAGGAAGCGGCGCCGCTGGGAGCATGGCACGGCGCAGGACGGGCTCGGTCTTCCGGACGACGATTTCGATTACGACGACTTCATCGCCCGCGAGTTTGGAAAGAAGCCGTACCGTCGCATCGGCATCGCATGGTACTGGTGGATCACCGCGCTGGTGATTCTCATCCTGCTGATCCTGGAAGCAGTGAGATTGTGGCCATTTCGTTAGATTTCGCCATGCTCCTTGCGTGTTGGCGATCTTTTTGGAAGCCCCCCCGCCATGCAGACTCCGCGGATGTTCCTTCTGTTGATTCTTTGCCTTCAAGGCCTGCTTGCTCAGGAGGACACGGCCCATCATCGGGAGGTGTATGCCGCGATCAATGCCCAGGAAAAATCGCTGAAGGAGCTCAAGTTGACTTACAACGACGACGAGACCGTGTTCGAACTCAAGGGGGGGGACTGACGGCAAGGAACTGCGGAAAATCCTCGCGGTGGTTCCGGGAGAGGACGGGGATGGCAGCGAGGAATACTACTTGGAAAACGGCAAGCCGCTCTTCGTCTTCAGTCAGTATCACATGGCAAAACCTGACAATGCCAAAGCTCTGATCAAGGTGGCGAACCGCTTTTATTTCAAGGACGGCAAGCCCTTCAATTGGCTTAACAGCGAGAAGAAGACGGTCGGTGCCGAGGACCCGGACTTCGCCTCCGAAGCGGAGCGCCTGAGCAGCAACCTCGGCCATTTTCTGGAAGCGTTCAAGGGGAAGGAAGCCAAGGAGGCCAAGCCAGCGGCCGCCTAGGCGAAAGTCGTAACCGGTACATTCACCGGCCTCGAGGAAGGAGAC
>Ga0209499_1002381_pt1 | contig 12075 bp, 4 predicted proteins | sample C_130208_EF_Meta_FD_187306 | JGI IMG/M metagenome (GOLD analysis project Ga0209499, IMG submission 187306) | Freshwater microbial communities from Lake Croche, Canada to study carbon cycling - C_130208_EF_MetaG (SPAdes) (version 2) | ecosystem: Environmental > Aquatic > Freshwater > Lake | place...
AATCATCTATTAAATTACTTTTTTTAATCTTTATATGTTTATGTAACTCATTATATAATAATTCCTGATTCTTTTCAATAACTATCCAATCATAAATATAACTTCTAAATAAATTAGCTAAATTTGTCTGTAAAGTTGAATAATATCCTAAATTTCTAAATGATATTTCTGATTTAATATTTTTAATCCAGAAAATACTGTTAGAATAAGCTCTAAAAATAATATTAGAATAAATAATTTTTTGATAATAATAATTTCCTATTTTTTCAATAGGATTTAATATATTCTCATCTGATATTATTTTTGAGGATTTAATTAGTTTTTTCCTTCCAATAATTGGAATATTATTAGTTCCAAAAATTTCAAGAAGTATTGTATTCAATTTAACATTATCACTTTTAATAATTTTTTGATTTTCTCTATAAATAAAATTATCATAGTTAACTATATCAGACACAAAATATTGCTCCATATTTAATATTTCCTTTGATTTTAATTCATTATTAACCAATTCATCTGCTATTTTTGCAATAAATTCAATTACTTCTTCTTTTCTAGCAGCAAAATAACATCCATTTTTTACCCATTTGCAACTGTTAATAATATTACACTCATTTTTTGTTTTAAATGCACTGCATAATTCTCTGTTATTATTTATATTATAATTTTTATAGTCAGGTAAATTATCTATTATTTCTATAAATTTTGAAGTATTTTTTGTTTCATTAACTCTTTTTATTTTATTTGTTTCTACATTTAATTGATCATCATTTAATTCAAAATCACTTTCCAAACTATCCGATTCATGATTGTTATTTTGAATATCTGAATCAGAAGTAGATTCTAAATTATCTAGAGAAGTAGATTTTGATATATTTTCATCATTATTATTTATTTGTTCAAACATAGAATATAGTTCACTACTACTAATTTTTAATAAAATTTTTTTAATTTCATCGATACTATTTATTTTTTTAGTTTCCAAAATTTTAATAATTTTATTTTTAATATTTGGAAATAAATTTAAATAATTACTTAATTCAAATCTAAATAATTCAAAACTTTCATTTAAAAATTTCTTTTGTTGTGTATCTAAAATACGATCATCAATTTCAATATTATTATTTCCTTTGCTTATTTCAATATCAATAATATCATTAATAGATTTTTTTTGTAAAATTGGATATTCAATTAATTTTTCTAAATCTTGTTTTGATTTTTGTATATTAACTACAGGTATAGTAATTTGCGTATCAATTATAATAGCATCAATGCTATACATATTATCAACTAATGATGAATAAATAAATCCAATAGCCAATGAATCTTTTTTGGTTATATCACGTATATTTACATATGTACTTAATTTATTTAAAAAATTAATTGTTTCATCTAATGTTTTAATATATTTAATATAGTCATCAAATATTTCTAATTCATATAATGAACCAGACGGTAGACATGGAATTAAAAATTTATTTTTAGTAACTAAATACTTACATTTATTACGTAAATCTATTATTTGTCCGATTGGAGTAAAATCAGGAGGTGCATTCTTTAAAATATTTATATATATATATTTTGCAGTTGCTATTTTATTATTTTCAAAAGAAGCATTAATACATGATAAATTCATATATTTTGATAATTGCAAAATAATATTTTTTTCATCTAAATTTTTAAATGTAGACACTATATTTATATTTTTAACATTTTCATCTTTATATACTTCAAAAATTGGATAATAATTATAATCTTCCTTTAATATTATTATATTTTTTCTTAATGGATCATTGTAATATAATAAATTTTCTATATTTTTACACAATAAAACATAATCATCTATAATTTTATCATTAAGAAATAATACTTTTTTTTCAATTATATATATATTTAAACCTTCTGGTATTAATACACCTGGTATACATATTAAATCATCTATAATACTATGATCTATTTCTAAATTAGTATTAATTGTATTTAAAAAATCATCTGTATTATTATTATATTGAGTTTTAATATCTCCATTATTCATATAAGTAAAATATTTATTAATAATAATATTTTCTTTAATTTTATTAATTATAAAATCATAATCAAGATCTAAACATGATGCAATGGCATTTAAATAAGGAAAATTTTCTTGTAGAGATCCATATTTCATAAAATAACCGGTAACTGAGGACAATAGATAATTATTTTTAATAACTTTAGTTTTATTTAGTGTTGTATTAAAAAAATAATCAATGTATTTTGGCAAATATCCAAATCTACCAGGCAACATTTTATTTGTATCCTGTAAAATATATAATTTATCTCCTGATGCAATTTTTGATGCATCATTTTTTAATTTACCAACACATTCTAAAAAATAATTTTTTTTTGATCTATTTTTTGATGTTAATGGATCTTTTTTAAAACAACAAGGCATACATAATCCAGATGGATTTTGAGATCTTGATAAGAATCCAATATGCATATATTCATTATTTTCATCAGGATTACATGTATATAATAAAGAACCAGATGCACCATCTGATAATTTAGCAGCAGTTAAAATAATTTCTTTTTTTTTACCATTTTCAACAATATTATATTTTTTTTCATAATCATTAGTGACTGGATTTAAAATATATCCAGTTTTTATCATTTCATCAATATTTTTTTCCGAATATACTATTGGTCTACGTTTTTTATCACCTGAATTTTGACAAGCACGAGTCCACTGACTTTGACCTTTTTCTGGTTTAAAACCAATGCGTTCTTTGTCTAATTTTGTAATTTCTTTAACATTATTAATATCATGTAATACTTCAATAACATCAGCAACTTTATTTCTTCTTTTAGCAATGTTATTTAGAATTTTTAATTTTTCTTTTATTTTTAATCTAGTTGAATTTTTTTTTAAATATGTATCAACATATATATATAATAATATAGCAATAAAATCTAAAATTTCTTCAAGTTGTTCCTGTGATCTAGCACCACAAATTCTAATTTTATAATTTTCTTTTGATCTTCCTTGAATATCAATACCTATTCCAGGTGGTTTAAATTTAGGAATATTTTCTAATTTTTTCAAGATTCTTCTAGATTTTTTAAGTAATGGATTTTTTTTAATTACATCTTCTATTCTTTCTAATGCAATTTTTTCAGTAATATTAAATTGTTTGGATATTTCAGTTGCCAATATATTTGGAATAAATTCATAGTTTCTTAAAAAATGAATTATTCTATTTTCTATTTTAGCTTCATTTTCATATTTAGAAATTCTTTTATATCTTAAATAAGTACCATATTTTGATTTTATATTTCGCTCTAAATTTTTAGATTGTCTTTTTCTAGGTTCAATAACTAATGATATGTATGGAAAGAAAAATCTCGAAAAATCTGATAAATCATTATGATTTATAGAATATTTATTTGGTAACTCAAAGTGTTGAATTGAATTAATAAATGCATACTTAAATTGATTTGTTTCCGGTAATACTATTGATAGCTTTTTATTTTCACTATTTAGTTTTTTTATTAAATCTTCAATATTTTTATATGTTTTTTTAATATCATCTATTATGGCTTTATCATCTTCTTTCCATTGTGTTTTATATTCTAATCTACCAGATTCAAATAATGTAACTGCAATATATTTATTCATTGATCCTCCTTTCTGTTCAACTTTAATTTTAAAATTAATACCATAGGGAGAATTTTCAAACCATTTTGCACTAATTGCCTGTTTATCAGTTTCCATATTATTTTTATTAAATTTAAAAATTGGCTTATCACCATTACTTAAATATTGTACAAATGGATATGTTTCGTCTGTTATATAATTATCAAATATTCTATGTAAGTTTATAGTATTGTCATTAATAATTTTAAACTCTAAATTAGCATGAATTACTGCTTGAGTAATATAATTATATTTTAATATACTTTTATAATCAATCTTGTCTATTTTAACTTGTTCAATAGTTCTAGTTATTTCATTTTCTAATAATAAATCATTATTTATATTTTGATAAAATGATAAAATTTTATTAATTTCTATTCTTTTAAGATCATCATTACTATTTACAAAATCAATAATATTTTTAAATTCATCTTGAGTAATATCATAAAAATATATTCGAATATAAACATCATATACATTTTTTAATCCATCAGCATCTATTTTATAGTCACTGCCAATTTCATTATATATATCTAATAAATAAATTTCATTATTTTGAAAAAAATCATCATATTCTGATAAAATATTATTTTCATCATCTTCTCTTTTAATTTTTGAACCATATTTTTTAATATTATCTTTTAATAATTTTAAATTACCTTCTAATTTTTCATAAATATGAAAACTTTCATTAGGAGCAATATCTATTGTTAATAATTCATTTTTTCGAATCCATTTTTGACCCAACATTAATTTATCTTTTTTTGTTTTTTTATCTGTATCAATAAAATCATACTCTATCCATAAATATATTCTTGAAGGTAGTAAATAAGATGCAGTTTTATTAAATATTTTATTCATTTGAATTCCACAACAAATTTTTTGTTTAATAGTTTTAATTGTATCTGTTTTAAAAATATATTGATTAAATACATAATTTTTAGTGTAAACATTCTTTAATACATCATCATATACTAAATTATTTTTACTATTGTTAAATTCAACAATTTTTTCTAATTTTTCACTACGATTCTCATCTGTATTTTCAATTGCTAAATCAATTAGATCTTTTATTTTATTTGGATTTTTATCAACTAAAACAGATTCTTCCCGATACATTTTATCTAATTCTTCTAAATCATATACTTCATCTAATTCTAATACATCTCCTTCGTAATTTTCATCAATATTTTCTTTAGAAATTTTACCAAAAATATTATCATCAATAGATTCTTCATTTAATTGTTGATTATCATCATTATCATCATCATCATCATATTTTTCTCTAAAAACATAATTTTGTTTTCCCCCAGTTTGTTTATTAATAACAATTGTAGATTCAGTATTGTATGTATAATCAAAAGTTTGATTTTCGTTTTCTTCAATCACATTGTTTTTTTTTAATTTTAATAAATTATCTTTTTTAAAAACACTTTGAAAGTTATATTGTGATTTACTTAATTTAATATTTTCAATATGTTTAATATACCATTCTTTGGAATATTTTTCAATAATATCTGTTCTTTTTTGAATATTTTTAATAATATTATTAATTGAGAATACAATATGATCATTTATAAAAAAAAATTTATACCAAAACTCTCCATAATATTCTTCTATTAATTTATATTCTTTTTCATTTATAGATATTAACGTATCAAATAAATTTAAATTTTCTATTTTTTTTAAAACTTTTAAAAGTTGTGGTGAAATTAATGAACCAACAAAAATATAATTTTGATATTGTATTCTTCTATTATCATTTTTATATTTATATATTATTTTAATTGGATTATTCATAATAAGTTATTACAAGATTATATTTTTAATTAACTAAATATTTAGTTAATTAAATTTACTTAAACATTTATTAAACAAATGTTTATCACATTTATAAAACAAATGTTTATCTAATTTGTATCTAATATATTACTAGATAATGTTATACCACAATATTCTTTATTATTTATTCTATAATTTTCATATTTATATAAATTTTTTTCTGTTGCTTTATTTAATAAATAATAATTAATTTTTTTAAATAAAGGTGTATGACCTATTTCAGGACATCCAATATGTGCTATTTCATGCACTGCAACATATAATATATCATTTATATCATGCAATTTATTTGTTACTTTTGAACGTAAACAAAATACTAATTCTTCGCCTTTATTAATAGAATAAGATGTGTGTTCTGAATTTGCAGAAGATTCTTTAATAATAGAATCTGGTAATTTTTTTTGAATCATTTTAATATATTTGTAATATTCATTATCTTCATTGTCTTCTGTTTTTTCTTCAATCTCTTCACAGATTTCATTAATAAAATTTAATAAATCAACACGAAGTTGAGCTAACATGTTTGCAGCATCATTTTTATCTGGCAAATTTCTAACTAAATATTTATTTGAATCAAAGCCTTCTATAAAAGTTACTTCATTATGATACAAATTTTTAAATATTATAATAAAACATATTAAAAGTATTATAATTATTGTTCCAATCATTAATAATATATATAAAAAATATTTTACTTAAGTTTTAAAAATCTAAATTTATTTTCTAATTATTCATTATATAATTAACATGGGTAATAATCATTCTAGCTATTCTGATACTGAACTTCCTGATCAAAATAAAAGTATGTTAAATAATATTGTTATTAAAGATGATTCAAAACATAATATCTCCTATAATGATAGCGAGACTCCTATTTCTGAAATTGAAGTTAAAATAATACCATTAAATAATAACTATCAAACACGCCTACATGTAGATACAAATGATAGTGAATCTATTAAAATTGATATAATTCCAATGAATACAAAACAAAATAAACATTATAGTGTTGATACTTTAAGTGAAACATCTGCTATGAGTAATAAATCAGTAAATAATTTAATTTTTAGCCAAACATCTGAAAATGAATTAAGTGAAACTTCACCAATGCCTATCCAAAAAATAAAAAAATCAGTTTTAAGTGAAACTTCTCCAATGCCTATCCAAAAAATAAAAAAATCAGTTTTAAGTGAAACTTCTCCTATGATTACTGAAACTTCACCAATGCCTGTCCAAAAAATAAAAAAATCAGTTTTAAGTGAAACTTCTCCTATGATTACTGAAACTTCTCCTATGCCTATCCAAAAAATAAAAAAATCAGTTTTAAGTGAAACTTCTCCTATGCCTATCCAAAAAATAAAAAAATCAGTTTTAAGTGAAACTTCACCAATGCCTCTCCAGAAAATAAAAAAATCAGTTTTAAGTGAAACTTCACCTATGCCTGTCCAAAAAATAAAAAAATCAGTTTTAAGTGAAACTTCTCCTATGATTACTGAAACTTCACCAATGCCATTTATCTTGAAAAATAACAAACAAGTAGATATGATTGGTGGTAGTGAAACTAGCATTGATGTTCAAATACATAATATACAAACTGGTGGTTATAATGATGCAGAATCTGAATCATCTGCATTTATTACATCCGAAGTATTTAAAAATATTCTATCTAACCAAACCGGTGGAAATCAATTAACTGAAAGCGAATTTGATTCAAATAAATTATTAAATATAATTTCACAAATGGGCGGTAAACACAAAAACAAAAAACATGATGATGATGATGATGATGATGACGATGATGATGACGATGATGATGACGACGATGATCTTTTTGATGAAGATGATGATGATGAAGATCTTAAAAAAATGTTAAAATCAAAAAGAGAGACAGAAATTTCAGATAGCTCAGAACTTGACTCAGATGATGACTCAGATGATGATGACGATGACGATGATGATGATAGTGATGATGAAGATAGTGATAGTGAAAAATTAAAAAAAAATAAAAAGACTGAATCATCTGAATTTGAGACAACAACAATGTCTGATGATAATATGCCAAAAAGACAAATTATGAGTAAACACAATGATTCAGATAGTGTTTATATTATGTCTTCATCAAGCATTGGATCTCGTGAAATAAATTTATTAAGTTTTGATGATAATTATAATGCAACAAAAAAAAGCAAAAAATCAAAAAGCAAAAAATCAAAAAGTAATTGGAATTAATAAATTTATTAATTCATAAAATAATTAAATAGTATTATTTTGTATAGTATTATTAATTTCATCAATAGTCATACCAATAAACTTATTAATTTTTTTAGTTTTGGTAGTTTTAGTAGTTTTAGTAGTGTTGATAGTTTTAGTATTTTTTTTATTTTTTTTTATATTTTCATTTATTTTATGTTCTATTAATATAGAATTAATATCTAATTTAGATTTATCTGGTCCTGAAATATCCCAATCGTCAGAAATATTTTGTGTGTCCGTAAGCTTGTCCGTAAGCTTGTCCATAAGCTTGTCAGTAAGCTTGTCAGTAAGCTTGTCAGTAAATTTTTGTAAAAGATTTTGTATACCTTTTTTTTTTAAACTATCAGTTTCTTTTCTTTTAGTTATTTCAATTTGTTCTTTATATTTTACTTCTTCTTCTTTATATTTATGTTTATATTTATATTCCTCAATTTGAATAATATCATTAAAAATTTTTTCTGCTTCTGTTTCTTTCCCATCTAGTAGTAATGCTAGAAATTGTACACTGGGATTCATTATTTGATTAGTTATGTAAAATAAGTAATCAATTTTTAATTTATTTGCTATTATAAAATCTGGATGTTCGATCTTATCAGCTTGTAATAATCTTTTGTTATATGTTTGTACTGTTATAAATGGAATTCTATCATTAATTTGTGGCGCATTTCCAGGATCTCGTTCTTTCATTCTTTGACATAATTTTACATGAGCAATCGAACATTCAACATCATCCCAAAACCATTCACCTTTATCTCCTTTATTACCCTTATTATCCGATTTTATTTTTAATCCCTTATAATTTGCCCTTAATGTTTTTGTTGTTATAAAATCTGTAATTGGATATTTACCCGCTAATAAATTATTTAATGATTCTTTCATATAATTGATTGCACCTTCAATGTTCATTTCAGTCATAAGTGTGTCTACTAAGGTACCTACTATTTTTTGAACAATATTTGCATTATCACGTCTTTTTAATGTATAACCCATAATAATTCGTTTAGATTTATTTGGATCTTCTTCGTATTTATTACCAATATATCTTTTTTTTGCCATTAATGAAAATGGATGAAATGTTTTCTCATATTCCATATTCTGTGGAACAGGTAAACGTTTTTTTAATAATTTAGAAGCTATCATACCTAATTTTATAACAACAGTTCTACACCAATAATCTGTTGGTGCAATACCTGTCTTTTGATTTGTAACAACAAAATCATTAAAATTTGAATCAGTATCACCATAAATAACTATTGGATAAGTCATATGTTCTTCATATACTTCTAAAATAGTTTCATTTAATAATTTTAAAAATTCTTGATTATTTCTGTCTTCTAATTCATTATCTAATATTTTATTTAATTCTTCTTGATTATTAGATTTATAACATTTGTATAATGATAACATTATTGGAGTAAAATCTTTCTCAACAAATTCTTTAGCTAATTCTAACATTTTTCTTCCAAATGCAGTTGTTGATGCTGCAATTTCTTTACAAAAGATTGGTGATGTTGGAGCCCCTAATTGACCATAAATTGAATTTGCTGTAACTTTCAATGCATTTTGTTTACCATCATAAATTTTTTTTTTAAAGTAATCTGGTTCAGATGCCATCATTTTTTTAGCCATTTTTCTTGCATCTAATAAATCTGTTAAAATAGTTGGGATAATACCATACGATCTTGAATTATCACTCATTATTTTTTCAGCAAATCTACAAATAATGGAATCGATTTCAACACCTTTTGAATCTTTAACAATAAATTCTACTTGATGATACTTATAACCCTCCATATTATCATATTCTGGATCTTTTACTAATGTTTCATGTGACATATTACATGATCTCTCTGAATTTGGATATAGTGAATTATAATCTAGAACTGCAATAGGTCTATTATAAAAACCTTTAATAGGTTCTAAAACTGTAGCACCTTCAAACCCAACTTGTTCAACATCATCATCTGGTTTTAAATATTTTTGATCCATAATTAAAAAATTCATCTTTCTACATGTTTTTGCAACTAAACTTAATGATTTAATACCTTGACCTCTCATAATAATATACTCTAATGGTACATGACATACCTCTCCCATTGACATACAATTAGTTACAAATTCTAATTTATTTAATAATTTAGAAACTAAAGCACAATCTTGAATACAATATTGATTTATTCTTTTTCTTTCAACTGGTCCTTTGTCATAACTATCAAACATTTCTTGAGGTGTTATGTCATCTTTTACCAAACACCAAAAATATTTTGCATTTTCATCTAGAAAATACTCTGTATTAAATGAAACCTCTATACTATTATTTTCATAATCTATATTTAAAATTTTTATTTTTTCTTCATCTAACATATCATCTTCTTCTATCTTAATATAATTATCAACTTTTAATTGAGAAATATTAGTTTTTAACAAATAATGAAAATCTTTTATTTTTGTTATTTTTGTTATTTTTTCTTTGATAAAATTAGAAGCAACTTTATCTAATTTATATGATGATAATTTATAATCCCTTTGTACTAATTTAAATAAATCTATTTGTGCTCTTCCTATAATTTTATATAAATGCATTAAATTATCACCTAAACCAGATGATGATAATCTAATAGAATCAAATTTACATTCTTGACGTTTTAATCTTGATAATTGACAAAAACTTTTAATGCAATTAATATAATTTTGACAAGCCCGATCATTCATATACTTAAAATCAAAACCAAAGATATTATAACCAGTTATAATATCTGGATCTTCTCTCTCTATTAAATCACGCCAAGCCAATAATACATCTTTTTCTTTATCATAACATTCTAATTCAACATTATCCATTTTATTACAAGATTTTAATGAAATAGCATGTTTTTTATAAATTTCATCAGACCCATATCTAGTAAATGTTGAACAAATTGATATTATTTTATCAGTTGGACGAGATGCTTGTGGAAATGATCCATCATCAGATATACACTCAATATCAAAAGAACAAATCTTAAATTTTGCTAATCCTAATACTGGACCTTTATATGGTTTAACATCAGACCAATTAATTTTTACATTTAATTCAGTTGTTACTTGATCTGTTAAATTATTTGAATATTTATTGCCTGGTAAAATAATCCATCCATTTGAATTAAGATCTTTAATATGTATAAATCTAACAAATGGATCTATTTTAGATTCATAAGTTGCATATTTAATAAAATTATTTTCTAAACCCGGTAATTTAATTGCCTTACTAAAAAAATAAGTAAAACTTTTTTTTGCATCTAAAGAATTAAAAACTAATCTTAAAAATTTAAACAATTTTCCTGCAGAAAAACCATAATATAAATCTTGTCTTTCAACAATGTCATAATCTACTAAATTATTTTGAAATCTTTTATTTAACTGTTTTATTAAAAAAACAAATTTATCAATCTTATAAGAATCCCATTTTCCAGGAATCTTTATAAAAAAGAATGGTGTAAAGTCTTCAACTAGCACAGATATGCTTTTATCATCAGATGTTCTTCCAAACATTCTTATTGTATATACTTTTTGATTTTCATCATTTTTATCTGTTTCATCTGCTTCATGCCACGAAATTACATTAAATAATATATCCATACGTTTTTTAATATATCTATGAAATAATCTTTAGATATATTTTTTTTCAATAATTTAATATATATTAATATATTAATGAAACAGTATCTTGCAATATCTCCAAATATATTACCATCTGACTGTATAATTTTTAATGCTAGTGATTTTAAACATGCTAAAAAAATTTTAAAATTACGAATAAAATCTAGTACAGTTTTAACTGAAGTAAAATTAATTGAACTTAATTCTGCTATTGAAAAAAACTATTTTATTAAATAAAAATTGAAAAATTAATAAATAACAACTATATATAAATATATATATAAAAGATGGAACCTATGCCACAATCAGTTTATAATATGCTTCAAGATTTAACACAAAGTGATAGTGATGAGGAAGAAGAAAAAGAAACAAAAATAGGTCTATATGGTTTAGATAACATTGGCAATACATGTTATCTAAATTCTATTATTCAAACATTATCTAATTTAAAAGTATTTAGAACATTTTTATTAAATTATGACTTTGTACCTTTATTATTTGAATCATTTAAAACAGAACCTTTAGAAAATAAAATAACTACAATTAAAAATTCAATAATATATCATTTTTTTAGAACTATTAAAATAATGTGGTCTACTCAATTTGTATCTCCTAGTTTAAAACCAGTAACATTAAAAAAAAAATTAGGATTAAAAAATGAACTATTT